>WNFC01000424.1_pt1 | contig 41778 bp, 30 predicted proteins | sample 5400541 | NCBI WGS metagenome assembly WNFC01 (sample SAMN13153342, study PRJNA577476) | soil metagenome | isolation source: 120 cm saprolite under Douglas fir tree site 2 hole 2 replicate 1 | place: USA:California | collected 2015-04-18 | reverse complement strand
CGGTGTTGCTGCAGCTTGTCAAACAGGACCGGCTGCGGGCGCTTGCGGTGACGAGCGCGGCGCGCTGGCCGGAGCTGCCCGAGGTGCCGACGCTCACGGAGGCCGGCATTTTTCCCTACGCCATTGAAGTGTGGTGGGGAATCGTCGGGCCGGCCGGCCTGCCGCGCGCCGTGGTGGCGCGACTCAATGGCGCGATCAACGAGGCGCTGCGATCGACGGAATTGCGGGCGAACTTCACGAACCTCGGCATCGAGCCGCGCATCAGCACGCCGCAGGAATTCGCCGCACTATTGGCGGAGGATGCGCCGCACTGGCTCGATATCATCCGCATGACCGGGATTAGGCTGGAGTGACTCGTAGGATGGGTTGAGCGCAAGCGAAACCCATCAGAGGTCACACGCACAGATAGGCCATGATGGGTTTCGCTGTCGCTCAACCCATCCTACAAATCTGCATGTCCCGGCGCGGAGCTACGGCTTTTCCGGTGCCGTCAGCGGCTTGCCAATCTCGTTGACGACCACGACCAAAACCTTGGCGGGTTCGGTATTGCTCGCGTTGCCGGACACCGCATGGAGCTGGCCGGGCGCCTCATAGAAGGTCTGGCCCTTCGTCAAGACGGTCTCCGGTCCGCTATCGACCTTGATCTTGTAGGCGCCCTCCAGCACGTAGCCGAAATTATGCGCGCCCGGATGACGATGCGCGGGCGAACCGCCGCCCGGGGGGATGTCGAGCGTAATCATCATCACCTCGCGGCCGGGCACATCGGCGAGCGTCTGTTTCATGAGCTGGCTCACCTTGGTGGCCGGCGCCTGCTGCTGCGCCGCGACGGTGCCGAGGTGGAAGGCGACCACGAGCGCGACAAAGCCGAGAAGCGCGAAAGCAGGTCGGATGATTCTATGTGTAGACACAGACATGTGGTCCTCCTTTTTGTAAAAGTAGAATGGGTTGAGCGCAGAAACCCATCGGCCGTCCCTGGCAGAATGATGGGATTCGCAACAGCTCAACCCATCCTACCCATCCCGATCTTGCAAGCACCCTCCAGCACGCAGCCGAAATTAAAGGCGCTCGAATGACGATGCGAGGAGTCGTTAATCCGACGCTGAAATGGAACGCCGAAGGGCACGGATCGCGTGTCACGGCTTGGGCTTGGTTTCGCCCAGCACGATCGCGCGCACGGCCGGATCCAGCCGTAGCCGGCCGTCCTTCGGCAATTCGTAAGGGATCTGTTGCCAATCGATCGGTTCCCGGGCGAGCAGCGCCCAGTACTCGGCGCGCGCATTGAAGGGACGGATCACCTCCCACAAATCTTTCGGATCGAACAGAATCTCGTCCTTTTCAACCCCGCGGCCGAAGGGGGGGAAATGAGCGATTCGGTCCGGGGCATAGCGCAGGACGCCGGCATCCTGCGCCGCGCAGACCGAGCGAAGCATTGCGAGCGTGCTGTCGAAGGCGATGAACGAGCGGTGCGAAAGCGGCCCGAGGTTGGCAACAAGAGGCACTGCCCCGCCCTGCGCCAAGTCGAAAAACAGATCGTAGGATACGCCGTGGGTGGTGAGGAAGCCGCGGATTTTCCGCCCCGCATCGGGAAACTTTTCAAGCCGGGCGATCTCGTTGGCGGCTGCCAGCATCGCACTATCCGGCCAGAAGGCGTCGAGAAACACAGTCGTTTCCCAGAACGACAGCCTCGCCGATGCGGCGATGCCGTCGAAATGGTCGTACAGCGCCGCAAAATCCGCGGGGATCGGCAAGCCAAAGCCGGCCAGGGTCGCCATGCCGCCGCGCCCTTTGCGTGACCGCTTGATCAGCTTGAAGACCCGCCGTCCGGAAGCCTTCTGGAACGCAGCGATGCGGGCGATGCAGTCGTCGATTTCCTCAAGCATTGCAGACGCAGCGTCGCTCATCGGCGCGGTCTCTCACAAGACGTAACACAGCACATTGTCGCCGGTCCGGAAAAGCTGCACGATGGCCGCCGCCGTAATGAATCCTCCCTGGATCCAGTTTTCCCGCAACGGAACGCGACCGACATACGCCCCCGGCTTCGGGGCGTATGTCACCGCAAACGGATATTCTTCCCAGCTTCCGCGCAACCACGGTCGGCCCGGTATGATGATGGGGCCGGCGGTCCCACGCCCCTGCCGCGCTTGCGTCCGGCGCGTCTTCGCGCCGGCCGGGTCCCACGTGAGGCTGTAGCCAAACATTTCGATCCCGATCGAGTCGACCTGCGCGACCGTCGGCATCACTTCGGAGGGGATTAGGATGTATTTGGACCTGGCCTGGGCCGCCGCGATGCCGGCCGGCGTCGCGAGGAAGCGCAGCCGCGCCTCGGTGAAGCCCATCCGAAACACTTCCAGATCGGTCCCGTCGTAGATGCCGTTTTCCAGCTTGTTCCAATCGATCTCCGTTGAATTATAGGCCTCGTAGCCGGCATATATGGCCGAGCCGATCGTGATCGCCCAGCCCACATAGGGGATGAATTTCGTCAGCCGCGGCGTGAGCAGACTCGCGGCCACGCGTGTGGCGACGAAACTCGCGCTGGCCCGCATTGCGATCCGTCTTTCGAGGGACGTCACAAGACCGGGGGACAAGACCGTACCGGGTAGCCTCAAGATGCCTTCGGTCATAAAGTCCCTGCCGCAAGAGGGTATGCAGCGTCATAACGCATGATTTCAGAGGGCTGTCGAAGCCGCTCCGGCATTGCGGCGTCGACGTCTCCATCACACGGCAAGCTATATTAGCACTCTCATCCATGAACGCGGCATGACCGAGGCGGTGTCGCTACACGATTACCCCAGACTCAACTCCTTGAAGAAATCATTGCCCTTGTCGTCGATCACGATGAAGGCTGGGAAATTCTCCACCTCGATGCGCCAGATCGCCTCCATGCCGAGCTCCGGATATTCGACCGCCTCGACCTTCTTGATGCAGTGCTCGGCGAGATTGGCGGCAGCGCCCCCGATCGAGGCGAGATAGAAGCCGCCGTGCTTCTTGCAGGCGTCACGCACCTGCGGCGAACGGTTGCCCTTGGCGACCGAGACCATGGAGCCGCCGGCGGCCTGGAAATCATCGACGAAGCTGTCCATCCGCCCCGCGGTCGTCGGGCCAAACGCGCCGGACGCATAGCCTTCGGGCGTTTTTGCGGGGCCGGCGTAATAGACCGGATGATCCTTGAAATAGTCGGGCAGCCCCTGCCCTTTTTCGAGCCGCTCGCGCAGCTTGGCGTGGGCGAGATCGCGCGCCACGATCATCGGGCCGGTGAGCGCCAGTCTCGTCTTGATCGGATAGCGGGCGAGCGTCGCCAGAATGTCCTTCATCGGCCGGTTAAGGTTGATCTCGACGACCTCGCCGCCGAGCTTCGCACCATCGACTTCCGGCAGATACTGCGCCGGATTGTGCTCCAGCTCCTCGAGGAAAATGCCGTCCCGCGTGATCTTGCCCATCGCCTGGCGGTCCGCCGAGCATGACACGCCGAGCCCGATCGGCAGCGAGGCGCCGTGGCGCGGCAGGCGAATGACGCGCACGTCGTGGCAGAAATACTTGCCGCCGAACTGTGCCCCGACGCCGAGCGACTGCGTCATCTGCAGCACTTGCCTCTCCATGTCGAGGTCGCGGAAGGCGTGGCCGTCCTCCGAGCCCTGGGTCGGCAGGTTGTCGTAATATTTGGTGGAGCCAAGCTTGACGGTCTTCATCGTGAGTTCCGCCGAGGTGCCGCCGATCACGATGGCGAGGTGATAGGGCGGGCAGGCGGCGGTGCCGAGGGTGAGCACTTTCTCCTTGAGAAATGCGAGCATCCGGTCATGGGTGAGGATCGAAGGCGTCGCCTGGAACAGAAACGCCTTGTTGGCCGAGCCGCCGCCCTTGGCGATGAACAGGAGCTTGTAGGCATCCTCACCCTCAGCGTAGATCTCGACCTGCGCCGGCATGTTGTTCCTCGTGTTCTTCTCCTCGAACATGGAGAGGGGCGCGAGCTGCGAGTAGCGCAGGTTCTTCTTCAGATACGCATCGCGCGCGCCCTCGGCGAGCGCCGCTTCATCGTCGCCATTGGTCCAGATCAGCCGGCCTTTCTTGCCCATGATGATGGCGGTGCCGGTGTCCTGGCACATCGGCAGCACGCCGCCAGCCGCGATGTTGGCGTTCTTCAGGAAATCGTAGGCCACGAACTTGTCGTTGTCGGAGGCCTCCGGGTCGTCAAGGATCGCGCGCAACTGCTTGAGGTGCGCGGGCCGCAGCAGATGGTTGATGTCGGCAAACGCGGCCTCGGAGAGCGCGCGCAGCGCGTCGCGGGCGACCACGACGGCATCCTCGCCCATAATCTTTTCCAGCCGCACGCCGTCAGAGGAAAGCTTGCGGTAGGGGGTGGTGTCATGGCCAAGAGGGAACAGTGGCGAGTGGCGGTAGGGCGGGGGGAGGTTGACAGGCGCATTCATGGGAGCCGTTTCACAGGAATTAGGCCAGGCGATTGCGGTGGCGGAGACGCTGTAGGAAACTTATTGTGATAGAGCACAACTTGCGCATCTTGTGAAGAAGTTGTGACCTGGTATCGCCTATCCTCAATCGTGATGGACTGGCCGTCTTGCCTATACGTCGTAGGATGGACTACAGCTTGGGGGGAATGATCGTGCGAAGGTAGAGGTTCAGGCCATTGTTTGATCGGCGGCAAATTTCTATATCGTAACTGTTGTTGCAGAATGTCCGTATCTTCCACGGGCAAATCGAGCAGAATGATTTCCAACTGTTGCCCTGCGTCGATAAGCTCTTGCCGCACTTGCTGATGATCCAGCTTGTCTAGGTTCTTCTCAAGCCTTTCCATTCGTCTAATCAGTCTAGAGATGCGCCCCGGCGTCTTCAGACGCTTCTCAACTCGATAGATTTGTTGTTCGGAAGTTCCAGCGGCGCTCTGAAATTTTTGACAGACGTTGAATCCAAATCTTCGGGCATCTTTGCACATTTCAAGAACACTTTCCTTAAACCCCTTATAATTGGCAACACCCCCATAAATGAGAAATATGGAGCTGGCAGAAACGGTAATCCACGATTTCAGAGAGCCCTTTTCTAAAGTAACTTCCACTTCTACGCCGGTGCCATAGATATCCCTTGCGACGCGATACGCGATTGAGTCGGCCGCTCGGCCAAGATCTCGCAGTACGGCCTCCGAAGGATCGAATGGCCTCAAATGAATATATGTTTCGCTAAGCTCGGCCATGTCCGCCACCCAAGGTCGCTGTGTTATTTGTTTTGAAGAATCAGCAAATAGCCCGCATGGAGCCGTAGCATCCGGGCTACCCTATCAATCCGGCCAATGCCGCTTCCTAGGTTTCGCGGGTGCCGCAGCCGTGCACCTTGCGCGTCGGCTTGACCGTAATCTCAACATCCTGCCCGAGCGCCGTAAGAAACTCCATCAGCCTTCCAACCGAGAAATTTCCCGCGCGGTTGCGCATCAGCGTGGAGACGTGCTGCTTAATGCCAAGGTTTCGCCGACCTGCGCCTGCGTCAGGCCGCGCGCCTTCACGATCTTGTAGATTTCCAGCTTCAGGCGATCCTGCAGCAGCTCCTGCTCCGGGTTTGGTAGTCCGAGATCGGCGAAAACGTTGCCGGTGCCCTGCTTCGCCCTTGTCTTACCCATGGTCAGTTCCACCTTTCCCTGCGGCGCCACTCCGCCAATAATTTTCCCTGCCTTTTTTGATCACAATTATAAAGAGTTCGAGTGCAGATTCACAATTATAACGTGCTGTCAAAAGTACATGTGAACCCGCGCAGAGTCTTTCGCACAAACTCACGGGGCCGGAAAAACGTCTTGTTCTCGATGCGCCCCCGGTGGCACATAGAGGCCGCCGAATGCGGCAAAGAGGGAAACATGCGCCTCCTCGTGGTCGAGGACGACCCCGATCTCAATCGCCAGCTCACCACCGCGCTGACCGATGCCGGCTATGTGGTGGACCGCGCCTTCGACGGCGAGGAGGGCCATTTTCTCGGCGATACCGAGCCCTATGATGCCGTCATCCTGGATATCGGCCTGCCCAAGATGGACGGCATTTCAGTGCTTGAGTCGTGGCGCCGCACCGGACGGATCATGCCGGTGCTGCTGCTCACCGCGCGCGACCGCTGGAGCGACAAGGTGCAGGGCTTCGACGCCGGTGCCGACGACTATGTGGCAAAACCGTTCCATCTCGAGGAGGTGCTGGCGCGCATTCGGGCGCTGCTGCGCCGTTCAGTGGGACACGCCAAGAGCGAGTTTCTGTGCGGCCCGGTGCGGCTCGACAGCCGCACCGGGCGGGTGACGGTTGGAGGCACGCCCGTCAAGCTCACCTCGCACGAGTACCGGCTGTTGTCCTACCTGATGCACCATTCGGGCCGGGTGGTGTCGCGTACGGAACTTGTCGAGCACCTTTACGACCAGGACTTCGACCGCGATTCCAATACCATCGAGGTGTTTGTCGGCCGTATCCGCAAGAAGCTCGGCGTCGAGATCATCCAGACCGTGCGCGGCCTCGGTTATCTGCTGACGCCCCCGGCCGATGCGCGCTAGCTGCTTTCACCTCTCCGCCGTCATGCCCGCGCTTGTCGCGGGCATCCACGCCTTTCTGCGTGCCTTCAAGGAGCAAGACGTGGATGGCCGGGACAAGCCCGGCCATGACTCCGAATAACTGGTTTCAATATGAATGACCGGAATGCGCGCTAGCTCACTTGCGCTGCGTCTGTTCTTGTACGCCACGGCGTGGACGGTCGTTATGCTCGTTGCCACCGGTATCATCCTGTCATCGATCTACCGCGACGCCGTGGAACGCCCGTTCGATCTGCGCCTCAGCGTCTATTTGCGCACGCTGGTGGCCGACGTCGCCGCGCCGGAACAATCCGCGGATCGTGGGACGCCGACGCTCGGCGAGCCATTGTTCGAGCTGCCGTTGTCAGGATGGTACTGGCAGATCACGGCGCTCGACGCCGGCAAGCCGGAGATTCGCTCCTCGCGCTCGCTGTGGGATACCGGGCTTCCCCGCCTGCGTGACGAGGACGCGACGACGAGCCCGGACGGCGCCCGGCACGGCTACGCCATCGGTCCCGAGGAGCAGCGGCTGCGCCTGATCGAGCGCACCGTCGATCTGGGCGAAGACGGCCGCTATCTGATCGTAGTCGCGGGCGATCCCCAGGAGATCGACGACGAGATGCGCGCGTTCGATCGTGCGTTGCTCGTCACCTTCGGGACGCTCGCGGCCGTCCTCCTTGTCATCACCATGTTCCAGGTGCGCTTCGGCCTCGCGCCGCTCAAGCGGATTTCCGAGGCGCTCGCTGCGATCCGGGCCGGCACGGCCGAACGTCTCGAGGGCCGGTTCCCGGTCGAGATCGCGCCGCTGGCGCGCGAGACCAACGCGCTGATCGACGCCAACCGCGAAATCGTCGAGCGCGCCCGCACCCACGTTGGCAATCTCGCCCATGCGCTCAAGACGCCGCTTTCGGTGGTGGTCAACGAGGCCGCCGGCCGCGACGACCCGCTTGCCGCCAAGGTGACGGAGCAGGCCAACATCATGCGCGACCAGATCGCCCGGCATTTGGAACGCGCGCGCCTCGCCGCTGGGCTCAAGGTGGTCGCCAGCGTCACCAGCGTCGTCCCGGTCGTGACTGCACTGACCCGCACCATGGAGAAGATCCATCAGGGCCGCGGCATCGCCATCGATCTCGACGCGCCGGCCGACGTGCGCTTCCGCGGCGAGCGGCAAGATCTCGAGGAGATGGTCGGCAATCTCGTCGATAACGCCTGCAAATGGGCGCAGATGCGCGTGAGCGTCGAAGTGGTGGCCGAACGTCGCGACGGCGCCGCAATCGTGCGCATCGTCATCGACGACGATGGTCCTGGCCTTAGTCCGGCGCAGCGCGACCAGGTGGCGCGCCGCGGCCTGCGGCTCGACGAAACCAAGCCGGGTTCCGGGCTCGGCCTCTCCATCGTGCTGGAGCTCGCGGCGCTTTACGGCGGCAATCTCCAGCTCGGCAACACGCCTATTGGCGGACTGCGGGCGGAGCTGGTGCTGCCGGCCGTTTAGGGGCGCGAACCGTCTCTGGACGCCTGCGTGCTGTCGGCAGCGCCGGGTTGTGCTGGACGTACGCGGCGCTGGGTAGCGCGCAATTGTGTCGCTTGGCCGACGCTTGTTGAACCTAAATCCCAGGTCGTGGCCGGGCTTGTCTGGCCACCTCGATTATTTTTGTTTGTGCCAAGAGTTTCGGGGTCGCCGGGACAAGCCCGGCGACGACGCCGGTTAAGTGATTCAATGCGATCGAAATCCGCTCCAAATCAGACGTCGTCGCTCCCTAGCAAATGCGATTATTAAGGTGGTGAAAGCCGCCATTCCGGTCAGCGCCATTCATCCTGTGTTCACTTTGAATCGGGCAGTTATCGAGCCGGGTTGTTCTGGGGGAATTCTTTTCAAAATCGGTCCGGCCCTTTCCTTGACCCCGAAAGGGGGTGCGGGCGTGCGTTCTATTGGATATCAGCCACAATGGTCGACCACGCGCATTTCTTTGACGTCCGCACCTTTGCCCCGCACGCCTTCGATACCCTCGACGTCGACACACTGAGGCCGGGTTCGCCGCGCCGCCCAAAACCGTCACTGGCACATGACCGCGACGGAAAATCGCCACTCCCCGACTTCTCCCGCGGGCAGATTGCCGCCCTGTTCGTTCTGTTCGCCTTCATCGCGGCCATTCCGGTTCTGCTTCATCCGCTGCCGCCGATTTCGGACTACATCAATCATCTCTCGCGCATGCACGTGATCGCCGCGATCGGCCGCGATTCCGACCTCGCCCGTTTCTATCAGGTGAACTGGGAGGTCATTCCCAACCTGATGATGGACATGATCCTGCCCGTGCTGGTGCGGATCATGAGCATCTACGCGGCGGGGCAGGCCTATATGATCGCGTGCTTCGTGCTGATCCTGTCGGGCACGTTCGCGCTCAATCGGCAGCTTCACGGCCGTTGGTCGGTGCTTCCGTTGGCGGCGTTTCCGCTGCTCTACAATTACGTCTTTCTCGTCGGCACCATGAACTACGTCAGCGGCATCGGGCTTTCGCTGTGGGCGCTGGTGGCGTGGATCGCCTTGCGCGAGCGCAATTTGGTGTTGCGATTGACCGTATCGACGCTGTTCGTTACTGCCCTGTTTTTCTGCCACTTGTATGCGCTCGGCACCTACGGGCTCGGCCTGCTGGCGTTCGAACTGCACCGATTGTTGATTTCCCCCTCCCTTCCTACCCTCCCCGGCAAGCGGGGGAGGGCGCTGCCGGCCCGGTTGTTCGATTTCGTCGCGACCGGCCTTCCGTTCCTGCCGGTCTTGCCGCTGCTGATGATGAGCCCGACCTGGGGGCTGCGCAGCGAGATTGGCTGGGAGCTGGCCGGCAAGATCGACGGGCTCCTCTACGTCATCAATGTCTACTCCAGCACGGTAGGCGCGCTGCTTGCCGCCGTCCTGGCGGTTGCGGTCGGCTTCTTGCTTTACCATCGTGCGCTGCGGTTCCACGCCTTTGGTTTTGTGCTGCTCGCCGTCGGCGCCGTCGTGTATATGGCGATGCCCCGCGTCATCTTCGATACCTACATGGCGGATCAGCGGCTGCCGATCTCGCTCGCCTTCATGGTGATCGCGTGCGCCCAACTCGATCTTCGCTGCCTCGGCCTGCGCCATGCCTTCGTGCGCCAGGGCGCCGTGGCGGTTCTATTTCTGCCTCTGGCCGTTCGCGTCCTGGAAGTTCAGACCGTGTGGGCGGCGCTGTCGCCGGGCGCCGCCTCGTTTCGGGAATCCGTCGAGCTGATCGACCGCGGCGCCAAAGTCTTGGTCGCCTACGCGGATCCCGACGGCGGCGACAACGTGCGCAATCTCGGTCTCGTTCACGCCGCCTGTCTCGCCATCATCGAGCGCTCCGCCCTGGTGACGACGGTGTTCACAGTCGTCGGCAAGCAGGTGTTGCACGCCCGCGCCGATTATCGTGACCGCGTCGACACCCAGGACGGCAGCCCGCCGACGATCGAGAACTTGCTGCGCGTGAGCGACCACGATGCGAGCGGAGACGATTATTGGCGGCGCTGGACGACGGACTACGATTACCTCTACGTGCTCTTCACCGATGCTCGCCACGAAAATCCCGATCCGGCGCGCCTTACTCCTATTTTCGCGGGCGAGAAGTTCATGCTTTATCGCATCGAGAATGCGCAGATCGCCGACGCCGGCAGATCTGCGAGATGATCGTTGGCGCGGCACTCGTAGCCCGGATGGAGCCACCGGGTCCGGCCGCTTCGGCCGGCCCGATGATAAACTCCGCGTAATCCGGGAGCAGCCGCGCGATGTTGCGAGGTCGCCCGATTATGGTCCCAAGGCCGAGCTGACCCCGGATTACGCTTCGCTCCATCCGGGCTACAAGCCAGCTTGGGTTGAGGCGTCGACCTTCAAGGCTTGGCTGAGGCGCGGCGCTGGTCTCGCAGGAAGGCGATAAGCAATTCGCTCACGTGCTCCGGCTGCTCCTGCTGAACCCAATGGCCGGCGCGGTCGAGCAGGTGAAAGCCCACCATGCGGGTGCAGGCGCTGCTCTGCATGCTTTCCACGGCGCCCGGCGTCTGATAGACGCCCCAATCGCTCTTCCCGGCGATGAAGATCGACGGCACGTCGATGGTGCGGCCTGAGAAGGTGTGCATCTCCGCAATGCTCTTGGGATCGCCGCCGCGCCGGACCCGGTACCCTTGCAGGGCGCCGGTAAAGCTGGTCCGGCTATATTCCGTAACGTAGACATCGACCTCGGCGTCGGTCAGCCATTTGCATGCTGCAATCTCCGCGGCGGACGGCATTTCGGCCGCAGCCGTCCCGGCCATCCCCTTGTCCTTGTCCATCACATAGTAGGTCGGAATCTTCGCCATCTCCTCGGCGGTGCGCGCCTTGAGCCGGAACGGCTTGTTGCCTTTCCAGTCGGCGCTCTTGTAGTGGTAATAGGCGCGGAAGAACGCATGCAGGCCCTGCGGGGCATGCAGCATGTCGTCATTGGCCCCGCGCGTGCGCTGATAATTCTGGTAATACTTGCGCGGCCGGTCGAGCTTTGCGAGTTCCGCATCGAGTTCGTCGTCGCTGGGCGCCGGACGCGGCGGTACGGCGCCGTTTGCGGTGTTGAACGGCAGGCTCGGCGCGCCTGCGAAGGGCGAACTCATCAGCGCCAGCGAGCGGTAGATATCGGGCCGGATCAGCGCCGACCACGCCGCGACCGGCGCGCCCGCATCGTGCCCCACGATCGCATCGACCGACCTCAAGCCGAGCGCATAGACGAGCCCGACGGCATCCCGCACCATGTTGAGGATGCGGAACGGATCGGGATCAGCGTCATAGGAATCGTCCCAGCCGATGGTGCGCCCATAGCCGCGCTGGTCGGGGGCAATCACGTGATAACCGGCCGCGGCCAGTGGCAGCATCACCTTGCGCCAGCTATAGGCGAGTTCCGGGAAGCCGTGCAGCAGCAGCACGGCGGGCCGGTCGGATTCCTCAAAACCGGCCTCCAGAACGTGCACCGTCATGCCGTCGACGTTGGCGACCGCGCGGGACCGGATCCCCGCCGGCAGCGTGCCGTTGCCGTAGGGCGGAAGGCTCGCGAGGTCGGTGCGCACGATGGCGGCGCGTGCAGGGCTTTGCGAGAGCGCGAGACCAGCCGCCGCCGACGCGGTGATAAAGAGGCGGCGCGACACACCGCGGGTATCTTCTTCGATGTCAGGTGTCTGATGCGCAGTCATGTTGGCGTCTCCGTTTCGGTTGCCGAGTTGAATTTGCGATCCGGGCGATCTTGCGGGCCATGTGATCTAGTCAAGACACGCCAATTCGCGTAATCTATCCAAAGTCGCCCTCGAAGAGGAAGCGTTCGAGAATCTTTGCGGGGGGCGATCGGCGGCTGGAGGAAACAAAGATGATTGCCATTCGCAAGCGGCCCGCTGCGCCGCTCGATGTCGTTGCTCGGCACCTCTTGGTACCACGCGTTTTGGCGTCCGCTCTTGCGGCCTTCCTGTTGGCGGTCGCATCCCATTCGGCCGCCCGAGCCCAGGCAGGCGGCGACGCCATCTATGGCATGACCGCGCTTGATGTCGCGCCGGGCGCCGCGGCGCAGGGCGTGGCGCTGCTGCGGCAATATCGCGATGGCGCCGTCAAGCAGGCCGGCAACATGGGCGTTACGCTGCTCCAGGAGGCGGACTGGCCCAATCGCTTCGTGATCTATGATGCCTGGAAGGACCAGGCTGCCTACGACGCCAACGAAAAGTCCGCCCACGCCGCCGAACTCCGCGACAAGCTCAAGCCCATTGGCGGCGCTCCCTACGATCGGCGCGACTATCATGTCATCGCGGTCGGACCGGCCCAGCCAGCAGCGGGCGGCGATACCGTTTACATGCAATTGCATCTCGACGTGTTTCCGCCCGGCATCGAGCCAACCTTGGCGGCCGCCAAGGCGGTGGCGGAGGCCGCGCGGAAAGGCGAAGGCAACCTGCGCTACGATGTGGTGAAATCGGTCAAGCCGCCGCAGAGCCACACCACCGTCCTGGCCGCCTGGCGCGACCGCAAGGCGTTCGACGCCTATGAAAGCTCCGCCTATGGACGGCAGTTTCGCGACACCGTGGGGCCGCTGCTCGGCTCGCCGTTCGACGATCGCCTCTACGTGCCGATCAACTGAGACCCGCCCGGAGGACATTGCCATGCGAGCCATTTCGAAAGAGCTCACAACGCGTTCATTTGCTGTGTTCAGCCGATGCCTTGCAGCCGGCTCCTTCATGATCGCGACCGCCGTCGCAGTCGCGCCTGCCGCACGGGCCCAAAGCGGCGCCGATGCGGTTTTTGCGGTGACTTATCTCGATGTCGGCACAGGCGCGGTACCGCAAGGCGTCGAACTCATCAAGAAATACCGCGACCAGAGCCGCCGCGAGGCAGCGAATCTGGAGTTCACCATCCTGCAGGAGACGAGCCGCCCCAATCGCTTCGCCATCATGGAAGGCTGGCGGGACCAGGCTGCCTTCGAAGCCCACGACAAGGGCGCCGCCAAGGCGGAATTCGAAGGCGCGCTCAAGCCGATCCGCAACAGCCCGCCGGATCGCAAAATGCTGCAGCCGTTCGCCAATGCGTCGGCGCGGCCCGCCAGCGGCGCGCTCTTCATGGTGGAGCACGTGGATTTCCTCGGCGGGGATCCCGCCATCGCCGCCACCGCGGCCCCGCTCGTCAAAGCGCTGGCCGACGCCAGCCAGAAGGAGGCGGGCGCCGTGCGCTACGAGATCTACCGGATGCCGCCGCCGCGCATCAATCACTATGAAGTGGTGGCCGCGTGGACCGACGCGAAAGCCTTCGATGCCCATGAGACCGCCGCCCACACGCTGCAATTCCGCGCCGCCACGGCGCAGGGCGGGCGCGCCTGGCGGGCCAATCTCTACGATCAGCGCCTGTACAAGGCGCTGTGACGCGACAACACAAAGTAGCTCAAGGGAAATGGTCGCCGGAAGTGCGTAGACTGGGTTGAGCGTCAGCGAAACCCGGGGTGGCTTTGCCCTATTGATAGGGCGGCCCCGGATTTCACGTACGCTCAATCCGGCTACGCCTGTTCTCGTTCACGAGACCCCGCTAATGCCGGCGCGAACCCAAGTGGCGATCATCGGCGGTGGCCCGGCCGGCTTGCTGTTGTCCCATATCCTCGATCGAAACGGCATCGACAGCATCGTGCTGGAGCGGCAGAGCCGCGCCCATGTGCTGGAGCGTATTCGTGCCGGCGTGCTGGAGACCGGCACTGTCGAGCTTTTGCGCGAGGTCGGACTGGGCGCGCGCATGGATCGCGAGGGGCATCCCCACGATGGTTCGGCGATTGCGTGGGAGGGACGGCCACGGTTCTTCATCGACACCAAGAAATTCACCGGCAAAATAATGATGACCTATGGCCAGACTGCCCTCACTGAAGACCTCTATGCGGCGCGCGATGCGGCCGGCGGACAGGTCCTCAATGAAGCGGGCAATGTGCGACTGCACGAGCTCACTTCCAACCGGCCCTGCGTGACCTACGAGAAGGAAGGATCAACGCGCCGGATCGACTGCGACTATGTCGCCGGCTGCGACGGTTACCACGGCGTGAGCAGGCCGTCGATTCCCGTCTCTCTGTTGCGGACCTACGAAAAAAGCTATCCGTTCGGCTGGCTCGGCATCCTGTCGGAGACGCCGCCGTTCCCGGACATGTGCTACTGCTATCACAGCCGCGGATTCGCGCTTGCGTCCATGCGCAATCCGATGCTCAGCCGCTATTACATCCAGTGCGACCGCGACGCCAAACTGGAGGACTGGCCGGACGACCGCTTCTGGCAGGAATTCAAGGCGCGGTGTCCGCAGGACATGGCCGACAGCATCACCACCGGCCCGTCGATTGAAAAGTCCGTTGCGCCGTTGCGCAGCTTCGTCGCCGAGCCGATCCGATACGGCCGGTTGTTCCTGGTCGGTGATGCCGCTCATATTGTGCCGCCGACCGGGGCGAAGGGTCTTAACCTCGCGGTGTCGGACGTATTTTATCTGTCGCGCGCGCTGACCGAGACCTGTCGCACTGGTCGCACGCATTACCTGGATTGTTATTCCGACATGGCGTTGCGCCGCGTCTGGGGCACGGCGCGCATGTCATGGTGGCTGACAATGCTCTTGCACCGCTTTCCGGGGGAGACACCGTTCGAGGAAAAGATGCGGCTGAGCCAATTCGACTATCTGTACGCCTCCGAGCACGCTCAAGCGTCGTTGGCGGAACAGTATGCCGGGTTGCCTTTCGAGGCGTAATCACAGGGTGGGTTTTCTCTTCTACAGGGGTCGTGGCCGGGCTTGTCCCAGCCACCTCAGCTATTTTTGCTCCTTGCCTAAAAAACGCGTGGTCGCCGGGACAAGCCCGGCGACGACGCCAGCACACGATTCAATGTGATCGAAATCCGCTCTAAAAATGCCGGGAAGCTATACGCGCATTCACGCTTCCGGGCGATCCAGAAACTCTCTACCATCCGGCAGATCGACGACCACTCGGGAAATCTAAAATCAATTCAATCGGCGCGACGCACAACGCCTCAATAACAACGCTGGCCGCAACCCCAAGGGAGAGAAAGCACATGCATTCGTATCGCCACGGTTCCCTGCGCACCTTTCTGCTCGCAGGTTCCATGTTGTTCGTCATCGCTCCGGCCGTCGCCGCGGATGTCACGCCGGCGCGGCTCGCCAATCCGGAGCCGGGCAACTGGCTGATGAACCACCGCACCTATGATGCGCAGCGCTATTCGCCGCTCGACCGCATCAACAAGACCAGCGTCAAGGGCCTCAGGCTCGCCTATGCGGTCGCGATCGGCGGCACGTCGGCGAACGAAAATCTCGAGTCGACCCCGCTCGCCGAGGACGGCTTTCTCTACGTGGTCGATCAATGGGGCGTGGTCTACAAGATCGACGGCCGTTCCGGCGACACGGGCCGGATCGTCTGGCGCATGGACCCCGGGCAGGAGAAAGCGCCGCTGTCGAACCGCGGCGCGGCGTTGTGGGGAAATCTCGTCGTCAGCGTCGCCAGCTATCCGGCGCGCGTCATCGCCACCGACAAGGAAACCGGCAAGGTCGCCTGGGAAACCAACATGGCCGATGGCCAGCCCGACCTGCAGCTCACGGCCGCGCCGCTGCCCGTCAAGGACAAGATCGTGATCGGCGCGGCCGGCGGCGACCGCGGGGTTCGCGATTTCATCGCGGCGCTCGACGGCGCCACCGGCAAGGTGCTGTGGCGAAAATACACGGTGCCCGCCCCCGGCGAACCCGGCTCGGAGACATGGAAGGACAAGAACAACGCCTGGCAGACCGGCGGCGGCGCCATGTGGGTCACGGGTTCCTACGATGTCGCCACCAACCAGCTGCTGTGGGGCACCGGCAATCCGGTGCCGATGTACAATCCCTACTACCGCCCCGGCGACAATCTCTACACCAACAGCCTGATCTCCTGGGATCCCGACACCGGCAAGATGAACTGGTATCACCAGTACGTCCCGGGCGACATGTGGGATTACGATGCGGCCGGCACGCACATCCTGATCGACGGCGACGTTTCAGGCCAGCCGCACAAGCTGGTGACGCATTCGGCGCGCAATGGCTTCCTCTACGCTTTCGAGCGCACCAACGGACAGACCCTGCTGGCCAAGCCCTATATGGATGAGATCAACTGGACCAAGGGCATCGATCAGAAGACCGGCCTGCCGGTCGATTACGATCCTGGCAAGGACGTCCAGGTCTATTCAGGCGTGCAAAATCAGACATTGACCGACCGCACCAAGAAGCTGTGCCCGTCGCATGAGGGCGGCAACAATTACTGGTCGGCGTCGTACAGCCAAAGGACCAGGCTCCTCTACATTCCATCGCGACCGACATGCGATGAAGTGACGATGACTCCGGACCAGCTCAGGAGTCCCACCACCGGGTCCATGCTGGGCGGCGGCATCAGGTTTTTCGCCCGAACCGAATCCGAGATCGTCGTCGCTGATCCGTTTACCGGCGAGGTCAAAAACCGCGTGCGCTCAACTTATCCGAACTATAGCGCCACGCTCACGACAGCCGGCGGCCTCGTGTTCACAGGCTTTGGCGACGGGGCGTTCGTCGCCTACGATGACATGAGCCTTGAGCAGCTATGGAAAATCAATGTCAGGAGCGGCTTCAATGCCCCGCCGATGACATTCGAGGCTGGCGGCCGACAATACGTCGCCATCATGTCGGGACTGAGCCAGATTTCCAAGGGCAGGCTCATCCTCACGCCGGAACTGCGCGAGATGCGTAACCAGACGATGCTGTTTGTGTTTTCGCTGTGAAGGAGTGCTCCCACATTGCCACTGTAGGGGCGACCCTTGTGGTCGCCCCGGTTTACATGCATTGCGTGCGCTAACGGAATTAATAAAAACGCGTCATGCCGGGACCTTCTCAGACCTCCTCCGGTTCTCATCGTCCATCACATCCGTCGCCAACAGGGCGACCACAAGGGTCGCCCCTACATCATCGTTAGATTAGATCGGCACGAATCCACTCCTATCGTTTTTACGACGCTCCGATCCCCTCAGATTGGTTGAAGCGAATGTCTGGTCACCTCGCCCGCCGATGCAAGGGAAAATGCCGACCCCGCCTATCGATACAGCGTCCATCTCCAAGCGTCGCGGAGCGTGGCAGCCGCACTTGGCACAAGCAGCCTTGGCACAAGCAGCCCTGGCACAAGCAGCACTGAGCGCGCTCCCGCCGGAGACATACGCAACCCCTTCCAACCTCATGGGCCGATGGTGTAACTTGGCAATCCGTTGCTGCGACGCAAGCGCAGCGGCGGGTGTAAGGGAGGATGTCAATGAGTTGCCGAAGCGCGATCTGTGCTGCTGCATTGGTAGCCGCATTGCTCGCAACGCCTTGCGTCGCCCAGGTGATTGATTTTGGGAAATACCCCAACCTCAAGGGCCAATGGGCTCGCCCGCCCGGCAACCCGAACAACTGGATTCCGCTGGCGGGCCCGCCTCCGCTCATGCCTGAATATCACAAGATTTGGCAGGACAATCAGGCCGACGTCAAAGGCGGCGGGCCAGGCAACTGGCCGCCGACGTTCTGCATCCCGGCCGGCATGCCAGCGATGATGAACTTGTATGAACCCATGGAGATCGTCGTCCTGCCGGAGACCACTCACATTCTCATCAGCCACACCGACGATTCGTACCGGCGGATCTACACCGACGGCCGCGAGTGGCCGACCGACGCAGCGCTCACCTATGCGGGCTACTCAATCGGTCACTGGGTCGACGAGGACGGCGACGGCAAATACGATGTGTTAGAGGTCGAGACGCGTTTTCTCAAGAACCCCCGCAGCTACGATATCTCGGGCGTCCCATTCCACAGCGACAATCAGACCGTCGTCAAGGAACGCATCTATCTCGACAAGGCCGACGCCAACACGCTTTATGACGAGATCACGGTGTTCGATCACGCCCTGACGCGACCCTACTCCAACACCCAGAAAGCCGTCCGCAATTCAAATCCCCGCCCGCTGTGGTACGTGAATGTTTGTTCAGAAGACAACATCCATGTCAGCATCGAGAACGAACAATATTTTCGCAGCGCCGATGGCAAGCTGATGCCGTCCAAGAAAAATCAGGCGCCGCCGGATTTGAGGTATTTCAAGAAAACGCAGTAGTCGTGACCGCCTTCGATGAGGGAGAATGCCATGAGTTATCGAGTCTCGATCAGCGCGGTTGCATTGGCAACCGCGCTGCTTGCAACGCCATCGACTGCCCAGGTGGTCGATTTTGGCAAGTACCCCAACTTCAAGGGTCAATGGGTTCGCACCGGAAACCCGAACAATTGGATTGCGCTCGCTGGACAGCCTCCGCTCACCCCCGAATATCAGAAGATGTGGGAGGGCATTCAGGCCGACTTGAAAGCGGGCGGGCCCGGCAATTGGCCGTCGACGTTCTGCATTCCGGCCGGCATGCCGGCGATGATGAGCTTCTATGATCCGGGGGAGATTATCGTCACGCCCGGGACGACCTATATTCTCATCAGCCACAACGACGATTCGTACCGACGAATCTATACCGACGGTCGCGAATGGCCGACGGACCCGGCGCTCACTTACGCGGGCTACTCGATCGGCCAGTGGGTCGACGACGACGGCGACGGCAAGTACGACGTGCTGGAAGTCGAGACGCGTTTCCTCAAGAACCCGCGCGGCTACGATATCTCGGGTATTCCATTCCACAGCGATAATCAGACCGTCATCAAGGAGCGGCTCTACCTCGACAAGGCCGACCCCAACACCCTTTATGACCAGATCACGGTGTTCGATCATGCGCTGACGCGGCCCTACTCCAAGACCCAGAAGGCCACCCGCAATCCAAATCCCCGTCCAGTGTGGTTCTCGGAGGTTTGCTCGGAAACCAATACGCATGTCCGCATCGAGAACGAAAACTATTTCCGCAGCGCCGACGGCAAGCTGATGCCGGCCAAGAAAGATCAGGCGCCGCCGGATCTGCGTTATTTCAAGCAAAAACAATAGCGACAGCTGCGTTCGCAAAACCACGTTGTAGCCAGACGCGGGAGGGTTCTCCGGCCGTCCCGCGATCGCTCAAGCCGGTTCTCAAACGAACTTGTCGACCGGCCGGGAGCGACGACGACGGCTGCTCCAGCGCGCTCATTGAAGGCCGGCAGCCGCGCTTACGATCGGACGCAATTCGAGCGCTCCGCGATAGACCATCCCAAGCGCGACGTAGAGGATGACCGCCAAGCCGATGTAGGCTATCCAGCGGTGTTTCTGCAGCAGGCGGGCAATGAAGGTCGCCGCGATGCCCATCGTGACAACCGACAGGCTAAGTCCGAAAACAAGAACGAGCGGATGCTCTCGCGCCGCCCCGGCAACGGCGAGAACATTGTCAAGCGACATCGAGAGGTCGGCGACGACGATTTGCACGGCGGCCTGGGCCAGGGTCTTACGGCGGGCACGCCCGGCAATCGTCCCGTCGGCGTTGATGTCAAACCTGGTCAGCGCCTCGACGGCTTCCAGTTCTTCGTTGCCTGACCATCGAAGCTCCCGCCACATTTTCCAGGACACCCAAAGGAGGAGAACGCCGCCGGCGAACAGAAGGCCCACGATCTTGAGCAGTTGCGTGGTTACGCTTGCGAGCAGGACGAGCAGGACAGTCGCGCCCATCATGCCAAACAGAATTGCCCGTGCACGCTGTTGCGGCGGCAAACCCGCGGCAGCCATGCCGACAACGATGGCGTTGTCGCCGGCCAGGGACAAATCGATGATGACGACCTGGAAAAACGCCGAAATAGCCTCGGGCACGAACAGATCCGTCATGTCGAGGGTTCCCTCATCCTTCGTGAAGTTCGACTGTCCGCATGTCTCACAATCATGGCGACGTGGGCCTGACGCGGGGTCGCCAGTGGCCCATGGCAAATCGGAGCCCCTTCATCGTTGGAGCCATCCAACGATCCGACGGCGCAGGACACGCGGGTGGCCACGACGCTCTATGGGATCATCGCAAGACGATCGAACAGCTCGACGAATTGCTTGGTGCCACTCATCATCCCGGCGCCGATCCAAATCAGCGTAAATACGGCAGCGATATCCCAGGCTGACACGCCTGGCGCGTGGCGATCGATGCCAGAATAGTGCGCCACCAGGGCCGCGACGCCGGCGATCACGAACGACATGATGCTAAGAACTGGTAGGAAAAGCGGAAGCGGAACGAGCCAAAGAAGCACGACGACGGGAGCCGCCACGATGGCTACAAGAGCCGCCAGATCGGGGTACCCCGCCGGATCTTTTGAAGTGACGAGAGGTGCCGAGCCGCGTTCGGTTCTCCAAAGGGTCATGGTACGCTCCATCGCGAAGCGCACGACTGTCCGTCAATCAACCTCGCTACGGCATACCCTGCCGGTGCCTCCCAGACCCGGTCGCCTCGACACGGCGCAAACTCGGTCGCGGACAGAGTGCGTTCTTGTTTTCAAGATAGGGTTTTCGATCGGAGGGGGTATTCGTATCGATCGGGTGGTAATGATCGTATGGTAATTCTACGGGGTGATGCGCCCGAGGCGGATCGCCTGGCGCACCAGCGCGGCGACGCTCTCGGCCCGCATCTTTTCCATGACCTCGGCGCGATAGCTTTCCACCGTCCGTACGCTGATGTTCAGCTTGGCGGAGATCGCGTGACTCGTGAACCCTTCCACCACCAGATCGAAAATTTCGACCTGTCGGGGCGTGAGTCGGGCGAACTTTTCGTTGAGGGCGTCTTGCGATTTGTGCGACCCCTGTTGCTCGAACCTCCGCGCCAGGGCCCGGTTGATCGCGGCAACGAGTTGAGCGTCGTCAACCGGCTTTTCAATGAAATCTTCAGCCCCGGACTTGATGGCTGCCACAGCCATCGGCACATCCGCGTGACCGGAAATGAGAATGACCGGGAGCGCGATATTGCGGCGAGCAAGCTCGCGGACGAGGCCCAGGCCGTCCGTTCCGGGCATTCTCACATCGGCGACGACGCATCCAACATTGCGTTGATCGAGCTCGTGCAGAAATCCGTCGGCCGATTCGTAGGTCTTGACGGCGTAACCGAACACGCTGAGCATCTCGCCGAGCGCGTCGCGAACCGCCGCGTGATCGTCGATGACAAAGATTGTCGCGGAAGGCATTGCACTACACTTGCGGTTGATCGAGCGGCAACGAAAACCGGAATTCTGTTCTACCGGCGTCACCGCTATGGAGCCAGACACGTCCTCCGTGGGCTTCGACAATCGAGGCGCTGATCGAAAGGCCAAGGCCGAGGCCATCTTGCTTTGAAGTCGCAAGCGGGTCGAACAAGCGAGTCGCCAGCTGCTCTTCGACACCAGGTCCATTGTCGAGCACGCCGATCTCGATACGCGGCGGCGCAGCCTCTTGGCGCGCGATCACGCGAACCTGCCCCTCCGATAGACCTGCCCCGGTGATCGCCTCCACCGCGTTGTGAACGAGATTGAGAACCACTTGTTCCAATTGGACGTAATCGCCGTGGATGGAGGGCAGCTTATCCGGAGCGTCGAGTTCAAGGCGAACGTGTTTCGCGGAAGCCTCCGCAAATGCCAACGTCAGCGCGTCCTCCAACATCCTGCGCGTGTCGATCGTGCTCACGTGCGGACGGCCCCGGCGCATGAAATCGCGCATGCGGCGCACGATGGCGCCAGCATGATCGATGTGCGCCAGCAGCGTTGTCAGATGACCTTCGGCCCGGGTCAGATCGCCGTCGGGCGTGCGCAGAATGTGCTGCGCGGATCGCGCCAATGCACGGGCAGCCGTCATCGGTTGGGTGATCTCGTGGGCGAGCGCCGAAGCCATGCCGCTCACCAAATTGAGGCGCGCGGCGTGCGCCGCGCCGGCTTGCTTCTCCATGAGACGCGCTTGCGCGTCGCGAGCCAGGCGGTCGGAGTTTTCACGTTCGCTGACGACCACGCCGACAATCAATCCGGTAACTGTGAGAACCAGCATTTGCGCCTGGAATTCGGTGAATTCGGCGGCGTCGTAGCCTGACAGGCGCAACAGCCCGATAAGGCCGAATTGGGTGATGGCGAGACTGAAGCAGGCGCCGTCGAGTCCATGACGGACCGCGGCGATGACGACTGGCACGAAGAGCAGGTAGAAGAGCCGGAAGCCGTGCAGGTTTTCACTGCCATTGATCGCCCAAAGGGCGGCGCCGATGATGATGAGGTAGAGAATGCCTTCCGGGAAAATGGAAAGCAGGCCACGTAAAGCGATGCTTCGCTGTCGAAAGACAAACCGCAGCAGGAGCGGGGTGACGACCGCGATACCAATCGTGTCGCCGATCAACAGCGGTGAAAAAACCTGCACAATGTCGCGAAAGTCCAGTTGCCCCACCGCGAGCAAAAACAATGTCAGCAGAACGGTATCGATCACGGCGCCCGCGAACCCGACCGCAAGCAACATCAGCACGTCGCGAAGGTGGAAAAGTCCGCTATCGATCTGAAGGATCTGGCGCGCCAGGGCAGTGACCGCCGTATAACTCAGCGAAGTGACCGCAGCGATGCCGATGATGATCGGCCATTCGACTTCATGCTGCAGGACGAGGACTTCGGCAATGACAACTCCGCCGAACAGCACAAATCCGGCCCGTGGGCCGGCAAAGACCATCAAGGCGAACATCACGCCGAGGCCCGGATCCCAGGGCGTGACCGGCAACCCCTTGTGGACGTGAATGAAGCTGACCCAAGCAAGGAGGACATATGCCGCCAAGCACGTTGCGGCCATGGCCCATTTTAAGCCACGGCCTCGCGATTGGGGCAGCAACAGGGTTCCTGCTGGGGAATTTTGCAAGGTCACGATCCAATGCGGTCGATGGCGCCATAACGCCGCGCTCGCCAAACCCACGATGCTGCCGACGCCGGATGTTCTGGTACTACTGAGTCAGAAGGCTAGGGCGGATTTCGGTCGGGTTGAAGCGCTGCCCTCTCGCTCCGGTCGTGGCCGGGCTTGTGCCGGCTCCTTGCTCTGTGCCTTAACGTTCGGGGTCGCCGGGAAAGCCCGGCGACGACGCCGGTGTGTGACTCAACGCGATCGAAATCCGCTCTGAACGCTGGCAGCCAAACGCCGCAAGCCGCAACGGCGCCGGTGCTGCGCGTCATTTCCCGGCCTGCTTGAAATATCGCAAGTCCGGCGCCGGCTGGTTTTTCTTGGAGGGCATCAGCAGTCCATCCCCGCTTACCACATAGACCTGCTTGTTGATGGTGATATAGGCATTGCCTTCGACGCAATTGTTCTCCTCCCAGGTGACGTTCTGCTCGCGGCGGTAATTCTTGGCGATGGTCCAGGGCCGGGTCAGCGAATTGTCCGTGGTGGTAATCTCGTCGTGGAGGATGTTCGGGTTGCTCTTGTCGAGATAGATGCGCTCCTTGAACACGGCGTCGTTGTCATCCGCCATCGGCATTCCGGTCTGGTCCCAAGTGCGTGGCCCGCGCACATGGCGGGTCTCGATCTCAAGCGTGTCGTAGCGGCCGTCGCCATCGGTATCGAGCCATTTTCCGAGCGAATAGCCGACGAACGTTGGCTCCCGTGTCTTGAGGTCCTTCGGCCAGTCGCGCCCGTCGGTGTAGATGCGGCGCGGCGACAGCGTCATGTCCTCGAACAGGATGTGCGACACGTTCGGTCCGAACAGGAACTCAAAGCGCGAGACCCCGGACATCTGCCGCGGCATGCCGGTCGGCATGCAAGCATAGTGGGTGTCGAGGCCGAATCCGCCGGCGTCGAGATCGTTCAGGCTCGCTTGATACAGGGCCTGGTATTCCGGCTTGAGCGGCGCCTCCTGCTTGCGGATCGGTTTTGTGGTGTCGTAGCGCGGCGGACCGCCGTCCGGCACCCGCAGCCACTGGCCGCTCCAGTCGGGATATTTGGATTCGTCGTGCGCAAGCGCGCCCGACAGGGCGCCGCTCATCGTCAATGACAGCGCGGTTAGTGCAACGGCGACGATCGAATCTCGGTCAAGCATGGTCGTCCTCCCCAAGCTATACTACGGCCCCGATCGGCAGCCGGCGGTGGGCTCCTTCGGCATCTGTGAAAGAAGACTACACTGCCGCAGAGCGACACGAAGGTACCACGATGACAGCACGGATCTCGCCGCGGAGCAGCAAAAAAACTTGCCAATGTCTTGGCGCATTGCAATCGCCCGGACAGCGAGTCGCGGCCTCAACCCATCTTTGGCGTTGCGGGGCGGCCATCGCTTGTGTTGTAACCTTGGGATTCCGGGGACGGATAGCCATGTGCGGCCGCGCTCCGGCTATTTGAGATGCCTAGATCCACATGATGCTCTGGTTCATTTTGGGGATAATGACGGTGGCAGCGCTTGGCGCGGTGATTTGGCCGCTTGCGCGCGGGCACAAGTTGGCGTCTGCCGGCAGCGATCTCGCCGTCTATCGCGACCAGCTGGAGGAAATCGAGCGCGACCGCGCCGATGGCCGGATCGGCCATGACGAGTTTGAGGCGGCGCGGGTCGAAGTGTCCCGTCGCCTGCTCGGCGCGGCCGCGTCCACGACGGTCGAAGCGGCCCCACGTACTGGGCGACGCATCGCCGCACTGGCCAGCGCAATCATCGCCGTCCCGCTGATCGCGGGCTCGCTCTATGTGCGGCTTGGATCGCCTGACCTGCCTGGGGAGCCGATCGCCAGCCGCCGAACGGGAGACGAACAGGCCAATTCCATCGCCGCCCTCATTGCCCGGATCGAGACTCATCTCGAAGAGAACCCGACGGACGGCCGGGGCTGGGAAATAGTGGCGCCGGTCTATCTGAGGCTCGATCGCTATGACGATGCCGTCAAGGCGAGGCGCAACGCCCTCAACCTCCTCGGCGCAACGGCTCAACGGGAGGTGGACCTTGGCGAGGCGCTGGCAATGGCGGCCGGCGGCGTGGTAACGGCGGATGCCAAGGCTACCTTCGAGCGTGCGGCAGCGCTAGATGCTGACAACCCCAAGGCCATGTTTTACCTGGGCCTTGCGGCTCAGCAGGACGGAAACGCAGGGGAGGCCGCCCGTATCTGGCGCGACCTCATTGCCAAAGCGCCTGCCAATGCGCCGTGGCTCCCGGTGGTGCGCGAACAGCTAGCGCGCGTCGAGAATCCTGACGCCGCGCCGCCGCCTGGACCGACGCCCGAGGATGTAGCTGCGGTAAGTAAAATGTCTCCGGAGGCGCGCAATCAATTCATTCGCGACCGGGTGGAGCAGCTTGCGACCCGTCTCCATGAGAACGGATCGGATGTCGAAGGATGGCTGCGGCTATTGCGCGCCTACATGGTCATGGGCGAGCGTGATAAAGTAAAAGCTGCCGTGGACGAGGCGCGTGGGGCGCTTGCCCGCGAACCGGAAAAGCTGAAGCTGTTCGACGAGGGGATCAGGGATCTCCACGTTGCGGACTAGGAGAGGGCAATGACGCGCAAGCAACGGCGGTTGGCCATGATTGCCGGCGGCGTGAGCGTGCTTGCGGTGGCTGTCCTTCTGGTATTGTTTGCGATGAAGGACTCCATTGTCTTTTTCAATTCGCCCACGGACGTGGTCGAGAAGCATGTCGCTCCCGGTGCACGCATTCGCCTCGGCGGGCTCGTCGTTCCCGGCAGCTTGTCCCGCGGTGATGCGCTTGCGGTGCGCTTCGAGGTGACGGACGGAAACCGCGCCGTTGCGGTTACCTATCAGGGCCTCCTGCCGGATCTGTTCCGCGAGGGGCAGGGTGTTGTGGCAGAAGGGACGCTCGACGGCGCCGGCGTCTTCAAGGCCGACAACGTGCTTGCCAAGCACGACGAAACCTACATGCCGAAAGAAGTTGCGGATGCCTTGAAGAAGCAAGGGCACTGGAAGGACGAATACGAAAGCAAGAAAAGCAGCGCGGTGCAGCAGTAAAGGCGGTTTGCGCATCGAGTACCGAGGAGGCGCCCCCTCCTTATCGTCCCCCGCTTGCGGGGAAAGAGAGGGGGGCGGGCAGATTTGACGCCGTGTCATCGGCGTCGGATGATGCCGGTCGGCGGCAGTAACGAAAGGTTGCGGCAGATGAACGCGGAAGTCGGCCATTACGCACTTGTGCTCGCGCTTGCCCTGGCGCTGATCCAGTCAGTGGTTCCGCTGATCGGCGCACGCATGCGGGATGGCGCCTTGATGGCAGTCGCCGAACCGGCTGCGCTCGCGCAATTCGGCTTCGTGGCGCTGTCCTTCGCAATGCTGGTGTCATGCTACGTCGGCTCCGATTTCTCGGTTCTTAACGTGTTTAAGAATTCGCACTCTGCGATGCCGCTGATCTACAAATTTACCAGCACATGGGGAAACCACGAAGGCTCGATGCTGCTGTGGGTGCTGATCCTTTCACTATTCGGCGCGTTGGTGGCAGCTTTCGCCACCAACGTTCCGCCCACCCTTAAGGCGACTGTGCTTGCGGTCCAGGCCTGGATCGCCGCGGCCTTCTATCTTTTCATCCTGGTGACCTCGAATCCGTTCGTGCGAATGGCGCCGGCGCCATTCGAGGGAGAGGATCTCAACCCGATACTGCAGGACCTTGGCCTCGCCATCCATCCGCCGCTGCTCTATCTCGGCTATGTCGGGTTCTCGATTTCGTTTTCGTTCGCAGTCGCGGCTTTGATTGAGGGACGTATCGACGCCGCCTGGGCCCGCCGCGTGCGGCCGTGGTTGCTCGCCGCCTGGATGTGCCTGACGGCCGGCGTCGCCATGGGGTCCTATTGGGCCTATTACGAGCTTGGCTGGGGCGGGTGGTGGTTCTGGGACCCGGTCGAGAACGCTTCGCTGATGCCGTGGCTGGTCGGCACCGCGCTCCTGCATTCGGCCGTCGTGATGGAAAAACGCGAGGCACTGAGGATCTGGACCATACTGCTTTCGATCCTCACCTTCTCGCTGTCGCTGATCGGCACCTTCCTGGTGCGTTCCGGCGTACTCACCTCGGTGCACACCTTCGCGTCCGATCCGACGCGAGGCATCTTCATCCTGGCGATCCTCGTCGGGTTCATTGGCGGAAGCCTCCTGCTGTTCGCATGGCGCGCCCCGCTGTTGCGCCAGGGTGGGTTGTTTGCGCCGGTGTCGCGCGAAGGAGCGCTCGTCGTCAACAACCTGTTTCTCACCACCGCCTGCGCCACTGTGTTCGTCGGAACGCTCTATCCGCTCGCGCTGGAGGCTCTGACTGGAGAGAAGATTTCGGTCGGGGCGCCGTTCTTCACTACGACCTTCGGGCCGCTGTTCGCGTGCCTGCTGATCGTGGTTCCCTTCGGGCCGCTGCTTTCATGGAAGCGTGGCGATCTCATGGGTGTCGCACAACGCCTCTCGGGCGCTTTCCTGGTCGCGCTGATCGGACTGGCGGCAAGCTTCGCGCTGGAGGGCAAGCCCCTGCTGGCGCCGTTCGGCGTCGGCTTGGCGCTGTTCGTCATCACCGGCGCCGTCACCGATATCTGCGAGCGCATCGGGCTGTTGCGCACTCCGTTGGCGACGGTGCTGCGACGCGCCGCCGGTCTGCCGCGGTCCGCCTGGGGCACCGCGTTCGCGCATCTCGGCCTTGGCATCACGTTGCTCGGCATTGTGGGCGAAACCCAATGGGGTGCGGAGCGCATCGTATCCCTCAAGCCGGGCGACAAGGTCGCGATCCGCAATTACGACATCACGTTCGAACGCACCTTCAACCGCACCGGGCCGAATTATACGGAACTCGCCGCCGCCTTCACGGTGCGCCGGCACGGCGAAATCGTCGGCTTCATGGAACCCTCGAAGCGCAACTTTGCGTCACGCCAAACGACCACGACCGAATCCGCGTTGATGGCGCGAGGCGTCAGCCAGCTCTATCTCTCGCTCGGCGACATCAATCCCGACGGTTCTGTCGCCATTCGCCTCTATTACAAGCCCCTGGTGCTGTTGATCTGGCTCGGCTGCGTCGTGATGGCTTTCGGCGGCGGGTTGTCGCTCTCCGACCGGCGTCTGCGCGTCGGCGCGCCCAAGCCGGCCCGGGCCAAGACCGCGGCCATGGCTCCGGCGGAGTGAGACGGTGCGGACTCGCAGGGAGAGGGAGCAGTCAGTGGCACGGCGCGATGCTTCTTCTTCGTCGAAACGCGCCCTAGCGTGGCGTTTCGCCCTGATCGCGCTTGCGCTAGGCGCCTCGCAGCCCGCCGTCGCGGTTCAGCCCGATGAAATCCTGAAAGATGCGGCGTTGGAGGCGCGCGCCCGCGCGCTGTCGCACGAGTTGCGATGCATGGTGTGCCAGAATCAATCGATCGACGATTCCGATGCGCCGCTCGCTCGCGACTTGCGCGTGCTGGTACGCGAGCGGCTCACGTCCGGCGACAGCGATTCGGAGGTGGTCGATTTCCTCGTCGCGCGGTATGGCGAGTTCGTGCTGCTCAAGCCGCGTTTGGCGTGGCACAACGCGTTGCTGTGGCTGACGCCGGCTGCGGCGATCGTCGCCGGCGCCATCGCGATGTTTGCAGCGATAAGGCGGCGGCGCGCGGTTCCCGTTGCGGCGGCGCCGCTGAGTGCCGACGAGGAACGGCGGCTTGCCGAGGTGATCGACCGCGCGCCGTGACTGCGGCCGGATGACGCGTTCGCGCCGAATGACGCTTTTCAATCATCAATTTGCTGTGGGATTCGTTTCGGATTTGGAACTCCGCTGCGACCTTACCAAAGTTTAATTTTCCCTCCAGTATTCAGAAAGGCGACGCTCACCATGTTAGCGTCCGACAGCGCTATCAAGCGCTTTGCCGATGATCTAACAAGCTGATCTAACAAATGGAGTCGGAGATATGTCCACGCGTATGGCCCGGGATGCGGGGCATCGCGCTTATTCCAAGCGCCGCATCTTCCTTCTTGCATCCGTTGCCGCTCTAAGCGGCGGGTTGTTGTTCGCGGATTTCGCCCTGTCCCCACATACATCCGGTAGTGCGTTGTTTGCGCCGCCTTATGCGCACGCGCAGAACGCCCAGCGGCCGGTGGGCTTTGCCGACATCGTGGAACAAGTGAAGCCGTCGGTCATCTCCGTCAAGGTCAAGATGAACACGGGCGGTGACAGTTTTACGCTGAATGACGACAATCCGCTGCGGGGGACGCCATTCGAGGATTTCTTTCGGCGCTTCGGCCAGCCTGACGTACCGCGTGGCGACCGGCAAGGATCGCGACCGCAGCGGCGCCAATACACTTTGGGCCAGGGTTCCGGCTTCTTCATTTCGGCTGACGGCTATGCGGTGACCAACAATCACGTGGTGGATAAGGCCGAGCATGTGGACGTCACGACGGACGACGGCAAGACCTACACCGCCAAGGTTATCGGCACTGACGACCGCACCGACATTGCCCTGATCAAGGTCGAAGGCCGCAGCGATTTCCCGTTCGTCCACTTAGCGGACAAACCTCCGCGTATCGGCGATTGGGTGCTCGCTGTCGGCAATCCGTTCGGCCTCGGCGGCACCGTGACGGCCGGTATCGTTTCGGCGCGCGGCCGCGACATCGGCGCGGGCCCCTACGACGACTTCATCCAGATCGATGCAGCCGTAAACAAGGGCAATTCAGGCGGCCCGACGTTTGACCTCGATGGCAACGTGATCGGCGTCAACACCGCGATCTTCTCGCCGTCGGGCGGCAGCGTGGGCATTGCCTTCGACATCCCGGCCGAAACCGTCAAGGCAGTGATCACTCAGTTGAAAGATCACGGCGCCGTGACCCGTGGTTGGATCGGGGTCCAGATTCAGCCCGTTACAAACGAGATTGCCGATAGCCTCGGCATGAAGAATGCGCGCGGCGCCTTGGTGGCGGAACCGCAATCCGGCAGCCCGGCCCAGAAGGCCGGTATCAAGGCCGGCGATGTCATTGTTTCGGTCAATGGCGAGTCCGTGACCGACGCACGCAACCTCGCCCGGCGCGTCAGCGCCCTGGCGCCCGGAACCTCCGTCAAGCTCGGCATCATTCGGGGCGGCAGGGAGGATGCGTTGACACTCACCCTCGGCGAACTGCCAAAGGATCGCCAGGCGCGCACCGACACCGAGGAACGCATTTCCCCGAGGGGCGTCGAGGTGCCGAAGCTCGGCCTGTCGCTGGCGCCGGCCCGCAATGGCGGAGACGGCGTCGTGGTCACTCAGGTCGATCCGAACGGCACGGCGAGCGATCAGTTCCAGGCCGGTGACGTTATTCTCGACGTCAACGGCAAGGCGGTATCTTCGCCGGCCGACGTACGCAAGGCGGTCTCCGACGCCCAGAGCGACGGCAAGCGGAGCGTGTTGATGCGCGTGAAGTCGAACCAGGGGACCCGCTTCGTTGCGGTCACGATCGGCAACGCGTGAGCCATGGGGCACGCCGCTCTTCCCCTCCCTCCCCCCGAGCGGCGGCAGCCCGTTGGGGACGGGCTTTGGTCCGTCCCCAACCTGAAAACAGGGACCAGAGAGCCCGGCATCCATCGCCCCCGCCGGGATCAATGGTGGAGGGGCGGCGGGGTTCGCCCCGCCGCCCCTTTCGTGGCTCCCCCACGAGCGGAGGAGGGTAGGGTGGGCTATACCGATGTAAGCTATTATGAGTAACGCAGCCGCGGCTAATTCGGGCGTGTCTGGCGCCTACTTGGTGCGATCCATGCGCTTGCTCATTATCGAAGACGATCGCGACGCGGCCGACTATCTCGTCAAAGCATTTCGCGAGGTCGGCCATGTGGCCGATCACGCGGCTGACGGCGAGGAGGGGCTTTCGCTTGCCCTTGACGGCGGCTACGACGTTCTCATCGTCGACCGCATGCTGCCGAAGCTTGACGGCCTCACGGTGATCGGCTGCCTGCGCACCAAGAATATCACGACCCCGGCATTGATCCTCTCTGCGCTGGGCGCCGTTGATGATCGCGTCAGGGGGTTGCGGGCGGGTGGCGACGACTACCTGCCGAAGCCTTATTCGTTTTCCGAACTGCTGGCCCGGGTTGAAGTGCTGGCGCGCCGGCACGTGGGACGGGGTGAGGATACCCAGTATCGGGTCGGCGACCTTGAGCTTGACCGCCTGTCGCACCGCGTCGTCCGCGGCAAGGAGGAAATCCTGTTGCAGCCGCGGGAATTCCGGTTATTGGAATATCTGATGAAACATGCGGGTCAGGTGGTGACCCGCACCATGCTGCTCGAAAACGTGTGGGATTATCATTTCGATCCGCAAACAAATGTCATCGATGTGCACATATCCCGGTTGCGCTCCAAGATCGACAAGGGCTTCGCCCAGCCGCTGCTGCACACGGTGCGCGGGGCGGGGTACATGATACGTGACGGCGCTCGGTAAGCTCTTACGAACCACGGCATTCCGGCTTACGCTGGTGTATCTTGTCGTCTTTTCGTTGTTTGCCGCCTTCCTGCTCGGCTATTTCGCCTTCAATACCCGCCGCCTGATCAACGAGCAGATCGCCACCATTGTCAGCGGCGAGCTTCAACTGCTCCAGGTGCAGTACAATCAAGCCGGCATCCGGCGCTTGGTCGCAGCCGTGGATGTGCGGTCGCGCCGTCCCGGATCAAGCCTCTATCTCGTAACCACGCCGATGGGCGAGGGCCTCGCCGGCAACGTCGGTTCGTTGGAGCCCGGCATCCTCGAATCCGAGGGGTGGGTCGAGACCGCCTATCGCCGCCTCGAGGAGCCGGAATCCGCGGAGCACAACGCGTTGGTGCGGGTGACGCGCCTGCCGGGCGGCATACGCATTCTGGTCGGCCGCGATCTCGATGAGCGTGAGCGGATCTTTCACATCGTGACCTTGGCAGGGCAATGGTCGGTCGCGATCGTCATCGTGCTCGGCATTGCCGGTGGGGTGTTCGTGAGCCGGCGCGTGCTCAAGCGCGTCGACGCCATGACCGGCACCACGCAGACCATCATGGCCGGAGACCTTTCGGGCCGGCTGTCGGTCATCGGCAGCGGCGACGAGTTCGACCGTCTTGCCGTCAATCTCAACGGCATGCTGGAGCGCATCGAGTCGCTCATGCGCGGCCTGAAAGAAGTCACCGACAACATTGCCCACGATCTCAAGACGCCGCTGACGCGCCTGCGTAATCGCTGCGAGGCGGCGCTGCGTACCGCCAACTCCGAAACCGAATTTCGCCGCGTGCTTGAAGACACGATCGAGGAATCGGAAGGTCTGATCAGGACTTTCGATGCGCTACTGATGATCGCGCGGGCGGAGTCCGGAGAGGTGCGCGAAGGGATGGCGGAGTTCGATGTCGCCGAGGTGGCGCGCGACGTCAGCGAGCTTTATGAGCCGCTTGCTGAGGACAAGGGGCTGACGCTTGAGGTCAACGCAAAGCAGCACGCCGCCGTCAAAGGAAATCGCGAGCTTGTCAGCCAGGCGCTTGCCAACTTGGTCGACAACGCCATCAAATACGCCGCGCCTTCCGCAAAGGTGTCATCAGGTGCGGTCAATGGCGAACGCAGCGGAATCCTGGTCACCGCCGACGCCGAACAGGATCGAATCGTACTTACTGTAAGCGATCACGGCCCCGGAATTCCCTCGGCCGACCGGTCGCGTGTCGTCGATCGCTTTGTGCGCTTGGAGCGCAGTCGCTCGTTGCCGGGGTCCGGACTCGGCTTGAGCCTGGTCTCCGCCGTGGCGCGGCTTCACGGCGGAGAACTCAAGCTCGAGGACAATGCGCCGGGGCTACGGGCGCGGATATCGCTGCCGCGTGCCGCCGCACCGCCGCAGCAGGCCGCGTGACTGTTCTCCACGATCGCCGCAGCTTCGCGTCCCGCCTTACGGCGCCTCATGCTCTGGCGAATGATGCGGGGTGCGCCCGGGTGGCGGCGTGGCTCACGGAAGGCGCCGATTGCGAGGCCATCCAGGCGGTTCGCCGCATCATGGCGACGCATCCCCCGGTCCGCGCCCTCATCGAGGCGATTGCGTCGTCCTCGGCCTATCTGTGGGAGCTTGCACGCGCCGATCCGGCGCGACTCGTCGCGTTGCTGGGGACCGATCCCGACGAACGGCTTGCGAGCCTCCGTGCCGCGGCGGCGGACATACCGGCGGACGCGACGGACGCCATAGCGATGCGCCTCTTACGCATCATGAAGACTGAGGCGGCGCTTCTGATCGCCTTGGCGGACATCGGCGGCCTGTGGGACGTGATGCGGGTCACGGCGGCATTGACGGAGGTGGCCGATACCGCGGTCACCGCAGCGCTGCGCCACGTGCTGCGCCAGGCGGCGCGCGCCGGCAGGCTGGCCCTGCCGGAAGGCGCCGATCCGGAGAGTGGTTGCGGACTGTTCGTGATCGCCATGGGCAAGATGGGCGCCTTTGAGCTCAATTATTCGAGCGACATCGATCTCATCATCTTCTTCGAACCCGAGAGAGCCCCATTGGCGCCCGGCGCCGAAGCAGGGCCCCTGTTCGCGCGCCTCGCCCGCCAGTTGATCCGGCTCCTGCAGCAGCGGACGGAGCACGGCTATGTGTTCCGGGTCGATGTGCGCCTGCGGCCAGATCCGGCGTCGACCCAGATTGCAATTTCAGTGCCGGCCGCGCTCGAATATTACGAAAGCCGCGGCCAGAACTGGGAGCGCGCCGCATTGATCAAAGCACGTATTTGCGCCGGCGACCGCGCCGCTGGGGCTTCGTTCATCGCCAATCTCTCTCCTTTCATCTGGCGCAAGTACCTCGATTTTGTCGCGCTCTCCGACATTCATGAGATGAAGCGCCAAATCCACGCCTATCGGGGTCACAGCGTCGTTGCGGTTGAGGGACACAATATCAAGCTTGGCCGGGGCGGCATCCGGGAAATCGAATTTTTCGTCCAGACCCAGCAGCTCATCGCGGGCGGGCGAAATCCTCAGCTGCGAAGCCGGGAGACGCTGGTGACGCTGCGCGCGCTCGCCGACGGCGGCTGGATCGACGCTGCGACGTGCGCCGATCTGCAAAATGCCTACCAGTTCCTGCGCACCGTCGAGCATCGTCTGCAGATGGTTGCCGACGAACAGACCCATACTCTGCCGTCGCGACGCGACGACCTTGACGGCTTCGCCCGCTTCCTCGGCTACGATGACCGCGATGCGCTGGCGCACGTGCTGCTCAAGCATTTGCGGGCGGTGCAGAGCCGTTATGCAAGCCTGTTCGAGCACGCCTCGCTCGCCGCCGCCGAACGCCGCGGCCTGACGTTTCCGCGCGAGGCGGACGCCAACGAAACGCTGGCGAAACTGGGCGAGATGGGCTTCCGCCAGCCGGTAGTGGTGTCAGGCACCGTGCGACGCTGGCTTGCCGGGCATCCTCGTGGACTTAAAGGGGAGACCGCCCAGGCCCATTTCGCGGAGCTGGCGCCGCTCCTCATCGACCACGTCGCGCGTGCAGAAAATCCCGATGCCGCACTTGCCGCCTTCGACCGCTTCCTCGGCAATCTCCATGGCGGCGCCCGTCTGTTCTCGTTGCTGCGGCAGAATCCCGATCTGGTGGCGCTGGTGGCGCGGGTGCTGGGTACGGCTCCGCGGCTTGCGGATACGCTCGCGCTGCATCCGGACGTGCTCGATCCGCTGATCGACCCGGCTTTCTTCGGCACGCTACCGGGGCCGGAGCGGCTCACCGCCGGCCTCGCGGCTGCCCTCGGCGAGGCGGACTCCTACGAGGATTTTCTCGATCGCGTGCGCAGGTTCGCCCAGGAGCAAGTGTTCTTGATCGGCGCCCGCATTCTTTCGGGCACCGTTTCGGCGCAGCAGGCCGGCCAGGCGTTCGCGGCGGTCGCGGACGCGATCGTGCGGACGCTCCATGCCAAGGTGGCCGAGATCGTTCGGGCGAGCCATGGGGAGGTGCCGGGCGGCGACGCCGTGGTGCTTGCCATGGGCAAACTCGGCGGCCGCGAGATGACGGCGAATTCCGACCTTGATTTGATCGTGGTCTACGACTTCGATGCAGCCCATCCGGAGTCCGACGGCCCACGCCCCCTCCACGCCGCCCACTATTTTGCGCGCTTTACTCAGCGCCTGGTGAATGCGCTCACGACCCGGACCAACTACGGCCGCCTCTATGATGTCGATATGCGGCTGCGGCCGTCCGGACGCTCAGGACCGGTCGCGACCTCGATCACGTCGTTCGAAAGCTATCAGCGCCATGACGCCTGGACCTGGGAACATCTGGCGCTGACGCGGGCGCGGGTCGTATCGGGCGCGCCTGCGCTTGCGGCGCGGGTCGAGGCCGTCGTCCGCGACGTGCTGCGCGTCCCGCGCGATGCGCTCCCGCTTGCCGCCGATGTGGTCGACATGCGCCGCGCCATCGCGGCCGAGAAGGGCGACGGCGCGCACTGGGACCTTAAATACGCCGCCGGCGGCCTCATCGATCTCGAGTTCATTGCGCAATATCTTCAACTCGCCCACGCGGCCGCGGCGCCCGACATCCTCGATACCGCAACCGCGTCCGTGTTCGAAAAAGCCGTGCGCGAGGGGATTCTCGGGGCCGAGGATGCCGATGTGCTGCGGCCGGCAACGCGCCTCTATCAGGACCTGGGTCAGATCCTACGCCTGTGCGTCGCAGCGCCCTTCGACGCCAAATCCGCCGGCGCGGGCCTGACGGAACTGCTCGCCCGGGCTGCCGACGTTCCGGATTTCGCCACGCTTGACGCCCACCTGGCCGACACGCAGGAGCGCGTGCGCCGGAGTTTCGTGCGGATACTGGGGGGCGGCGTGAGTGTGCGGGGCTAGCGTGGGCACGCTTCGCTTGCCCACGCTACGCTACTGATGCGATCCACTCAGCGAACGATCATAAAGCACCCCGATTTCGGTGACGTTCAAAGTCGCCCCGATCATCGAACTCAATTACTATCTGACCTGTACTGGTATCTTAATACCTGCCGTACCAATGACCGTTCATCGTTGACCTCCTCGTTGGGTAGCCGGTCATTTTGGCAAAACGAAATACGGCGAAAAATCCCAATAAATTCAATGCGGAGTGAAATGAAGGGCCCGACGCGCTTTTGCCGGTGGCCCTCGGCGTTTGACAGCCTTCACCCGATGCCGAGCGTGCGTGTCACGATGTCCTGCAAATCGCGCGAAAGCGATGTGCCGGCGGCGACCCGCTTGAGGGCCGCCTCGGCCTTGCCGCGCCGTGCGGGTTCGAGTGCACGCCAGGACCGGAATGCGGTCATCAACCGGGCCGCCACTTGCGGGTTTATGGCATCGAGGGCAAGCATGGTCTCGGCATGGAAGGCATAGCCTTCGCCGTCGCGGCGATTGAACTGGGTCTGGTTGGCCTGGGCGAAATTGCCGATCAGGGCGCGGACCCGATTGGGATTGGACATGGAAAAGGCCGGATGGGCGGTGAGGCTCTTGACCCGTGCGAGCGTGTCTGCCTCCGGAACCGCGGCTTGCAGGCCGAACCATTTGTCGATGATAAGCGCGTCGCCTTCATAGCGGCGGTAGAACTCGTCGAATGCCGCCTGGCGTTCCGGCACCTGATGGTGTGACAGCGTGGCAAGCGCGGCGATGCGGTCCGTCATGTTGTCGGCGTCACGGTATTGAGTGTCAGCCCGCGCAATGCCGGCGGCGGGATCGGCCGTCGCCAGCAGATCGAGGCAGATATTCTTCAGGGCGCGGCGGCCCGCGCTTGCCGCGTCGGGGCTGAACGGGCCGTGGTCGACCATGCGATGATAGGCCTCGGTGAGGGCGTCCGCGAGCTTGCGCCCGACCTCGGCCCGCAGTTCGCGCCGCGCGGCAAATATCGCGTCGGGATCGACGTCGTGGCCGATCTCGCGGGCGATGTCGCCTTCCGACGGCAACGTCATGGCCTGGGCCACGAAGGCAGGCTCGAGGCCACGGTCTTCCAGCACGGCGCGGAGCGCGTGCACGAGCCCATCGGCCGCGCGGTTCGGCGTATTGGCGCGATGCGCCGCCACATTGTCGATCAGAAGGGCGGTCGCCAGCGTCTGCATTGCCTGCCAGCGGTTGAACGGATCGGTGTCGTGGGCGGCAAGGAATGCAAGATCACCGTCGCGCAGATTGGCTGCGAGCTTGACCGGCGCTGAGAATCCGCGATTGAGCGAGACCACAGGGCGCTCTGCAAGACCGGCGAACACGAAGCGCTCCTTTGCCTTGGTGAGCGTAAGGACTCCGTTCGCGAGCTTGCTGCCGTCGGCGAGCGCAACCGGGCGTTCCTTGCCGTCGGGACCCAAAAAGCCGATCGCGATCGGGATCGTCATCGGCTCCTTGACGGGCTGCCCCGGCGTTGGCGGCGCGGTCTGGCTGATTTCGAGCGCATAGGTCTTTGCGCCGGCATCGTGATTGCCCTGCGCCACAATTTCCGGCGTGCCGGCCTGACGGTACCACAGCATGAATTGGGTCAGGTCGTAGTTGGCCGCATCGGCGAAGCAGGCGACGAACTCGTCGACCGTGGCTGCGCGGCCGTCATGACGCGTGAAGTAAAGGTCCATGCCGGCCCGAAACCGCTCAGGTCCCAACAGGGTCTTGAGCATGCGCACCACCTCGGCGCCCTTTTCGTAAACAGTGGAGGTGTAGAAATTGCTGATTTCTCGGTACACCTCGGGCCGCACCGCATGAGCGAGCGGCCCCGCGTCCTCCACGAATTGGTGGCCGCGCAGCGCCCGCACGTCCGCAATCCGCTTCACCGGCCGCGAGCGGACGTCGGAGGTGAATTCCTGGTCGCGAAAAACCGTCAGGCCCTCCTTGAGGCAGAGCTGGAACCAGTCCCGGCAGGTAATGCGGTTGCCGGTCCAGTTGTGGAAATACTCATGCGCGATGATCGTCTCGACGCTCATGAAGTCCTGGTCGGTCGCGGTGTCGGGTGATGCCAGTACGGCCTTATCGTTGAAGACGTTGAGGCCCTTGTTCTCCATCGCCCCCATGTTGAAGTGGGACACGGCGACGATCATGAAAATGTCGAGGTCGTACTCGCGGCCGAAGGCCTGCTCATCCCAGCGCATGGCGCGCTTGAGCGCGTCCATGGCGTATTCGGCGCGGGCTTCCTTGCCGGGCTCGACAAAGATCTTCAACGCCACCTTGCGGCCTGACATGGTGGCGAAGCTATCCTCGACAACGCCAAGCACGCCGCCCACCAAAGCGAACAGATAGCAAGGTTTGGGGAAAGGATCGTGCCAGATTGCGAAATGACGCGTGGAGCCCGGGATGTCGCCGGCATCGATCAGGTTACCGTTGGCGAGCAGCACCGGGGCTTCGGCCTTGTCAGCCTCGATGCGGGTGGTGAATACCGACATCACGTCCGGCCGGTCCGGGAAATACGTGATGCGGCGGAATCCTTCCGCCTCGCACTGCGTCGTGTAGGTCTGGCCGGACCGATAAAGGCCCATCAGCTTGGTGTTGGCCGAGGGGTCGAGCACCGTCTCGGTCTCGAGCACGAATGCGCGGTGGGGCGGCTGCGGGATCGTCAGGCCGTCGGGCGTCGCCACGTAGGCATCGGCCGCAAGCGTCTCGCCGTCGAGCTTGATCGCGCGCAATTGCAGTTCGTCGCCATCGAGCACCACCGGCGCCGGCGCCTGCGGATTCGGCTTGAGGCGGAGCCGCGACCGGACGACCGTGTTGGTCGGACCGAGCGAGACATTGAGGTCGACGGTCTCCACCAGCCAGTCGGGCGGGCGGTAATCGGCAAGGCGGACGGGAACGGCTTGTTCGGTGCGCATGCTTTTTCTTTAACCGGGACGGAGGAATGAGCGTGGACTGATCTACTCGGTCCGCGGGTAGTTGCATAGGCCCGTCCGATGGGCACAGGAGTCGGAGCCGGATCGACTCGTAGCCCGGATTGAACGAAGTGAAATCCGGGGTCACGCTCGAAGTCGCCGATGCTGACCCCGGGTTTCGCTGCGCTCAACTCGGGCTACAGTTCTTGTCTGTCATCTGTTGTCCGTCGGGCCGCCATCAATCCTTGCGGGAATCCCCTATTTGGACGAGAGTCGGCTCCAGGGAGAAAAAACGTCTCCCGGGGAGGAAATCATCATGGACTCGAACCGCAAATTGCACGCGGCCGGGCTGCTATTGGCCGGCCTCCTGACCGGCGCCGCTCCGGCGAGCGCTGCGCTGCCCAAATGCAACGCGGCGGCGCTCGCCGGGCTCGGCGTCACCAATGTGACGATCGTCTCGGCCGTCGACGTCCCGGCGAGCGGCGCCAATCCGGAATTCTGCCAGGTGCTTGGGACGGTGAAGACGGCGGGCTTCGGCGCCCCGGACGGTTCCGCGCGGTTCGAGCTCGTGCTGCCGAGCCCGTGGAACGGCAAGTTCCTGTTCTTCGGCGTCGGCGGACTTGCCGGGTCGCTCAGCCCGGCCGCCAACCCAGTTGATGTCCTGGAAGCCCCGATCAAGGGCTATGCCACAATCGTTACCGATACCGGGCACCAGGCCGGCGGCACCGACGCGCGCTGGGCGCTGATCGCGCCGGGCGTGCCGGACGAGGCCAAGGTCATCGACTATTTTTTCCGCGCCGCGCATCAGGTGACGCAGGCCGGCAAGCTCTTGGTGCAGTCGTACTATCAGGCGCCGATCGCGCGCGCCTATTTCGAGGGGTGCTCGAACGGCGGTCGCATGGCCTACATGGAGGCGACGCGCTTCCCGGAGGATTTCGACGGCATCATCGCCGGCGCGCCATTCCTCGATATGCGTACCCTGCTGGCGGGACGCCTCTTTCAGACGACGCAGCTCGCCTCGCCCAACGCGTACATCCCAGCCGGCAAGCTTGCGATGGTCGACGGGGCGATCCGGGCGAGCTGCGATAAGGCGGACGGAGTCGCAGACGGGCTGATCCAGAACCCCGGCAAATGCGCGTTCGATCCAAAGACGCTGGTCACGGCCACCTGCACGGCCGGTGACGCAACCTGCCTGACGTCCGAACAGGGACGCACGCTCGCCACCTATTTCACGGCGCTGCGCGACGAGGACGGCGCGCTCGTCTATACGGGGCAGGCGGTCAGCGATCTCGGCGGCGGCGACGGCATGGACCTGTGGAGCACCGGGTTCGTTCCGCCGACGAGCTTCACGGCCAACGAGCCGTGGGGTAACCTGGGTTTTAGTCCGGCGCCGATCGCGTGGCAGTTCGTGGACCACTTCATCAAGTACATCGTGACGCGTGACCCGAACTTCGATATTCGCAGCTTCGACGAGGGCTCCCGCATCGACGATGAGGCGCTCGACCTGTTCGACCGCCGCACCGAGGCGGGCGACGCCGACGTTCCGGAGAGGCTTGAGCGGTTCCTCCGGCAGAACCGCAAGCTCATCGTCTATCACGGTTTCAGCGACCCGGCGCTGCCGGCGTTCCGCACCATCCGCCATTACGAGGCGCTGGCGCGGCACACGTCGGGCCTCGACAAGCTGCGCAAGAACATGCGGCTGTTCCTGGCGCCCGGCATGCACCATTGCGGCGGCGGGCCGGGACCGAACCTGTTCGACACACTGAGCGTGCTTGAGAAGTGGGTCGAGGGTGGCGTGGCACCGGATGCGATCCCTGCTACGCATTTCGTCAACAACAACCCGGCGCTCGGCGTCGACCGCACGATGCCGCTGTGCGCGTTTCCCGAAGAGGCGCAGTATCGGGGCTCCGGCGACGTGAACAGCGCCGCCAACTGGGCCTGCACGCCCAACCAGCGCCTGCTCGAAGTCGGCCCGAATGGCCGGCAGGCCGGCCTCGGCGAGCGCGATGACGACGACCACCGGGAGGATAAGGACCACGGCGATCACGAGTAGAGTCGTAGCCCGGATTGAGCCACCGGGTCCGGCCGGAGCCTGCCATCGGGCCGGCCAGAGGCCGGACCCGGTGGGCCGGCCCGATGATAAACTCCGCGAAATCCGGGATCGCCTATCAACGTGGCAACGCCGCCCCCGGGTTTCGCTCGCGCTCAACCCGGGCTACAGTTCTTGCTACAATTCTTGTTCGATAGAATTGCGCTGACAACAACGGGAGGTGCCCCTAATGAACAGCCCGCGCGCGTTGCTGCCGACGGCCGCCGGTCTCGCATTTGCGATGTTGGCCCTCTCGAGCCCTGCCACGGCTCAGGACTATCCCGTCCGGCCGGTGCGGCTCATCATTCCGTTTCCGCCGGGCGGCAGCAACGATGTGGTCGGGCGCCTGATCGCGACACATCTCGCCGAGCGCCTCGGCAAGCAAGTGGTGGTCGACAACCGCGGCGGCGCCGGCGGCGTGATCGGCACCGAGGCGGTGGCGAAGTCGCCCGCCGACGGCTACACGCTGGGGATCATCTCCATGGCGCACGCCGTCAATCCGTGGCTCTATAAGCTCAGCTATGACCCGATCAAAGATTTCGCGCCCGTCGGCCTGCTCGCCAAGGGTGCCAACGTGCTGGTGGTGCATCCGTCGCTGCCAGTGAATTCGGTCAAGGAGCTGGTGGCGCTCGCAAAGCAGAAGCCGGGCGACCTGCAATACGCCTCCGCCGGGATCGGCAGCTTCCAGCATCTCGGCGGCGAATTGTTCAAGCTGATGGCCGGCGTCGATATCCTGCATGTGCCGTTCAAGGGCGGTGGCCCCGCGATGGTCGACATCGTCGGCGGCCACACCAAAGTGATGTTTTCTTCCATGGTGCAGACGGTGCCGCAGATCAAAGCCGGCAAGCTGCGCGCGCTCGGCACTGGCGCACTCGCGCGCAGTGCGGTGCTGCCGGACGTGCCGGCCATCGCGGAGGCAGGCGTGCCGGGCTACGAGGCCGTCAACTGGTGGGGCGTGGTGGCGCCGACCGGCACGTCGCCGGCGATCATCGACAAGGTCAACCGCGAGATTGAAGCGGTGCAACAATCGCCCGACGTGAAGAAGCAGTTCGACAACGAAGGCGCAACGCCGGT
>WNFC01002029.1_pt1 | contig 41847 bp, 35 predicted proteins | sample 5400541 | NCBI WGS metagenome assembly WNFC01 (sample SAMN13153342, study PRJNA577476) | soil metagenome | isolation source: 120 cm saprolite under Douglas fir tree site 2 hole 2 replicate 1 | place: USA:California | collected 2015-04-18 | reverse complement strand
CGTCGTGAGCTTGCGTTCGATGTCGGCAAGCTCGGGCTGCCATGCGTCGTCTTCATTCAGCTCGTAAGCGTTGATCGCGATGCCCAGCTTGCAGAGAACAGCCGAGTAGAGCGGATAGTCGGGCTTGGGCGTGAGAATGTCTTCGCCAGGGTTTACCAGCGCGGAGATGCAAAGATCGACGGTTTCGCTTACGCCTGAAGTAACGAAAACGTCGCGAACCGTCGTGATGCCTTTGCGTGCGGCCTCGCCGCGAATTGCTTCGAGAGCCTCAGGAATGCCTGGCGACGGCGCATAGCCGTTCTTGCCGTCGCGCATAGCTTTGTAAGCAGCTTCGATGATGTGCGGCGGAGTTTGAAAATCGAAGTTCAGCGGATCGCCGACGTTGAGCGGCAGAACTTTGTGTCCCTGCTGGATCACTTCGTCAGCTACGCAAGCCAGATCGCGAATGGCATAGCGGACATTGTCCAGGCGCTTGGCAGCGGTGACTTCGCGGGATTGGGTAACGGGCATCAGTCAAATTCTAACCGCAGGGGATGCGGAGGACCCAGAGAAATGTGACAGGAGTTGTGCCTTCTAGGCACCCGCCCCGGAGGTTTTACCAGGGGATTTTGCGCCGTAAGTTGAGGCTCACCGGACAACATCGGTTGAACTGCCGGCGTTAGCCCAAAGGCTTTCGATTTCAAAGAGCGTGCAGCCGAGTCGCTCCGACGCCAATATGAGTCCAGCGATGACCTCCGAGTATTGGGCATAAGAGGTAACGTCACTGATCGGTTTACCGAGATCACACTTCTTCCTTATTTCTCGATTCTGCGGATGATGCGAATCGTTCTTTGGAAACTCGCGTCGTATTGCGTCTACGAGGTCATTATCGATAGGAGGGTGAATGACGGCAAGCAAGGAAGGGTCGCCACGACCAGCGATATAGACGTGCATTTTGAGGAGCATGTTGACCGTCTTCGCTGCCCAACCGATCTGCACGCCGGCACGGCGCGCCAGTCCTTCAACCTCTCGCTGGTGCCATCCCAGAAACGCGGCGCTAGAGACCGGCGGTCTCATGGTGAGCAAACCGGCTAGGTCGACGCGATCTAGATGCTCGTACCATTCCTTGCTGTCGCGCAGATCAGGGCACCGCCGAGCTGCTGAAGCAGCCGCCCAGCGCGCGAATCTTGTAATGATCGTATTTCTGATTTCTTGAGGCCGGAGCGCCATATGCGGCAGAGACTCCTCGGTCTGTCTGCTCAGTCGGCCCTGTCAATCTGCGCCTTCTGCAGCGTATCGGAATAATCCACGTAGACCGATTTCCATTCCGTGTAGAAGTCAATGGCACCAATTCCGCCCTCGCGGTGCCCGTTGCCGGTAGCCTTTGTCCCGCCGAAGGGCAGATGCACTTCGGCGCCGATGGTGGGCGCATTGATGTAAGTGATGCCGGTCTCCAGGTCGCGAATAGCAGCGAAAGCCTTATTCACATCCTTGGTGTACAAAGCGGACGACAGTCCGTACTCGATGCCATTAGCAATCTCGATGGCATCTTCCAGATCTTCGCAAGGAATGATCGAGACCACGGGGCCGAAGATTTCTTCCTGCGCGATGCGCATCTTCGGGTCGACATCCGTGAACACGGTCGGCTCCATGAACCAGCCATGCTGGTAATCGCCCTTGTCGAGCCGATTGCCGCCGCACATCATCTTGGCGCCTTCGTTCCTCCCGATCTCGACGTAGCTCAAGTCGGTCTGCGTGCAGCGCTGGCCAGTGGTGCCGAATCCGCCCCAGAGTCCGCCTTCGATGGCGAGGTCAAGGTTGGCATCGTCGAGCACGATCATGGGATTCTTCCCGCCCAGTTCGAGCGAGCAATGTTTGAAAGTCTTGGCCGCGATGCCGCCGATGATGCGGCCCACCGCGGACGATCCCGTCAACGAGACAGCGCGCACGTCAGGATGATCCGCGAGCGGTGTTCCCACCTCCGCACCGAATCCGGTAACAATGTTGACCACTCCTTTGGGAATGCCAGCATCGGTAAACGCGCGCACCAGATTAAACGTAGAAAGCGGAGTATCCTGCGCCGGCTTGATGACGCAAGTATTGCCGCAGACCACCGCAGGCAGCAACTTCCACGAAGAAATGGCCATCGGGAAATTCCACGGCGTAATCATGCCGCACACGCCGATCGGCTGGCGGATGGCCATGGCAAACTTATTGGGTAGCTCCGACGGCACCGTGGGTCCGAAAAGGCGGCGACCTTCGCCGGCGTTGTAGTAAGCGGCGTCGATAGCTTCCTGCACATCGCCGCGAGTCTCCTTCAGCACCTTCCCCATTTCGCGAGTCATCTCGCGGGCGTGCTCTTCTTTGCGTCCAATCAGAATTTCGGCGGCGCGAAAAACCATTTCAGCGCGGCGCGGCGCGGGTACCAGCCGCCACTTCGCGAAAGCGCGCTTGGCCGCGTCCACCGCGGCGTCAACATCGGCCTTAGCCGATTTCTGAAAGATGCCCACCAGATCGCGCGTGTCGGCGGGATTGCGGTTCTCAAAAGTCTCTCCCGTCGACGATTCCACCCACTCGCCGTCGATAAAGTTCTTGAACACTTTGGTTGGATGGCTGCTGCCCAGAGTCGCGGGGGAAGCTAGGGTGTCGGTTGCCATGATTGCTCCTTATGAATGCCTGGATATTGATGCTACAGCGCGGGGGAGAGATGCGGCAAGGGATTGGAACTCAAACCTGCTAGGGACACAAGGCTAAGCCCTCACAAGCGAACCATCGGCTCGATTCTTTAGAATTGCCCGCGACAAGTGTTCGATTGAAGGAGGGCTAATCTCATGACTCTAAATCTGAGGATAAAAGTCGCGATCGGCGTCTGGCTAATGTTCATTTTGTCTTTAATCGAAAGTAGCCATCTCGAGCCGGTCATTGGCTGGTGGGATTGGCTAGTAGTGGCTTGGGCTTTCGGAAAAGTCGGTCTGTCCGGTTATGCCGGATTTCTTTTGATAACCGCCGACGAGGAAATCGAAAATCTAAGAGCTAGCAAAGAAAGCTCGGAGCGTCTTATTGAGGAAGAAAGTGAATTCTCCGAAGACCTCTTAAGAAGACGTCTTAAAAGGACCGACGGCACCCGGCGCCGACCGTAGGCGGGCGACCGTTAGTCGTCGACCCAGATGATCTCGCGAACAGTGTCCCCTTTTTCGCGGCCAATTACGACATGCGCGGTGTGCCGATAGCCAAGCTCGTTGCGAAAGGCATGCAGTTTAAGTCCGTCATACTCCATGTTCTCCCCTGGCTTTTTCATCTCCAACACGAGCAGATTGTGGTCGTCCGTGTTGCGCTTGTGAACGAGAATGTCAGGAAACACGGTAGTTGCTCGCAACTCGCGATCCCGCGCCCGCCGAGGCGGAAGGTTGAGCCTCTTGGGATCGCCGCCATGACGGTTATACTCAACGTCCACGTCATATTCGGGAGGGACCAACTGGGCAATGTATCCAGCTAGGTGGTGAGAGAGGGCACGCTCTGTTACGTCGAGATCGAGGAGGGCAGGTTGCTCGGCAATCAGCGCATCAAGCGCCCTTTCGACAACCGACGAGATTTCCGCTCGGTCCATCGGCTGGCATTATAAAGCCAACTATGAGGGTCCGTCCCACACGAGGGGGCTGGCCCACACTGACCTGCTCCCCTGTTTCCGAACGGCCAAACCAATGAGTTCTCCGACTAAAAAGGACACGGGTACAAACCCTTGGAGTGGCACTCTGCCTTTGCTTAAGCTGCCTTCTTGCAAGGTGCCACGACGACTGCGCCTCCACCTTACCGTAGTGTCTTGAAAAAAATTCGCAAATTGTGACATCTAACCTTTTCATCCACAGCCCCAATCGCCGATCCTGTTCGCGGAGCAGTGCGGCACAAAGTTTCATCGCCGCGCTGTGATAGGTAACTCCTTTGTTTTCCGGATTATGACCTCTAAGTCCTTTGTTGTGCGGATTTTGCGGGGAATTTCGTGCTAACCCGATGATTCCAATAGACCCCCCCGGGGGGGGTACCCCGCAGCGAAAAGGTAAACAAACCTACCGACTGGCAGGATGGGATTTTGATGCTGTTAGGGTTGACCATTGACAGTGTCCGTCCCAGGGGAAACGAAGACTCGAAAGGTTCTATGTTCAACGCACCGCCAGCCCTAAGGACTTTCACTGATTGCTTACGCCTCACCACTATCGCAAGATTGCAGCATGAGTTCTTCCCCACGCTGCCCCCGGTGCAAGACAGGTCTCGTCTTGAGATGGTCAGGGCTGACCACGTATCTGATCTGCCCGAACTATCCCAACTGTCAGGGTCCAGTGGATCATCCCAAGCCGATCCAGAATGCATCGGAAGGCTTGCGCGCCGCCTAGAAAGCGCATACTTTCCAGTAGTAATTCGTCCTGCACCGCAGCCTTGGCGGCAATCGTACGCGTACAAATCGGTCCCAAAAAAGTCCGAAATAGCATAGACTGGAGCCGTTCCTTCACCTTTCGTCTTCGCCCGATTTCTCTGGATCAAGTTCATTTTGAAGCATTTAGGACGTGACTAAAAATGCGCAAGAGCCCCCTGTGTGCGAAAACCATTTGTGCTGACGTTTCGAAAATGTTTCGCCGCTCTCTGCAACTCACAAGCCGCAAGTGGATGATTTCTGCGGTCGTCTGCGCAGTCCTGATTCAGACTGCTGCGATCGGACAAACCACTTCACCCGCAAAAGGCCTGAAGCCGATCCTCGACTACATCGGAACAGCTTGGGACACGCTCACGCGTTCCATGACAGATTGCCAAAGCCTGGTCGACCCAAAGATAAAAGTGTCTCCAGTTTTGTACTTGCCCGCAGGAATGGCTGAACCGCCCGCGGTTCATAAACTTGCGAGCGAGTGCAACGTGCGAGTCGAGCACTTGCCAGTGGAGATTCACCACCTCGGCGAAATCGACACCAGCAAGATTCAACCACACGGTCTCTTGTATCTGGAGAATAAATATGTAGTTCCCGGAGGCCGCTTCAATGAGATGTATGGCTGGGACAGCTATTTCATCGTGCGGGGATTGTTGCGGTCAGGACGCGTGGAACTGGCGCGAGGAATGGTGGACAACTTCTTTTTTGAGATTGAACACTACGGCGCGATGCTCAACGCGAATCGGACGTATTATCTGACGCGATCGCAGCCTCCGTTTCTCAGTTCGATGTTTGTGGATGTTTACGATGCGCTGCAGAAATCGGGGCACAAGGATCCGGCGTGGCTGGCGAAGGCCTATGTCGATCTTGAAAAAGATTATGAAATGTGGAACCGCGATCCGCATCGGGCCGGCGACACCGGCTTGTCCCGCTACTACGATTTTGGCGAAGGGCCGCCGGCTGAGGCAGTGCAGGACGAAAGCGGCTTTTACCGGAAGGTTGCGACGTATTTTTTCTTTCATCCGGGACAAGCGGATAACTACATTCAGGAAAATCTGCCGGGAGCCAGTCAGTCCGTTGCGGGGTCGCTTTATTCCCAGCAGGTGTGTGACGTGCCTGCGACCATGGCGCGCGCGGAGTGCGAAAAGCGCCGCGAGTTCAAATTGAGTTCCGACTACTACAAGGGTGACCGGTCAATGCGGGAGTCGGGATTTGATGTGAGTTTTCGCTTTGGGCCGTTTGGCGCGGCAACGCATCACTACGTGCCCGTGTGCCTGAACAGTCTGCTTTATAAGACTGAGAAAGACCTGGAGCAGATCAGCCGCTGGCTGGGGCATTCGGCCGATGCTGAGATGTGGAGCAAGCGCGCCGAAGAGCGGAAGAAGCTGATCACGCGCTATCTGTGGGACGAGAAGTCGGGATGGTTTTTCGATTACAACCTGCAGACGGCAAAGCGTTCGTCCTATCGATATGCGACGACGTTCTATCCACTGTGGGCGGGGCTGGCGACGCCTGGGCAGGCCAAGGCTGTGGCGAAGAATTTGACAGAACTCGAGAGGCCGGGCGGGGTTGCAATGAGTGCCGAGGACACGGGCGCGCAATGGGACTTGCCGTATGGCTGGGGAAATATTGAAATGCTGGTCATCGACGGTATGCGGCACTACGGTTTCAAGGCTGAGGCGGATCGCGTCTCGTATGAATTTCTGTCGATGGTGGCGGAGAATTTCCGGCGCGACGGAAATATCCGGGAGAAATATAACGTGGTCACACGATCGTCGGAGTCTCACGTGGAACTTGGTTATCAGATGAACGTTGTAGGCTTTGGCTGGACCAATGCAGCGTTTCTGGAACTGCTGCACGATTTGCCGAAGGATATGACTGAGGGTTTGGAGCGGGAACAGGACCAGCCTTTGCCGGCGGCTGGCAAATAGGCCGCACTTAAGGGCGCGAATCAGATTTGGTTTGCAGTTGCTCGGCTAGCTTCAACTCATTCTCGGCTTCCTCTTTCTTTCCCATATCGCGATAGGCCTGGCCGAGCAGATGATGAGTGGTGGGATTGTTTGGATCCATCGCGGCTGCTCGCTGTAAGGCGCGAACCGCCAACTCGAACTCACCTTTCTTTTCCAAAACCTTTCCCATCAGAATGTAGGGTCCCGTGGAGGTGGCGTCGAGCCAGATGGAGCGCTGCAAGAGTCTTTCAGCGTCGTCGTATTTCTGAATGCGAGAGTAGGCGTCGGCAAGTTTGTAGTAGGTTGCCGCGTCCGCGGGATTGATTGCCAGTTCTTTCTGAAACTCCGAGACGGCTTCGGGAACCCGCGACTTGAACAAGTACAACTCGCCCAAGAGGAAGTGAGCTCGGGGAAGTTTGGGGTCGAGGCTTGCGGCCTTCTGCGCATAGTCTTCGGCGATGGGATCGAACTCCTGGCGGAACAGCATGCGAGCCGTGAATAAATAGCTGGCGGCAGAGTCCGATGGTACGTCGAACATCTTCGCAAAGGCCGCGCGCGCGTGTTGGTAATCTTTTGTTTGGATATAGCAAATCCCGAGGATATACGACGCGTCCACGTTGGCACGGGGATACCAGGCCTGCACCTTTTCCAGAAGTGGAATCGCTTCCGCGGGATGTCCTCCCAGATAATAAGAAAGCCCCAGCAACTGGACGGCCTCGTTGTTGCCGGGCTCCGCTACACTGGCTCTCTTCAAATATTCAATAGCTTTGCTATAGTCGCTCTTTTTGTAAAAAGCGGCACCGAGTTCCAGGTCCAGCCCTTTCATGCCTGGGTTGTTAGCTTCGAGCGAATGCAATTCGGCGATGGCGTCGTCGAGTTTGCCCTGCTGGATCAGCTTGCGACTTTGCGCGAACTCGGGAGCGAAGGCCGCTGCGGGTTGGGTCGCGCCTGCTACCGGCAGATCTGGCTGCTGCGACAGAGCCAATGGGCCGCAGGTCCAAAAAAGTGCCGAAAGCGAGAGGCAGTGAAGCAGCCATGAGCGTTGCATCAAGTTCATCTTCGTCATGAGGATTACAACACAAACCACCTTAGAGTCGTGTATCCGTGCGGCCCTCCTCTCTACCTGGGATGGGTGTCTAGCTCGGAGGCGCGGTCGAGTTCCCGCGCGGCCTCTTGAGCATTTCCTTGCTGTTTCAGAGCTTGAGCCATCTGATAGTGAGCGGGGGCGTATTGATCGGCCATCTTGATCGCCGCACGAAACTGCGCAATCGCGCCCTCCACGTCTCCGGCGGAAAGCAGCCGCTTCCCGGAATTGGTTGCAAACGTCGCTGCCTGGAGATTATTGGTCGCGATCGTAAGGTGTGACGCCGCCTTGGCCTCCTCTGCGGCGCCTGCAGAGTCGCCAAGCTGGCGCAGGACAGCGGCCAGGGTGGTGTGAGCACCGGCAAAATCCGGTTGCAGACGAATCGCCTCACGAAGCGAGACGGCAGCCTCCGCTAGTTTTCCTTCTTGTTTCAGAATCGTGCCCAGCGTGTAATGGGCCTCCGCATAATTTGGTTGCGATTGGATTGCCTGATGGAGTTGTTCGATCGCCTTTTCAAATTCACCACGCTGCCAGAAGAGCACTCCCAGCGTGTAGTGCGCATCGGCGAGATCAGGTTGCAGCGAAATGGCATTCTGGAATTCAATGACCGCTTTGTCGAGTTGGTCCTTGAGCTTGTAAGCGAGACCGAGGTTGTAGTGGAGCGACGCGTCATCTGGCGCGAGCCGGATGGCGGCATCCAGTTCGGTTATCGCGGCATCAAAATCCGCGCGCTGCATGAAGGCAATCCCTAAATTTCCCCGGAAAGAACCGTCCTTTGGTCGGAGCTGTATCGCACTCCGGAAGCTCGCCACGGAACTCTCCGCATCACCCTTTTGAATCAGTGCGAGCCCGAGATCGTTGAAAGCCTCGGGATCGGTCGGCTTCACCTTCACAGCCTGCTGGAAAGCAGCCACGGCGCACTCCGCGTTACTCGCCCGCTGGCAGGCAAGGCCTAGAGCGATCAGCGCTTCAAACCAATCGGGCTTCAGGCTGGCGGTGGTCCGCAACTCCTGCAACGCTTCCGCATTTTTCGACTGAGCGGCCAGAACTTCTGCGAGGTAGTAATGGGGCGCGGCATCCCGTGGAGAAAGTTCGGCCGCTTTATGCAGCTCCAGGGCGGCTTCTTCCAGTTGATGCTGTTGCGAGCGAGCGACCCCCAAGTGGAGATGCGCCGAAGCCATGCCCGGCTCCAGCCGGAGGGCTTCCGTGAAGGCAGCCGCCGCATCGGCAACCTGGCCCTGCTGCGCCAGGATCGAACCAAGATCGTCGCGGAAGTCGGCACGCTCGGGAGCGAGTTCCACCGCCCGGCGCAATTCCGAGGCGGCGTCTGCCGGTGAATTCCGCTGGCTGAGGATGCGGCCTAGCGTACGGTGAGCTTCCGCATTCGCTGGTGTCCCCTTCACTGCGATGCGCGCTTCGTGTTCGCCCTCCTCAAGATTCCCTTCTTGCACGAGAATGCCAGCGAGATTCAAGCGGGCTGCTACGAAGTCGGGTCTGAGACGCAACGCAACTTTGAGATGACTTACCGCAGCGTCCAGTTCTCCCTGCTGTGAAAGGACCCAGCCCAGTGCGGCCTGGGACTGAGGGTCTCTCGGAGAGCGGTGCAGCGCCTCTTCGAAATTGGCGCGTGCGGAAGCGAGGTCGCCCTTTCGGAGTGCGTCCTGCCCGCGCTGATAGGCAAGACGAGCCGTTGAAGGCGAGGAACGCTGTGCCTGTCCCAATGCTCCGGGGCCTGAGATCAGGAGCGCCCCTAAGAGGCAGGCGGCGAGACTGGATATGTTGCGATCCGACACAGTGGGTCTCGGGATGAGGAGCACGACAGTATGTGAAATTATATCCAATACTCTTCAGTTTTTCGGGGCTTCTTTGGCTGGTTGGCTCGCCTGGTAGGGATCGAATAGTGACTCCGGGTTGCCGGGCGGACGACAAACCGTCGAGCTTCGCTCGACCGGACAGCCGAGGGCGGCTGTCCCCACATGATTATGCCCGCGGATGGAAAAAATTGGGGGAGCCGATGGCTCCCCCAGAATGTTTGGTTGTTATTGAACGCGGCTAGAACGTAACCCGGACGCCGAACTGTAATTGCCGCATCAGACTGTTGGACTCCAATCCAGTGATCAGCCCGCCACCGCTGCAATCAATGCAACCGTTCGGATTGCCATAGACGGGATGATTGAACACGTTGAAGAATTCCGCCTGGAACTGGGCATGAACTCTCTCCGTGATCGTAAAGTTCTTGAAGATCGACATGTCAGACAGAAATTCTCCCGGCCCAGTGAAGCTGTTGCGCTGGATGTTACCGAACTTGCCAACGAGGGGATCGCTAAACGGACCGCTCTGCAGAACAATCAACTGCGTGAATAGATCGTTTGGAGCGTGGCAAACGAACGTCAAATCGGCGTTCTGGGTTGTGTTGTCGCACATAGTGGGCCCCGGAGTGAAGTACACGACATGGTGGTTTACCTTGTCGAAGCTGCCGGACCCCATGTGGAAACTTCCGTTCTTGCTGGGACGGCAAGGTCCGGTATCCCTATCGAAGCCGCAGTTCTGGTAGCTGGGAGAGAACGGCAGGCCGCTTCCAATCACCATAGTCGCATTCCATTGCCAGCCCCCTACCAGCAAGTCCATCGCTCGCGAACTGTTGCCCAGGAACTTCTTGCTCCGACCGAAAGGCAGTTCGTAAATCGACGTCAGAATCAAGACGCTGTCGCGGTTGAAGTCCTGACGCCCGTAGCCTTGACGCAGATCAGGCTGATAGCCGCCATCGTTGTCATAGGCCTTGGAGTATGTGAAAGAACCGTTAAGTGTCAAGCCGAAGGAGGCACGATGGTCCACTTTGATCTGTAACGCCTTGTAGGAGTTGGTTCCGTCGTTGCCCCTATAATCGAAACCATTTCCTTCGCAGCATACGACGTTCGTCGTGAAGCCGTCGGCATACGTGTAGGGGGTGCTGAAGGCGGTATTGTAGGGTGACCGCTGGGTGAAGGACAGGCTGCCTGTCGACGTCGAGCACCCGAAGCTCACGCAGCCCACGATTGTCGCCTGATTGGCATTGTACGAAGGCCCGTTACCTTTGAAGACATGGCTGCCATGGTTGGCCACATAAGCCACGTCTATGCTGGTCTTTGAAGTAAGTTGCCGTTGCACGGTGACGTTCCACGCGTCCACGGTCGGCACAACGAGCTTGTCGGGACGGGTCTTGGGTTGAACGTTGCCTTGGCAAGGGCCCCCTGCCTGCGCAACTGACTCGGGGCAGATGCCGTAGAAGGGAAGGATACCGTTGCTCGGAATTACCGGGAAGGCGGCCGAGCCCGAAATGGGACCACAAATCGTGTCATTAGGGGCTGGCAAGCACCCCAGAGACCCAGCAGGAGAACCCGGCGTTCCCGTAAAGTTGTACGCGGGAGTCTTGTCGTCGAATGTGAGCGAGTTGAGGGTCTGGCGGGCCAACACTGGCAGGTTCTGCGTAACGGTGTGGCCGAAGAGCGACCCGAAGACACCGATGTCATAGCTTCGGCCGTATCCCATACGGACCACAGTCTTGGGAGTGACTTCGTAGGCAATACCGATGCGGGGAGCGAAAAGCTTCCAGTTGGTGCGGGTGCTACCGTTATCGCTGATGCCGCCGTAGCCAGCAACGCGAATCACGCCTTCCGGCAGGACAGAAAAACCGCCGTTGCCCTTGCCGTTCACAAACTCCGGCGTGTAGTGCTCCCAGCGCAAGCCGTAGTTGACGGTCAGCTTGTGCGTCGCGCGCCAAGTATCCTGCCCGTAGAAGAAGTAGCGGTTTTGAGTCTCTATCGCGTTCGGCTCGCCGACAGATCCGACATATCGCTCCATGTGGCTTACTTCCGAGAAGAGAAACGTGGCCAAGTCTACCCCGCCGTTACCGTTGCCGTCGCTGGTCCCCTGCCAATTGAAGTGCATCTGGCCGGTGCGATTGGCATCGGAGGGAACGCGCAGGTTGGTCGCGTGCCGCAAGTCGGCGCCGAACTTGAACTGATGATTGCCGAAGATCTTTGTCCAGTTGTTGGCGTACTGTTCGCCCTGCTCCTTCTCGATCAGTGGGCAGTTACAACGGGTAATATCGAGGGCTTCGCCAATTTTTGTAAACCCGCCATTGCCCGATGAAACAGCGTCGAAATAGAACCCAGGCAAACCGTTAGTTGTGACGTCCGAGGTGTTCAAGCCAGGCAGCCCCAATGCCGAGGCCGCATCCGTGCTGCCCTGGTCGAACTTCGTGGAGTGCGGGTTGTAGCGGAAGTATCCGAAGCGGAAATCCGTCAAGAGCGTGCTGCTCAGTGTGTAGTTAAATCCTGCCGCCAGGCTGTAATTGTTAATTAACGATTGGCCGGCGAGTCCGAGATAGCCCAGTCCGGGACCGCCGATGGCGTTGCCATACACAGGCTTCCCGGAGAGTTTGAAATTGGAGTGAGTGTAGCGGCCGAAGATCTGGAGCTTCTCGCTGGCGGTATAGTCGCCGCGTATCACGTACTGGTAGTCGTTGAAGCTTCCGCTTCCGCTGGCCCCGTAGTTGTTCAGGGTTCCGTTATGATCGCCCGGTAAATTTGGTTGCGGCAACTGAGCCAGAATCGCCTCGCCAGTGGTCAAGCCTGACCCGGTAAAGTTTGCGTCATAGCTTTGCAAGAGAGCCTGCTGAATGACATTGCCGGTTTGGAGAGTCCTCGACCCGGCCGGCTCGTAAGGGTTATACACTTGGCCGTTGCCGGTGCTGGCGTTCCCGAGGTACTCACTCAGATTGCAAACGCTGCTAGTGGGGTCTAAACAGGTTGAGCGAACCAGGGCGGTAGGAACACTGGTCGTAAAGGTGGTGCCTGACTTTCGCCGGGTGCCTTCATAATCCCCAAAGAAGAAGAGTTTATTCTTGATGATCGCTCCACCCACCGCGCCGCCGTATTGCTTCCAATTATTCGGCGAGGCCTGGCCGGTAAACGGATTCTTCGCGGGATCGACTGGATCCAGGTCGTAGAAATAGCCGCTGCCATGGAATTCGTTGCTGCCCGACTTGGTCTGGGCAGTCATGATTCCGGCCAGCGCTTTGCCGAACTCAGCGTCGTAGTTCTGGGTCGTAATCTTGGTCTCAGTCACTGCATCCAGACTGGGGTTCACGATGATGATACCCAGGATCGGATCCTGGTTGTCGGTACCATCCAGTTCGTATCCCGTACCACTGAAGTGCTGGCCATTCACAAAGATCTGCTTGCTGCCTTGAGGATTCTCCGTGGCGGCATGGCCCCAGCCCAATATCTGAGTGCCCGGCGAAAGGAGCTCCAAACTCTGGAAGTTTCTGTTGAAGATTGGAAGTTCTGCCAATTGTTTTCCGCTGAACTCAATCGAGACGTCGGCGCGGTCCGTTTTTAGCTGAGGTACTTCGCTGGTAACCTCTACCGTCTCCGACGATCCGCCAACCTGGAACTGACCGTCGACGCGAACGCCGGTGTCGGCTGAGACTAGTACGTCCTTGAACTGCAGGTTCTTGAAGCCTTGTCCTTCCACTCTCACCGTATACGTATCCGGGATCAAGTGGGTGACAGAATAGTTGCCGCTTTCGTTCGAGGTGGCTTCGACGGAGGTGTTCTTGGTCTGGCTGGTGGCCGTGACCTTGGCATTAGCAACCGCAGCCCCGGAGGGATCGGTGATCGTACCCAAGATGCTGCCGTAGACTGCCTGGGCGGACGCTTTCGGCATGCAGAGACCGCAGAGAAGCGCGAATGCTGACACAGCCGCAAGAACTGACCTTTTCATGAACTTCCTCCTGATACTGGGAAACGTTTGCTTTACGAACGGACAGGCCACAAACAGACAGACAGATGCTGTTGAGTGGTGAGCATTCCTAATACAAAAGGACTATTGGATTAAGTTTCTTTACGTCTTATAGCGTTACACTTGTAAACTGTTAAGCTTGCAGTAAGATACAAAAGCAGGTTACCTCTCTGTCACATGGCATTGGCACACGGTTTCGCAACGGGACGGGAGCAATGCTTCCAGCAAATAGATACGCTTATTAAAAGCCATAGCCTGAGCGGGTCTGAATCGCTGTGCAAGCTGCTCCGTTATCTGGCAGAACACTCGCTCGATCATCCTGGGGTGGCGCTTAAGGAATACCAGATTGCCACTGAGGTGTTGGGTCGGCCTGGCGGATTCGATCCGCAAAGCGACTCGACCGTCCGAGTGCAGGCGGGACGTTTGCGTTTGAAACTGGGCGAGTATTACGCCCACGAAGGCCGGGAAGATCCCATCATCGTGGAGTTGCCCAAGGGCTCGTACTCGCTTACTTTTCATGCGCGTACTCCGGGCGGTCAATTGCCGGCTGGCCTGACTCTCGAGAAGGAGAGCGGCAAGGGTGCGGGAAGAGGTTCGAATCGCGGCTGGGCGGTTGCGGTGGGGGCTCTGTCGGTTCTGCTAATCACTTCGCTGGTCACGAGTGCGGTACTGTGGTCGGGACGATCTCGAAGCCAAGGAGAAGTAAGAGAGCGCGTACCGCCTGTTTACCAGATTTTCTGGAGCCGCTTTGTGACTTCTCCGCAGCCGCCGTGGGTGATTTTCAGCAACGCCAACTTTGTGGGACGTCCGCAGACGAATATGCGTTACTTCAACCCGTCCACCGATTCGCGCGAGGCGGTCCTCGATCATTACACCGGAGTGGGCGAGGTGCTGGCGATCCACGAACTGGACCGCGTTTTCGGGCTGCTCAACCGCCAGCTTCGGGTAAAGCGCGGGGCACTGTTTTCCCTGGATGATGTCAGGAACAACGATCTGATCTTCGTCGGCTCCCCTGCGGAGAATTTGACTCTGCTGGAGATCCCGGGAACGCAGGAATTCGTTTTTCAGCGAGTGAATTCCGGGCCTCGCACGGGAGACGTGCAAGTGATTAACGTGCATCCGGCGGCCGGGGAGTCTCAGGTTTTCCTAGCCAGCCCTACCAGCCAGTCGGTGACCGAGGACTACGCGATCATCGGTCTAAAGCCGGGATTGGACCCAGCACATTCGATGTTAATACTGGCGGGAACTACTACCGTGGGCACGCAAGCGGCTGCGGAGTACGTTTGTCGCGAAGAATCTCTGACCGAACTCCTGCAGGGCTTGGGGGTTTCGAAGGCCGGCGAGATCAAGCCGTTTGAAGCGCTGTTGCGCGTGAAGGTGACGCACGGAGTTCCCGTCATCACCGAACTTGTCGCCGTGCGCAAGCGAAGCAACTAGGATGTTTGCTGGAGAGCGTCCGACCGCCATGACCGGTAGTCAGTGATCGGAATTCACCGGCGGAGCTAATGAGGGTCCTGTTCGGAAGCCTTCCGATACATCGAGTCAACTTCTCCCCTTTATTCCTTTTTGACAATTGCGAGAATGAGAAAACTGGCGGAGAATCGGGAGTCACTCATCGAGATCGAGGGCAAGTCAGGTTGTTCAGCATCATCAGTGGGCATCAAGTTTCGCAATCTTTATGATTCATTCTATCTATTCCAAGAGCGGGGTAAAGCTGGTAGCGCTGCTTTTCGCGCTGGTTTCACAGGATAGCGTAAGTCTGCCGTTTGGAACGTGGCGGCGCGTTGCGGAGTCGCCCATCATCTCGCCGCGCGGGGACGGATGGGAGTCGGCGGGGACCTTTAATCCTGCTGTGATTTTGCGGGACGGAAAAATCATCATGCTTTACCGTGCTCAGGACAGGAGCGGGACTTCGCGTCTTGGCTACGCTGAGAGTGCTGATGGGATCCACTTCACTCGGCGCAGCGAGCCTGTGCTTTCGCCTGAAAAGGACTACGAAAAAGATGGGGGAGTGGAAGACCCGCGGCTGGTGCAATTCGGCGACACTTATTATTTGACCTACACTGGCTACAACAAGAAGGACGCGCAACTGTGTCTCGCGACTTCGAAGGATCTCATTCACTGGGAGCGGAAAGGCGTGATCCTGCCTGCTTACAAGGGGAATTGGAATGTTCGCTGGACCAAGTCTGGAGCGATTGTGCCGGAAAAGATCGCGGGCAAATATTGGATGTATTTTCTCGGAACAAGTTCGGACAACAAGGATCAGACTGGGTTGGCGTCTTCAACGGATTTGTTGCATTGGACCGAGGCTGCAAGCACGCCAGTCTTACCGGTGAGAGCGGGGAAGTTTGATTCGAGTGTGGCCGAGCCGGGGCCCGCTCCGGTGGTGACGCCGAAGGGAATCGTTCTTATCTACAACGGTGCCGATGACAAGCTCGTATACCGGACGGCCATCGCGGTGTTTGACCGGAACGACCCGAGGAGGCTTGTCTGGCGGACTGATGTTCCGATCTTTGCTCCGGAAAAGGAGTGGGAGAAAGTTGGGCAGGTTCCGAATGTGGTGTTCGTGGAAGGCATGGTGCGGCGAGAGCAGCGATATTTGTTTTATTACGGAGGCGCGGATACCTACGTCGGCGTAGCAGAGGCGTCCATTGTTCCGTGAGAGGAGCGAGAAAGCCGCTTCCGCAGCGTTGACCGCGATCAAGGAACCGACCTAACATTCGAGAGTCGCCCGAGATCATCCTAGCCGTCAAATCATGTCGTTAAAATCTCCCTGTCGCCGCGCCTTCAATTGTGCGATCTTCCTTCTTGTCCTGAGTGCTCTTTGTCAGGCAGAACAAGCGAAGAACCCGAACGCCGCGCCGGTCAAGCAGATCGCCAATTTCACCGATGTCGCCGAGAAAGCTGGGCTCACCATGCAGGAGATTTTCGGCGGTATCGAGACCAAGAAATACATTATCGAGACCACCGGCACGGGCGTGGCGATCTTCGATTATGACAACGACGGCTGGCCTGACATTTTCCTAGTCAACGGAACCAGGCTGGAGGGGTTCGCGGCAGGCGACGCGCCGAGCAATCACCTCTATCGCAACAATCATGACGGAACGTTCGCCGACGTCACGGCGACAGCCGGTCTCACCGCAACAGGCTGGGGACAAGGTGTGTGCGTGGGGGACTATGACAACGATGGCTGGGAAGATTTATATGTCACCTACTACGGAAAGAACCGGCTGTACCACAATCAGGGAGGAGTCTTCACCGAGGTTGCGGAGAAAGCGGGAGTAGCGGGCTCGGGGAAAGCCTGGGGCTCGGGGTGCGCATTTGTCGACTACGACCGCGACGGCAAGCTCGACCTGATCGTAACCAACTACGTGGACTTTGATTTGTCTGCCGCTCCCGCGCCCGGGCAGCGGGCCACGTGCTTGTGGAAGGGGGTTCCTGTGATGTGCGGGCCGCGCGGGCTGCCGGGCGCGAAGAATATTCTCTATCACAATAAGGGGGATGGCACTTTCGAAGATGTAACTGCGAAGGCGCACATTGACCGCACAGACGGGCATTATTCTCTCAGCGTTTCGACGCTTGATTTCGATGAAGATGGCTGGCCCGATATTTATGTAGCCTGTGACAGCACCGCCAGCATTCTGTACCGCAACAACCATGACGGAACATTCTCCGATGTCGCAGTGACGTCTGGGGCGGCCTTCAACGAGGACGGACGCGAGCAGGCCGGAATGGGAACAACGGTTGCTGACTTCAATGGGGATGGGCATCTCGACATCTTCAAAACAAATTTCTCCGACGATACTTCCACGCTGTATCGCAACAATGGGGATGGAACATTTACCGATGCCACCTCGGCCGCGGGACTTGGTTTGTACACGCAGTATCTGGGCTGGGGCACGATGTTTTTCGACTTCGACAACGATGGCTGGCCTGACTTGATTCTGGCGAATGGGCACGTGTACCCGGAGGTCGACAGCCAGCATCTGGGCAGCAGCTATAAAGAGCCTCGCATTCTTTACCACAACAATGGGGATGGAACATTCAGCGACATCTCCGCATCGGCAGGCTTGGGCATCACGACTCCGGCTTCCTCGCGTGGTATGGCGGTGGGAGATTTGTGGAACGAGGGCAGGATGTCGGCAGTAGTGAGCAATATGAATGCTCCGGCGAGCTTGCTGGTGAACCAGGTCCGGACGCCGAATCATTGGATCGCAATTCATACAGTCGGAACCAGGTCGAATCGAGATGGAATCGGAGCGCGGATAGCGGTTAAAGCTGGATCGCGCATGCTGGTGGATGAGGTGCGCAGCGGCTCCAGCTACCTTTCCAACAGTGATATGCGAGTGCACTTCGGGCTGGCAACGGTCGCCAAGGTTTACTGGATTGAGATTCGCTGGCCGAGCGGACTGATCGAGCGGTTTACCGACTTGGGCGTGGATGCGATCCATACCGTAAAAGAAGGGTCCGGGAAGGCGGTGGAGGGGGACGCGAAGAAGAAGTGAGGCGACCGATCTTTGCATCGATACCCGACGACATCCGAGCCGTCCGCACAAAACAGCACCAACCGCAGGGCACGAGAGCACATCTAAGCATCGTGCCAGAACCGTCTAAACCCGAAGAGGCTCTGCCTGTGACGTCGTCCATGCCTATGGACATTCCCGACCAGCAGGCAACGCTATTTAGCGAAGTGCTCCTTGTCCTTAAGGAGAAGCACTTTCCCTACGCTGTGTCGGGAGCGTTCGCTCTGAGACAACACACGGGAATTTGCCGTTTCACCAAAGACCTGGATTTGTTCATGACGGCTTCTACCAGCCGACAGGTTTTGTCCTATCTCGAACAATGCGGCTTCGCGTGCGAGGTTCGGGATCCGGTATGGCTGGCCAAGGTGCACAAGGGGGAATTCTTTGTCGACCTGATCACGGGGATGAGTAACGGGGTAGTCGTGGTTGAGGACTCGTGGATCGAGAGAGCCAGTCCCGCAGTGGTTCATGGGGTCGAGACGCGTGTGTTGGCTCCGGAGGAGTTGGTGGCTTCGAAGATCTTCGTGGCGAAACGGGAGCGTTTCGACGGGGCTGACATTGCTCACATTATCTACGGGACTTACCCAAAGTTCGATTGGGATAGGGAATTGCAATTGGTGGGGGAACACTGGGAAATGCTTCTGTGGTCACTGCTGCTGTTTCGATACGTGTATCCCGCGCAGACGCACTATGTGCCTGCTCGCATTTGGAGCCTGCTGTTGCAAAGGCTTCAGAGCGCGATCGCGAAGCCCGATCCGCGGGCGAACTTCCGCGGAAGCCTGGTGGACGAGAATATGTTTGCGATCGACATCAATGAGTGGGGGCTGGAGAACCTGCTCGAAGAAACGAGAAAGATCCGTTTGGAAGAGCTGGATCGCTCGGCGAATTCCCCGGAGAGTTTTCCTGACCTGCCGCCGAATGCGCCCCGGCACCGTCAATCAGCATGAGAATCGCCGCTACAGCCGACTTGCATTTTAGCCCGCCGAGCTATGCGAAGCTCAAAGACCAGTTTGAACGGGTGCGAGATGACGCTGACGTTCTGGTTCTAGCGGGCGACCTGACCAATTACGGACGGCCCGATGAGATGGAGCCGCTGCTCAACGTTCTGCTACGTCTGAGAATCCCGACGATCGCCGTTTTGGGTAATCACGATTGCGAGAGCAGTCGAGAAGAAGAACTTTGCCGAATGATGGTGGCTGCCGGTATTAAAGTGCTCGATGGCACCGCGTATGAGCGTGACGGTGTTGGCTTTGCGGGAACAAAAGGTTTTGTGGGTGGGTTTGGGCGCGAAATGCTTACCGCCTTTGGAGAGCGCGAAATCAAGCAATTTGTTCAGGCCTCGATCGACGAAGCCGTCAAGCTGGAACGCGCCTTGGCACAACTACGCACCGATAAGAGAATGGTAGTGCTGCACTATTCGCCTGTCGTCGATACGGTGGAAGGCGAAGCGCGCGAGATTTTTCCTTTTATGGGCACATCACGGCTGGGTGAAGTGGTGGACCGGCACGGGGCCAATCTGGTGGTGCATGGCCACGCTCACCATGGAAAGATGGATGGACGCACCCCCGCCGGCGTTGCGGTTCATAACGTCGCCATCTCGCGATTGCAAACGCAGGAGCCGTCGGCGGTATATCGAGTCTTTGATCTGTGATCTGTGAATGGTGAGAGGGCGGGTCTGTTGACGTCATTGCGCTGGTTTGTCGGACCCGCCCTCACTCATTATTGGGGTGACCCTGGCTGATTCACCCGTAAAAGCATCAGAGTGCCGCTTTCCAATTTTACGTTATTCTTTTCCGAGGTGACTACGGAACCTTGCGCCGCACCCGCGGTTGTGGACAATGTCAGATCCGGGATTCCCAACACTCCTTGAGTATTGCCAGTGATGGGCTGATGTGCGCCGTTTCCCGTCTTGTCTTCGGTTGGTCCCGCGCTGGCGGATGGAGGAGTGGGAGTCGGCGGTTGCGCTCCTCCCATTGCCCCGGCGCGCGCGTTGCCGTTACCTTGCGACGTTCCGCTGGCGCCCCCTGCGGACTGCTGTTGACCCGTGCCTTCCGCGCCGCTGCTGTTATTGGCGCTTAGGTATGACGGTGCGATGATCGCCTGAATCGACATCGGCAATTTTACGTCGCCTCCGATCTTCATGACGGCACGCTCGAAGGCGATGCCGACCTGCGATTCCTTCTGTTCTTTATTGCGCGCCTGCGCTTCGGTAACGCGGCCTACTACCTTGGTATCTTTGGGAACGATGATCTCGCCGTTGCCGGCCTTCATGTCCTGCGTGACCTTGGCTTCGACTTCGTCACCGGCCTTCACTTTCTTCGCGTCGATGCTTTTCGTGAGTTGGACGGGAATTACGCTGCCGGGGGCGACGCGGGAAGTTGCACCCGCATGCGCGGGGCTGGTTGGAGTGGATTGAGCCGGCATGGGGCTCTGCTGGGCCTGAGGGGATGGGCTGGTGGTTGGCGCTGGAGTTGCGTCCTGTGCTGCTGAGAGGCTGCATAGCGCTAGCGCCGCAAAGATGCCAGTTAAGAGTGATTTCATCAAGTGTCTCCTTGTGCTTCGTCATCCGTTCAAGAACGGTGCGAAGGGGCGCGCGGACGATTTCAGATAGCTTCCTTAGATGTCGTTTGGGGCTGAAGGGTAGACGCTAAAGCGATAACAAATTTTGCGAATCTGGCTGGCAGGCAGGGCTAAGACGGAGGGCATTGCCAACAAGTATGCTCGTCAATCAAAATCTGGTAATAGCAACTCATTCCCAAGCGATCCCCATGGAAGCCCGCACGGCTAGAAGCTCCCGGAAGGTTTTGTGGTATGGCGAGAGCGCCTGAGGCAGCTCGGCGGAATTTTGGGAATACAATCGGATAGACCGGAACCGTGATTGGCGCAAGTCTCAAAGCAGCGTAACCTCACGCTTCCGCATCGGCTAACCATGAAACGACCGCTTGTTCCGGAGCGTGGTGGATCCGTTTCCTGAAACGTGTAAATCCTTTCCCTTGCAGGTGTTACGCTCGAACTCAGGCTTCCACGCCTGGGTCTAAGCCTTTCACCCGATTGCCCCCCCATCAATGAAAGCAGACAGTATCATCAGGTGCTGCATGGGAGTAGCAAAACGGGTGTTAATCGTCGACGACCATCTTGCAATGAGACGCGCGGTGGCGCGCGTGCTCGAATCTCAGCCGAACGTGGAAGTATGCGGCGAGGCGGAAAATGGGCGTGTGGCGATTGATCAAGCCCGAAGGTTGAAACCCGATTTAATTGTGCTTGACCTCTCCATGCCGGTCATGAACGGTCTGGAAGCAGCGCGCATCTTACGGGGAATGATGCCCAAGATCCCAATCTTGATGTACACGTCGTTCGCAACCTCAAACTTGGCGGAAGAAGCCCGGGCGGCGGGAGTGAGCAGAGTATCTACGAAATCGAGCCCGCCCGCTCTCATTGACGATTTGCAGATACTCCTGAAGAGTGCGGCGTAGGTTCGGGAATCTCCTGGCTTAGTACCCTCAAGCAGTTGAGGGCAAACTCAATTGCGAGGCGCTCTTCGGGAGTTCCCTGGTGATCCTGACTCAGTTCGTGGACTCGCGCATCGATCGCGGCGTGGGCTTCTTGAATACGCTCCGATAGTTTTGAGCGGTCGGTCTCGAGCACGGCGGAAACGTAAGGATGTTGCCACTCGTAGTCTAAATTCATGACGGAACCTATCACTTCAACGGGATTCTAATCTCGGTTCATTAAAACCCTATTAAACGATAAAAGTTTCCCTGGTCACGGGCAGAGGATGACAATCGGGGCAGTAGGGCAACGGAATATTCCAGCCCTTGTCGCCTCCCTCCAGCCAAAACTGCATGGGCAAGTAGCGGAGAGCGGAGCCGCAGTTGCAGCAGTGGCGCGTTTCGGGAGCAGCCACGCTTTGAGCGTTAAGGAACTGCTTCAAAGACTCGAGAAGTTCAGCGTGGCGCCCGGTGTCTGGAATGCGCATTACTGCCTCTTCCAAATCAGATTGCGGAGAGGGCTGTGAATTCAATGCTAGGCGCGGCCTTAACAGCGTGTCTGCCCGGTGGAAAACAGAGCGTTGTACGTTAGCGTACAAACGACTAGGCAGACTCTTTCTTCCACCTGTCGGTGTGTTTAACGATGAGGTCGTAGCACTCGCAGGCGGCATCTTCCAGCCGGGCGCGATTTTCAATCTTGACTTGTCCGCGGTTGTAGGTAATCAGTCCTGCTTTGGCGAGGAGGCCGGCGGCTACGGTCACGCTGGACCGGCGCGTTCCCAGCATGTGTGCCAGAAGCTCATGGGTCAAGGGCACAACACCGCCATCAATTCCGATGCGATCCTGGGTCATCAGCAGCCAGCGCGCGAGTCGTTCGTCCACTTCATGCAGCCGATTGCAGGCGGCAACCTGCGCGCCCTGCATGGCTAAGAAAAGCCCATACTGCTGCATTCGTCTCGACAAGGCAGGACATTGCCGTAGTAATTTCACCAGGCGTTGGCTGTCCACCCGGAATGCGGTGCCCGCAATCTGCACCAAAGCCCGGGTATCGCTAGTCTTAAAGCCCGCCGCCAGCTGTAACGCGGTGCATCCTTCTTTGCCGGTAAGTCCAACTTCTACGCTTTTTCCGTCCTCCATGACGCTCAGGATCGATACCATTCCACTGTCGACGAAATATGCGTAATTGATGGGTTCTTCCGTATCCTGCAAAACATCGTGAGTCCGCAGCTGAACGAAAGTGAGTTCGGAGAATATTGAGTCGCATTCCGCCGAAGGAAGACCAAGCAGAATTTCATTCCTGACAGGATTTCCTTCGATCAGGGGTACAGCTCTGGGGCTGACACGGCTACGAGTGGGCACCATAGACGGCTCCTTGCACAGCGAATCGCTGTCTGATTTCGCAAGGACCGTCTCCAGTTAAGGGTACGGCGGATGGATGCTAAAAGAGACAAGCGAATGGTAGCACGTTTAAGAGGTTGCCGGGGATAAATCCTTGAAGGCCAACCTTCCCCGGTAGCCGCACCAACCAATAGAAGTGCAAGCGCAAAAAATAGTACGAGTCGCTCGAGCATGAACCGTGCGCTCGCAATTGGTGTGATGGCGGCGATCAGCGTCGGCAATCTCGCTGTTGCGCAGAACGCGCGGTCGACAGCGGGTAAGGCTATCAGTCACGCGAATGAGAATGCGGTGGCTCGAGGGAAATACATCGTGGAGGGCATTGCCATGTGGGCAATGCCCCACGCCAGGCGATGCCGCCAACGGCCCCGATCACACTCAATGGCTGCAAGGCGCCCCCAAATAAACGAATGCCCGCAATGCCGAAAGACCCCGATGCTGTCGTGATTGGTGCGGGCGCAGCTGGGCTCACAGCCGCAATCGAGCTTGCCCGCACCGGTCTCGCGGTCAGGCTGACCATGAGGACTCCGCCACAAATGTTCCCGCAGTGGCAGCGGCGCCGTGCGGCATAGTTAGCCCGGAAAGAAAACCGCAACGGGGAAGTGCGCTAAAGCTTCCGCGATGGCAATCTTCGCACCGTCCCCGGCATTCTGCAGTTCCAAAACTTCTCCCGTAAATGTATTCCGATAGCAAGGGCGCGAGGGGACCAAGATGTGTGTGTCTTCCCAGATGCCGGGTCCGATGGGCGGAACTGCGCGATCGTTGAGCAAGCTGGCCACGAGGCGTGGAACGATCACGATTAGGTTGGTATTTTGAAATTTCCGTGCGAAGGCCACGACGTGGTCGGCTTTCGCGCCTAGAGCTTCTAATGGCAGATACTCACCTTGCCGAAAAAGCTCTGGCTGTTCTTTACGCAAGCATAAAGTTTTCCAAATCACATACAGCTTCAAACGCTCACCCTCAGGAGTATCCAAGAGATGGCCGATCGCAGAGGGATCGGGCTCGCCGCTCCAGTGCCGGAGACTTTCGAACACATGTCGGCGATGAATGTAATCGACCGGCCGCCGGTTGTCGGGATCGACCAGACTGAAATCCCACAATTCGTTTCCCTGATAAATATCGGGAACACCGGGACTAGTCAGCTTGAGCAGCGTTTGCGACAAGCTGTTCCAGAGGCCAATGCGAGCAACTCGCTGCTGGAAGGGGACAAAGTCATCGAGGAACCGGTTCTTGGCGCCGGGTTGCAGCAACTTCTTCACGAAGGACGAAACTGCGCCCTCGTACAACGCGTTGCGATTGATCCAACTGGTGTTTTCCTTCGCTTCGCGGATCGCCTTCAGCATGTAATTTTCAATCCGCAGGGAGAAAGCATCCCAGCCCGGTTGCTCTGTCAAAGGCTCCAGGGGCCACGCGCCAAGCAGAGTCTGATAAAGCAGGTATTCGTCATTGTAGGAGGGTGCGGGACGCTCGTTCACCATGGATTTGTGGCTGCGGTTGAATCGCCTCCAGTCGCGCACATGCAGTCGCCAAAGGCTCGGTATTTCAGCGAGAACGTTGACGCGGGCACGTACGTCTTCGGAACGCTTGGAGTCGTGCGTGCTGGTGGCCAGCATGCTGTGAGGCCAATGGCGGAAGCGTTCCTGGTTCGCCGAGTGAAACTCTGCTTTCGTCACTCCAAAGCGGTGAAGGTCGCTGCCCACGTCATTCAAAGAAATAAGGCGGTGATACCGATAAAATGCCGTGTCTTCCAGTCCCTTCGCCATGACTGGGCTGGTGAACTGCTGGAATTTCATGGCGAAGGCCAGAACTGCTCTCCGGTAACCGGAAACCTGCCCATCAGCAATGCTGGTCAGAAGCACTTCCCGGATGAAGTCGAAGACGCTGGTGTCAGCGGCCGGACTTCTCCATTTAGCTGAGTCGATTGCGGCGCGAATGTAGCGCACGTCACTTTCCGAGACGCCGGAACCGCTGACGTAAGTGCGGTACACGGGGAAACTCGCGACCACCTCCATAAGCGCGTCGCGCAGACTGTTGAGCGTGAAGTCGCAAGTATGGCGGTTGGAGAGCGCGATGCGGGTGAGTTGATCGGCCAGCACGTTGAGTTCGCTAGCTAAGGCCACGCGAATAATGAGTCTTCGAGAACGATAGGCGAGATCGTCGAAATCGACGTGGTCTCCGATAAAGTTTCGGTAAATACGTTCAAAGCGCGAGGCGGCGGCGGTGTCGACAAAGAGACCATTGACCAGATTCGCAAAGTCGTAGCCGGTTGTGCCGCATACCGGCCACGTCGTGGACAATCGCTCCGGCCCAGTGAGAATCTTTTCAATGACCACGTAACCAGAGCCGGTCCCGCCGTTGCTTGAATCATTCGCAGCAGTGGCTACGCCGCGCTGCAGCCGTTCGAAATACTGTGCGGGATCGTACAGCCCGTCGGGATGATCCAGGCGAAGGCCGTCCACTTTTCCTTCGGCTACGAGCCGTAGCACAAGATGATGGGTGGCTTCAAAGACCTCTTCTTTCTCCATGCAGAGGGCTGGCCAGCCGAAAGGCTTGCGCTTTGATGAGTTCGTGGAGTTCATTGAAACTCGCGGGATCGGCAGGGTTTCCGTTGATCAGGTCGACGGCGCTCATGATGCTAGCGACGATTTGCGGAGATCTCGCGCACAGCTCAGCCAGCCGGCGCTTATGGATTTCCTTATCGCGATTGCGCTCGGCGACGAGATCGCTATCAACTTCCTGTCGCGCCGGCAAGTGGCCGAAAGCAGTGATCAGGCTTTGAAACTCCAAAAGGTCAGGGTGTTGCTCGCCCAGGGTTGTGGCAAGTTGGCCCGCGCTGTGTTGCAGGATGCGCGGATACTGCCTTGGATTGACGGGAAAGCGATGGTCTCGATAGGCAATATCGAATTTGCCGCGTTCGGCTTGAAAAGCCAGCTTCAGTTCTCCACTTTCGAGCACAGCGCCGTAATGGTCGTGCAGCACGGGCACCAGCACTTTGCCGTGGAGTTCCTCTTTCAGAGGCCGCCAGTCGATATCGAAAAAACAAGCGTAGGCGGACGCTTCGCCGTTCTCCAGAACGTCGAGCCACCAGGCGTTGTCACTGCCCATTACTCCCATGTGGTTGGGCACGATGTCGAGAATCAAGCCCATGTCGTGTTGATGGAGTGCGGTTACGAAGCGGTCGAAATCTTCGCGAGTTCCGATTTCAGGATTCAATGAGTTGTGGTCTACGATGTCGTATCCGTGCATGCTCCCGGGACGAGCTTTGAGCAACGGAGAAACGTAGCAGTGGCTGATGCCCAGCGCGGAAAGGTAGGGAACGATCTCTCTGGCCTGGTCGAAAGTAAAGTCGCGATTGAGCTGCAATCGGTAGGTGGCGCGCGGAATTTGAGAGCCTGCCTTCATGATTGCAAAAACCAAACCACAGACCAGGGCGGAAGGGTTCCTTTTTCCAGCACATCATCGTTCACTTCCGCGCTGGCATAAATCATCTGAGCACTCGGAACGGTGATTCCAGAAAGCGGGTGTGCTGCAAGATTCGCCAGCAGAGTGAGCTTCGAGCGGTCCGGGAATTGCCAGTGTGCACTGAGGCCGCCGCGATCTTCAGGGACTTCATAACCTGCCTTAATGGCGCAGGCGCCGGAAAGCTGGGAGACAATGTGCTGAGACCTTAGTTTCAGAAGCTCCCGATAAAAAGTCAACCACTCTTGATGACGCGGGTGCGTGAGATCGTGCCAATCAAGCTTTGAAGCCTTGAAAGTAGTGGAGGCGTTGGGGTCGGGGATCCCCTCGCGCGCGGCTGGGTCGTTGAAGCGGGCAAAACGTGCAAACTCATTTCGCCGTCCGGCGGCCACCGCCGGCGCCAGGCTCTTCTCAAAGTCGCAGAAAAAAAGAAATGGTGTCTCTACTCCGAATTCTTCTCCCATAAAGAGCAAAGGCGGAGACGGTGCAAGCAGAAGGATTGCCACCGCTGCTCGTACGGCTCGCGCATCTGCAATCGTGGTAATTCTTTCTCCGAACGCACGATTTCCGACCTGATCGTGATTCTGCAGGAAAGAAACAAACGCACTTGGCGGCAACCCGGCGGTTCGTTCACCCCGTCTTTGGCCATTCCGATAAAGCGACGTCTCGCCCTGATAAGCGAAGCCCTCACTCAGGCAACGGCCTAAGCGATCCAGAGGGCGATCGGAATAATCTGAATAATAGCCATCCTTCTCACCGCTGACCAAAACGTGCAGCGCGTGGTGAATATCGTCGTTCCACTGAGCATTGTAGGACTCTGTTTTGCATCGCTCTGTACGTTGCAGGTAGCGTGCTTCGTTAAACTCGTTTTCCAGGACAAGGTGGATGTGGCGGCATGGCTCGATTACGTTTCGAACTTCTTTGGCGAGCTCGGTCAGAAAGTGTGTGGCGGAATCGTCAAGGATTGCATGAACCGCGTCTAGCCGAAGTCCATCGAAGTGATATTCCGTCAGCCAGTAGAGGGCGTTGTGGATGAAGAAGTCGCGCACAGATCGACTTTCTGGTCCGTCGAAATTGATGGCGTTGCCCCAAGGCGTGCGGTGCCGATCGGTGAAGAATTGTGGCGCGTAAGAGTTTAGATAATTTCCTTCCGGGCCAAAATGGTTGTAGACAACGTCCAGCAAGACCATGATTCCATGATTGTGAGCGCTTTGAATGAACCTCTTGAGTTCTTGGGGGCTGCCGTAGGTACTATCGGGTGCGAAAGGGAAGACGCCGTCGTATCCCCAATTGCGCCGTCCCGGGAAGTCGGCTACCGGCATGAGTTCGATGGCGGTGATTCCCAAATCAGCCAGATAATCGAGGCGTCCGCGCACTGAAGAAAACTTCCCGGACGAGGTGAAAGCTCCGACGTGCAGTTCGTAAATGACGGCCTCATCCCATGCGCGGCCGCGCCACTCATCATCTTGCCAATCGAAGGCTTCAGGATCGATCACCTCGCTGGGACCGTGCACGTCCTTTGGTTGAAACCGTGAAGCGGGATCGGGAACGTCTTGTGCATCATCGATTCGGAAACGGTATTGACTTCCCGGCTTGGCTGCGTCGGTTAGCAGTTCAAACCAACCTTCACCGCGTTGTTTTAGAGGAAGCCTTGTTGAACGCTTTGCCCCTGTGACACTGAGGTCGACGCGGCGTGCGGCCGGAGCCCACAGGCGGAAGCGCACGCTCCCGTCGTCGCGACATTCGGCGCCGAAGGGCATGTTATGACGGCGCTTCATTCGAATCTTCCTTCTTGCCGTTTTTGCGTTCCATCAGCCGGCGCTCCATCAGCACAACCATCGAGCGCGCCTGCAGCGGATAGACTGTTCCAGAATCGTGCGTGTCCGCGGGACGCAAACCATCGTCTCTGGAAGTATCCATCCACGCGACCCAGCGAGAGCCGGGATGAAATGTCGGGAGTGTAAATCCAACATCTTCATGGTGAGCGTTCAGCAGCACGAGAAAATTCTCGTCGCCAATCTTGCGCCCACGTTCATCGGTCTCATCGAGTCCTTGCCCGGCGAGAAACATTCCCAGGCAGCGCGCAGCAGGATCGCGCCACTCGTCCTCGGTCATCTCATTGCCACTAGGATTGAGCCACAGTACGTCTTTTACGTTCGCGCCCTTGATGGGGCGGCCCTGAAAAAAACGTCGCTGCCGGAATACCGGATGACGCTTGCGAAGAGTAATCATCCGCTGGACGAAGGCCAGCAGATCGCGATCTTGAGGCTGCAAATTCCAATTCAGCCAGCTAGTCTCGTTGTCCTGGCAGTAGGCGTTGTTGTTCCCCACCTGCGTGTGACCGATCGCATCTCCCGCGTATAGCATCGGTACGCCCTGCGACAGAAAGAGCGTTGCCAGTAAATTCCTCTTTTGCTTAGCCCGCAGCGCCAGGATATTTGGATCGTCAGTAGGGCCCTCTACTCCGCAATTCCAACTCCGGTTGTTACTGTTGCCGTCGCGATTTTCTTCACCATTGGCTTCATTGTGCTTGTCGTTGTAGCTGACCAGATCCTGCAACGTGAAGCCATCATGAGCTGTGACAAAATTGACGCTGGCATAAGGACGGCGGCCACTGTGGGCGTAGAGGTCGCTGGAGCCTGTTAGCCTGTAAGCCAGATCCCCAACCACTCCTTCGTCGCCCTTCCAGTAAGACCGCACGGTATCGCGGTAGCGATCGTTCCATTCCGCCCAGCCCACGGGAAAGTTTCCGACCTGGTAGCCTCCTTCACCCAGGTCCCAAGGTTCGGCAATTAGTTTTACCTGGGAGAGAATCGGGTCCTGGTGGATGATGTCGAGGAACGCGCCCAGGCGGTCGACTTCATGAAGTTCGCGAGCCAGAGTTGCCGCCAGGTCGAAGCGAAAGCCGTCCACGTGCATCTCCAGAACCCAGTAGCGCAAACTGTCCATGATCAACTGCAACACACGCGGATGCCTCATGTTCAGAGTGTTTCCCGTGCCGGTGTAGTCCATGTAATAACGCTGATTGTCAGGCACCAGGCGGTAGTATGTGCTGTTGTCGATGCCTTTGAGCGAGAGCGTGGGCCCCAGATGATTTCCCTCTGCCGTATGGTTGTAGACCACATCGAGAATTACTTCGAGTCCCGCGGAATGCAGGGTCTTAACCATAGTCTTGAACTCGTGGATTGAGTTTGTCGCCAGGTAGCGCGGCTCGAGCGCCAGAAATCCAATGGAGTTGTAGCCCCAGTAGTTGCGCAGGCCGCGCTCCACCAGTTGGCGGTCGTCAACGAAGCTGTGCACCGGCATGAGTTCGACGGAGGTTACTCCGAGGCGAGTGAGATACTCGATCACCGGGGCAGTGGCCATGCCGGCATACGTTCCGCGTAAGTGCTCCGGAACATCGGGGTGGCACATGGTAAAGCCTTTTACGTGGAGCTCATAAATCACAGTCTCGTGCCACGGAATATTCGGCGGCCAATCCGATCCCCAGGTGAACGCGGAGTCGATGACCCGATTCTTCGGCATGCCGGCGGCATTATCGCGCCGATCAAAAGACAAGTCCTCCTGCTTGTGTCCGACCCGGTATCCAAAGTGTGAGTCGGCCCAGCGAATGGCTCCCTGAATCTGTTTGCCGTAGGGATCGAGCAGAAGTTTGTGAGGGTTAAAACGATGGCCTTGATCGGGCGCATACGGGCCATACGCGCGGTATCCGTACAACTGGCCGGGGCGCACTTCGGGCAGGTAACCGTGCCAGACCATATCAGTTTGCTCGGGAAGAGTGACGCGTAGCGTCTCACGTTTGCCTGAGATGTCGAAAAAACAGAGCTCGACTTTTTCCGCGTGCTCCGAGTAGAGCGCGAAGTTAACGCCCTCACCGTCCCAGGTCGACCCCAAGGGATAAGGTCGGCCAGGCCATACGATTGGCTGCAGTGGGTTGGACATTTTGTCTAGGACTCCGGGGAGTACGGCTCGCCGGAAGCAATAGGACCTTTACGAACCGCCATGCTTCGAGTGCAAATACCCGCAGAAGGATGGCCCACACTACGGCGAATCGTTATCAGCAGACACTTGGATGCCTTTGAAGCGACTAAGTTTGCCGTCGCTTCACAAAGCCATCGGAGTCTGTGTCATAGCTAGTTTCGTCGCGACGATGGAATTTGAAATTCGGGCATCTCAATTCTGCGATGCGGCACTTGCCATGCGCGTGAGATTGTAGGCGATGGCGGCCAGCATCCACTCCGTGGTTACCGCTGCCAGCCCACGCCGCCGGAACTTGCGCATCCCGCGCTGCTCTTTCAGGATTCCGAACACCGGTTCCACCACTGCTTGCCGCCGTTGATAGATGTTTCGTCCGGCCTGCGTTCGTAGCTTGGCCCGCATGCGCCGGTGCTCGGGATCTCGAATCCGGCTCTGGCCGATGCCCTGCGCTCGCTTTCCCGTCTGCATCTCGTGCTTCAGATTGTTGTCCGGCACATACAAGTCAATGCCTTGCTGCTTCATCATCCGCAACGCTTGCCCGCTGAAGAAACCCGAATCTGCGGTCACCTTCTCCGCTCGGGCGCCGCACTGGCGTTCCACTTCTTCCACCATGGGCACCAGCGAAGCGTTGTCGGTCGCGTTCTGCGTCACTCGCGCGGCCACGATCAAGTGATCGTCGCTCACCGCCAGATCGGCGGTGTAGCCTAACTCCCAGCCCTGCGCCGTGCGCAGAAAACGGCTCTCCGGATCGGTCAACGAAACCTGTTGCCGACCTTTCTTGGGCAGCGCCGGAACCTTCTGCTCGGCAAGCGCCCGTTGCTGCTCCGGGCTCAGGCTCACCCCGCCGTCTTCCTCCGGATCCTGCTCGCTCGCCTTCTGCTGGAACGCCCGCACCAGTCGCCGGTCTCGCGCCCACTGCTGCCGCGCCCGTTCCCAATCCACTACGCTCCGCCGCGATGCGTTCGCCCGCACTCGCGTCGAGTCGATGGCCACGTGCCCCAGCTTTCCCATCCCCGCCTCTCGCGCCATCTGCACCACCTGCGTGAACACATCGTTGATCGCACGCCGGTGCCGCCGCAAAAACTCGCTCAACGTCTTGTGATCCGGCATCAGCCCACCCGCCAGATAGCGGAACGCCAGGTCTTCCTGGATCCTGCGCTCCAGTCGCCGCGTCGAGTTCACTCCCAAGCAGAAGGCGTACAACCACACCTTCAGCATCATCGACGGCGGATAGGCTAGCCGCCCTTCCGCTCCATACGCTTGCTCAAACTGGCGGAGATCGAACTGCTCCACCATGGCATGCAGCCGGAAACATAAATGTTCGCCGCCCAGCACGTCCTTCACATTCGGCGGCACCAAATACGCCTGATTCGGATCGTAAGCAAAAAATCGCGACATGCTTCTTTGTCGCTCATCTGTCCTGTGAAAAACAAGCCCCAGCTATGACACAGACTCCATCGGGTCAGGGAAGGAATACTAGTTAGCTCTGTTGCTTTTCAGCTTATTTGCAAGTTTCTTTATCTCGTTTTCCCGCGCGATATTCACGATTCCTTTGGCATCGTCGTAGAGACTGTCGCGCAAAAGATTTAGAAGGCGAGCTTTGACTTTCGCCCGTTCTGCGACCGGTTGGGGGACGTAAATAGTGTGTGATTGCTGAGAGCACGTTAGAGGGCTCCCAACGAACGCATTCTTGAGATCGGGTTCCGGTCCCCCAGGCCCCTGACCCAATACCTGTGCGCCAGCGAGGGCAGAAGCAAGAGCGACAGGCAGCAGAATAAAGCTCCTTTTGGCCACATCTCTACCTCCTTTTCGTGCGCCGAAGAAATAAATGCACATCGTTCCATCGGGCAACGAAAAGATGATCCTTTTTGTGAAGGCGTTGCTCTCTACCGGAAGGCAAATCACGAGGTACTGTTTCCGCAGTATTCGGTGTCTGCACATCGGCCTGGCGGGGGGCGGCCATCGGCGGGGTTGAGAGTTGCCTCGTCCAGTTCGCGCTACGCGTCTGCTGAGGGGTGCAAGGCTCTCATGATCGTCTGCCTTTGCGAGTACGGGCTGCTTTCGCCGCAGCTTGCCTGCGCGAGTTTTTGCCTCGTTTCACTGCAGCCCGCCTGGCTTGCCGCGAGAGCGATGGTGTACTTGCCGAACTGCGGGGTTCACGTTGCAGCGCAAGCTCAGTCGCGCGGGAGCGCGCGCGGGAAACCTTGCGCCGTGGATGCTCCCCTGCCTTTTCATCTTGCTCCGCTTTTTCCCGCACCGAGGCTGAACCCTTCGGAGGGCCAAGTTTTATACCGGCGCGTCGCGCTTTCGAAAGTCCAATCGCGATGGCCTGCTGCGGAGATCTTGCCCCGTGTTTGCCTTCTCGTACGTGATGAATCTCTTCTCGTACGAATTCTCCTGCCTGGGTGGATGCAGACTTCCCCTCGCGGGCATCCTCTTGCGCACGGTCGATGGTTTCCTGTTCGGGCATAAATGGTCCTCCTCGGAAGAAATTTGGAAACGCCGGTGAATGTAGGTTAAGTGTGCAGCCGCTGACTGGGATTGCAAATCCGAAATTCACCGTAGTGCTCTACAAAATCCTTCTTAGACGTGCACCAAGCGACGAGCGACGGGGCGAATAATGCTGGCGCAAACCCGAGGGAGTCAACCCTGCCGGGTTTGCTTTTCGGAATCAGGTGGTTGGCTTCGTTTCTTAAGGTGCTCGCCGTATTGATCGGAGTTTGAGGCTCCTTGGATAATTTAAAGGCTCGTACGCCCGGGTAACCCCAGCCCCTTCGCCGCTTCCGCTCCTGGTTTCCCACGTCAGCTATTTTTAACCTGGAGGGTTTGGATGCGCGCGATTTCCCCAGTTTTCGGAAACATCCGTCTTTTGTGTGGGATATCCGTTTTGATTTCCGTGAGCCTCTCGCTCGCGGGGTGCAGCGGCGTCTCGAACAGCATGACGAGCACGAACACGCCCCCACCGGCTCAACCTTCCTATCCACCGACTCCCCCGGTACCGATCACGTGGTCGCCGGGCACCAGTAACCTTCCCGCGCCCATTGCCACGCCGCCGCCGGTCGGCTCGAATGATTTTCCGTTGACAGTTTCCAATCCGACCGACGGGTCAAGTATGACATCTCCGATCAACGTCGTGGCGTCAGCGACTCCGAAGAATCCAATCTTTTTCATGCGCGTGTACGTGGATGCAGTGTCGGTTTATTACACCTCGGCGAATTCCATCAACACTCAGATATTCGCCGCGCCCGGCCAGCACACCCTGGAAGTGATGGCGGAAGACAGCGGTGGCTACATCTCGGCCACTCTGATTAACGTCACAGTAACGTCGCAGTCGCAGACCACCATCAGCGGCATTCAAAATATGCCGGGGTGGCAATCGTGCTCCGCAACTTTCCCCGCAGGATCTCAACGGGCAGGACAGCTCTGCGCCGCTGGCGCTGGCACGGCTGTTTCTACCATGACTGAAGGGCAGTCAACCCCTGCGATGGACGGCAAATCCGCTAAATTCAGCATGGGCGGGCCCACTGGGTATTCCAATATGCTGTATTTCAATCCCATCGCGGGCGGGAATAGCGTCAGCCATTTCAGCTACGATTTGTACTTTTACATTGACCACCCTGAAGCGGCGCAGGCCCTGGAGTTTGATCTCAATCAGGCTTACGACGACACCGGCCTGGGCAACCCGCAACGCTGGACCTGGGGATCAGAGTGTAACTTCAAAGGCGAGACACCCGGCAAATGGGATATCTGGGACGATGCGGCGGGACTATGGCGGCCTACGAGTATTCCTTGCAATCCCTTTCCAGCAAACACCTGGAACCACATCATTTGGAACGTCGAGCGGGTTGGGGAACAAGTTCACTACACAAGCTTGACCGTGAACGACCAAGTTTACAACCTCGATATCTACTACAACAATCAACAAGGCTGGGATCTGGAAGAGATCGATACGGCATTTCAAATGGACTTAGATTCCAATGCGGACCCTTACAACGTGTGGTTGGATGAGGTGAATTTGACCGCCTACTGACGGAGTGCGTCGCCAGGTACACAGTAGGAGTCTAGACCGCGCTCCTTCGCTCTAATCCTCGACGGGCGACCAACTGGCCGATCGAGAAACAGCGGGCGAGCGCTTGCAGCGAGAAGGCTGCATTATCGAGAACGCGTCTCTCCTCAGCGTCATTTTCGGAGGCCAATATTTCCTGTCTTCTGGCTGCGATGGCGGCTTGTGCTGCCGCAATTCTCTGAGCAAACCTGGTCTTATCGTGCTCAAAGAGCGCGGATATATAAAGATTTTTCCAATCGCTGGTGAGTTGTTTTTTGTGACGAAGCGCCGTGGTTCATATTCCCTCAAGCTCAAATTACGGGCGGGGGAAGCCCGAAAATTCCGTGCAGCAGGCTAATTAAAAACTCCCATAAACTTTCCACAATAAGGTAAATACTCGATTTACCTTTCAGTTATCCGGGCCACAGCCCTCAGTTGCGCCGTTTCCTGCAATTTCCATTCTTCGCCTTCCGTTTTAAATCATTTGGTAACTAAGACATGCGGAATCGCCGGAAGGAGTCAATTCGTCAAGACTCCTGTGGCAAATCGCAACATACAAGGTGCATGGCGGTAGGTGCCTATGAAGGAAATTCTGTTGAGAGTGATCGTAGGCGGGGCAGGGCCTGGCGGATGTGCGAGTGGTTCGCGCTATTTATGAATCCGCGCGGACGAGAAGGGCCGTTGAGCTTACAGACTTCCCAACTAAAAAGCGGCCGACGATGCGACAAGAGATTCATCGGCCCGCGCACGGCAAACCTCAAACGGCGAAGGCAGAGTCTCCTTCAGGTGAAGCGGCTTAGCGCCCCGCAGCGCCCTGGACCTAGACCTCGGGCTGGATAAACTCTTTATTCAATCCCCGAGAAACGCGAGACCTTTTTCCAGTAGTTTTCTGCGAAACCTCGGAGCGGTGCACATCGTAGTAACTTTCTAATCTGGAACGGACGCCACCCCGCCCTTTGGTGTAGGCGATCTCTCCTTTGAGAAGGTCGCAACTAGTAGTTCCATCGCACATATTTCTAAAGTTTGTTTTTTCTGAAGCCGATATGGCCCTCAGATGGCAGGAACCTGAACAGCGTTCTATGTCAGCTCAACCGATTTCTGAGGAGATACACATGTCAACTTCAGCCGTTTCCAGTACTTCGATAAGCCAACTACAACAGTATGTTCAGGCGCGGCACACCGATCTGAAACAACTCGACCAGGCGCTTAGCAGTGGCGACCTGGCAGGCGCTCAGGCGGCCTACAAAAACATCGTCACCCTGGGCCAAAGCGGTCCCTTTGACAGGGCGAATCCGTTCCAGCGGACCGAGCGCAGGCAAGATTTCAAGGCTGTGGGAGAGGCTTTGAAGGCCGGAGACCTTGCCGGTGCGCAACAAGCGTTTGGCGCCCTCAAGGCTACGTTTCCAGGTGGAGCGCAACAGGTAGACCCACCTCCTGTCGGTCCAGCAGCCGCCAGCGGTCCCGAAATCATCATCAACCTGAGCCCCCTCAGTTCCGGCAGCAGCGGCAGCGCCAGCCCGGAACAGATCACGATCAACATCAGCAATCAGGCCGGCGGCGGAGAACAGGTTTCCATTGGCATTGGCACTCAGGGTTCCACTGCAGAGCAGGTAACCCTCAATCTGTCCTCCAACAGCAACGAACAGATTGTCCTGAACTTGCTTGGCGGCGTCCTCCACACCCAGCGGCTCCTCTTCTAGCACCTCAACCGGTGGATCCTCCGCCGGCGGAGGCCTTAGCATTTCGGCTTGAATGGCAGGACAACCGGTGCAGTCGGCGGGAACCACGCCCTCCTCCGTCCGCCTACTGCACCGGCGCATTTAAAGCGGCTACCAATTCCAGGAAATTGCTCGCATGCAATGCCCGTTCCACTGCCTCTTTGCGGCTGAACAATTCACTGGCATTTCCCAGTAAATCTTGTTGCGACTGGTTATCTCCGGTCAGAATGAGGATGATCAGCCGCGCCGGCTTGCCATCGCGCGCGTCAAAATCAACGCCACTTGATTTCGCCACTGCCACCAGTGGCTGAGTCAATCCATTCACCCGGGCATAAGGTACGGCCAACTCATTTTCCCAGCCGCTGGCCAGCACACGCTCCCGCTCCGAGACCAGACGAAACAACCTTTCGGGAGCGTTGCTCGCCACTTCCGCTGCTACTTCGCACATTTCCTTTAGCGCTGCGAGTCTGGTTGTTGCCGCCAGGTTGGGCAAGAATAGTTTTGCTGTGACGGTGTCCTTCAGCGTCAGCTTCCGTCTTCGTCGGATCAGAAAATGAATTGCCGGCGCCGATATCAACGAAGTGAGCAATGCCATCACTACCATTGCCACAAACATGTTTTCCCGGATCAATCCCGCTTGCAGCGCCAAAATCCCCAGAATGATTTCCATAGCCCCGCGCGCATTCATCGCCAGCCCCACTGCAAGGGACGACGTGCGGTCCATTCCTCCCAGGCGTGCCCCCCAACCCGCTCCCAGCAGCTTGCCCACGCAGGCCACGCCGATTACCGTGGCAGTTAGTCCCAGGTGAAAGTTTGAAACAAAATTCGTGCGCAATCCAATGCTGGCAAAGAAAAACGGGGCGAACACATTGGTCACAATCTGGTGAATGTGCTGTGATGTGCGCTGGCGAAGATGTCCGGACTCCCCAACTGCGATGCCGATGACAAACGCTCCAAATACCGCGTGAATCCCCGCATATTCGGTGAAGGCTGCCCCCGCCATCGTAAGTGTGAAGATGAACCCCAGCACGCCACCCGGCCACGTGGTGTGCGCCTGCAATATCGGCAGGATTTTATCGATCAGCCAGCGCCCTACGGTAAGGGTGAGTCCCACGAAAAGAAAAACCAGTACGATCGTGTGCTTGACACCATCCACGATGCTTCCGCCTGCCGGCGGATGCATCATGCCCAGCACGAATGAGAACAGAATCCAGCCCACAAGGTCATCAAACATGGCCGACGAAATGATGACCGTGCCCATCTCGGTGCGCAGCAGATTCAGGTCCATCAATATCTTCGCGATCACTGGCAGTGCCGAGATGGATAGCGCCGTACCTACGAACAGCGCGAAGATCAGAGGGTTGGCGCCCGACTCCGCGCCCATATATTGGGGCAAGATTTCAGCTGCCAGGAAGCCAGCCCCAAAAGGAAAAGCTACTCCGAAGATACTCACCAGCAGCGCGCTCTTGCCCTGGCGGAACAGGCTGCGCAAGTCAATCTCCATTCCAGCCGTCAGCAGGAAGAAGACAACGCCCAGCGTGGTCACGGTGTCCAGAACGATCGGCATCGGCCCGGTGGTGGGAAACAACGCTTCATACAGATGTGGGCGGTAATGCCCCAGAACCGTTGGCCCCAGGAAAATTCCCACCGAGATTTCCCCCAGAATTGGAGGCTGGCCGATCTTCTGCATCAGCTCCGCCGCCAGCTTGGCGCAACCCAGCAACGTGGCCAGCGCCATGAACATCGTCATCACATCGTGCGGACTTAAATGTTGCATGGCCGAAGCTTTCCTGTCAGGGGCAAGGGCGGATAAGCCTTTTGCAAACTTGAACCGTCAATTCGTAAGTCCTCACAGAATCCACCTGTTACATTGGCCGCGAATTACAGTAAACACAGTAGGCCTTCATAAGTTAACCGGACGTAAGCTTTTGTGTTCTATGGAAAAGTCGAGCAAGGAGAGACTACATGAATCGCCGTTTCTGTTTTTTGATTATTACAATTTTGTTTTCAGTGGCAACGCTGGGCTTGGCGCAAGACCGTGGCCAGCCGTCAGCAAAGTCGCAGGACCGCATCACCCGCGAAGTTCGCCATGAACTTCTGATGCTCCCGTGGTTCGGAGTGTTTGACAACATTGCCTTCAAAGTGGACGGCAGCACCGTGACCTTACTCGGCCAGGTGGTCCGGCCTTCGCTCAAATCTGACTCCGAGAAGGCCTTGAAGCATATTGAAGGCGTCGAAAAGGTAGATAACCAAATCGAGGTTCTTCCCGCTTCGTCCATGGACGATCAACTGCGGCTGATCTTGTATCGCGCGATCTATGGCTACCCTGCACTCGAAAAGTACGCGCTCGGGGTACAGAAGCCGATTCGCATCATTGTGAAGAATGGGCACGTGGCTTTGGAAGGAGTGGTGGATAGCGAGGCCGACAAAAACTTGGCCGGAATGCGGGCGAACGGAGTTCCCGGTATCTTCTCGGTAGCCAACAACCTGCGCGTGGAATCATCGCAATAGATAAGCAAGGGCCCCGCGGCAGCACAGCGATCTTATTGCATTGCTGCCGCCGTTTTTCTCTTCGCGCAGCTTATAATTATCCTGCGGCAATCGATATCTTATTGAAAACAAGGGAATTATTTATGTTTACGTAGAGTCCTAAATAGCAGATAATTAAGTACGTAATTGGAGTAAACCATGAATGCGTTAGCTCTTCTTCCTGATCTCGGCTTGGATTTGAGGAAGCTGCCAGATTTAGGCGATGCGGCCACGCGAACCCGGCTAAGCAAACCCGCCATCGTGGCTTTTTTTGCCTTAGCCGATAAATGGGAGTTGCGCAACGAAGACGCAATGGCCTTGCTGGGCGGCGTCTCCCACGGCCGCTACTATGAACTCAAGAAGAATCGCAAAGGCCTGCTCTCGCAGGACGAACTAACTCGCATCTCGCTCTTGATGGGAATCTTCAAGGCCCTGAACATTCTCTTCAGCCAGAGACTGGCGAACCAGTGGGCGTCGCGACCTAACAGCAATGTCATGTTCAACAACGTTCCCCCGCTGCAATTGCTGGTTCGTGGAGGCGTCCCCGCCATGATTGGCGTCCGTCGCCTGCTCGATAGTCGTCGCGGCGGAAGGTAGAAGTATCCTCGCCGTCGCTCCAGTCGATCAGCGAGATACTCATCGGCTGATCCCCGCGCAGTTTGCCGACGGCGGAGCGTCTGTGCTGGCTCGACTCACCGACGATCAGGAAACTCTAAACGCAATTTTTGAACTAGATAACGCCACCAATGACCAGCTGTTGGCGGAGTCCCAGCTTTCCCCAGGGATCGACGCCCGCGAGTTGGTCTTCGGCATTCCCTCGTATCGGATTATCAATGCAACATTCTGCCATCCCGCTCCGACGGGATCTCGCTTCAATTCCCCGGATCGTGGCGCCTGGTATGCGGCTTTTGAGTTCGAGACCTCACAAATGGAGGTAGCCTTCCACAAGCAGCTGTGGCTGAGAGAAACCGCCTGGGAAGAAGAAGAAATTGCTGACTACCTCGACTACCTTGCTGACTTTCGCGCTGAGTTCCACGACCTGCGCCTGTATCCTCCGCGCAAGAGTGCGCGCCGCCCTGACGATTACAGAGATGTTCTGTCGCCAACCAGCTACTCGGCGTCACAAGCCCTTGCGGTGCAACTGCTGCAACTTGGCTCTTCAGGAATCGTGTATCCCAGCGTTCGCCGGGCCGGGGGAACTTGCGTCTCGTGCTTTCGTCCGGTACTGGTCACGAATGTTCGCAAGGGAGATACCTTTACATTCGTATTTCCGGATTGGCACACGCCTCCGACCATCCGTCGCGCTTAGCCAAGTGAGAATGCTCACGCTCACACCCTGGCAAACGGATCTTCTAATGAAGGGCTTTGCGGCGTGAACAGTTCCGCGCCGTTTTCTGTGATGTGCATGTCGTCTTCGAGGCGAATGCCGAACTCTCCGCGAATATAAATGCCGGGTTCGTCGCTGAAAGTCATATTCGGTCGCAGTTTCGTCGTATTGCCGCGGACGAGGTAGGGCCACTCGTGACCGTCCATGCCCATGCCGTGCCCGACGCGATGGCTGAAGTATTTGTAGTCAGGCCCGTAGCCTGCGTCGGTAATCACCTTTCGCGCCGCCGCGTCGACAGCCCCGCACTCCACTCCGGGCCGCGCCGCCAGTGCCGCTGCCTGCGCCCGGTGCACGATGTCAAATACTTTCTTCATTTTGTCGCCATTTGTTTCGGAAGCCTTGCCCAGCACGAACGTACGCGTAATGTCGGATTGATATCCTTCCACGGTGCACCCGTCGTCGATCATGACCATTGAACCTTCATGAATGACTTGCGGTGTGGTCGAGCCGTGAGGAAGCGCGGAGTACTCGCCGACTTGGACGCTGGCCTCTCCGGGAAATCCCAGTTGTTTGTAGGCCGCCGCAATCAATTCCTCTACTTGTTGTTGCGTCATGCCCTCGCGCAGCGCGTGATAGACCGCTTCGTACGCCGCCAGCGTTACTTGAGAGGCCAGGCGCATCAGCGCGATCTCATGCCGGCTCTTGATCATTCGGCAACCTGCGGTCACCGGCGTCGCAGTCGTCAACGTAACTTGCGGTGAGGCGTGGGCAAGTCCGTCGGCGAAGGCAAAGCGCACCGTTTCTTCCGTGCCCAGCTTGCCGCTGCCGATGCCACGTTCTTTCAATCCTTGCGCGACGCGCTCATACGGACTTTCCTCCTCCTGCCAAATGCGGACGTCAGGTTGTTCGCCGTCGGGCGCGTTGGCGATCTGTTCTCGGGCGCGGCCTTCTTCAAATGCCGGACACACGTAGAACGCAGCGCCTTTCGCCGGCAGCACCAGCGCGAACATGCGCTCGCCGCCCCACCAGCGGATGCCCGTGAAATATTTCAGCGATGTCCCTTCCATCAGGACGATGGCATCGAGCGAATTCTCACTCATCAGCTTGCGCGCGCGTTGCTGGCGTTCGTGCCGCTCCTCGCGAGTGATGGGAACAGCTTCACTCTTTCGCGACTTCAAAGCGGCTAGAGACGGCGGCAGAGAGTCGCCACACTTCTCCGGCGCATTAGCCGTGGCCAGCGGACTTGAAGCGGCCGCTACGCTGGCAACACAACCAACTTCCAGAAACCGTCGTCGCGAGATCATCAAGCCTCCAGGATCGAGATAGAAGAATCGTCATTATATGTCTCGCGACGGCCTTGAGGGATAATTGGCCATATGGAAGCGGGCTTTCAATGCGCTGGCTGCGGCGAGTGGAACTCTACTACGGTGGACGAATCAGCGGGCCGCCGGCAGAGTTATGTCGAAGATTGCCAGGCCTGCTGCAAGCCGAACGTATTACAAGTTGAGTACGATACGGCGTCGCAGGAATTCTTTGTTGCCGCAGCGTTGGAGTGACCTGGCAGCGCCTCCGCGCGTCTTCCTCTGCGATCTCCGCGATTTAAGATTTTGTCCTCACCGAAAACCAGCCAGAAACCATGAAGCGCAGAGACCGCGGAGAACGGCCACGCGGAGACTCGCGGAGGAGGGGCAGCTACGATTCATTCTTGTTGGAATTCCCGCTATGGTTTACTTTTCCTACGTCAGACAATCGTGGACGCACCAAGAAGGGAACAACGGCGATGGCTACAGGTTACACAGGCGGCGGACGGATGGTGGCGCACAACATGGTCACCACGCAGTTTGAGCTGGATGGGTTTCGCGTGACGCGCACCCTGGGAGTGGTACGCGGCATTGTGGTACGTTCACGCTCGATCTTCGGCACCATCGGCGCCGGATTGCAGACGCTGGTTGGAGGGAATATTACTCTGCTTACGAACTTATGTGAGAAGACACGCGCCGAGGCCTTCGATCTGATGCTGATGCACGCCGCCGAACTGGGCGGCAACGCCGTGGTGGGCGCGCGTTACGACGCTACTGAGGTGATGCAGGGCGTCACGGAGGTGCTGGCTTACGGCACAGCCGTAGTCGTGGAACCAACAAAGTAGCAATGGGAGGAAGAACGACCACGCCAGAT
>WNFC01000812.1_pt1 | contig 41944 bp, 48 predicted proteins | sample 5400541 | NCBI WGS metagenome assembly WNFC01 (sample SAMN13153342, study PRJNA577476) | soil metagenome | isolation source: 120 cm saprolite under Douglas fir tree site 2 hole 2 replicate 1 | place: USA:California | collected 2015-04-18 | reverse complement strand
AGCGCTGCCTGAGATCGGGGACTACCCCCGGGTCTGGCCGTTGGACCGGTGAGCGGCTGTAAAAGGTCGCGCGAGCAAAGACGCTCGCGCATCTTCGACAGGCAGAGACGCCTGTCCCACTAACTAATTCTTCGGGCCGCGGACCACGTTGCCTTTAGCAGCGCTAGCTTCGGAATGTAGAAAATCGAGCCACCGGCTTAAGCCGGTGCCCCCGGGCAGAGCAGTTTCAAGGTTCGTGGCCATTGAAACCGAATCATCAACCGCAACTCCCATCGCACGCTGACTAAGGACCATCGCAAAGGGTGCTTGAACATTCGGCCCAAGCTTGATTCGGGCATGCGGTTGCCGTCTGCCCGCAGCCTGCGAAATAATGAAACACGGCGTACTTTTACCGACTATGGAAGAGCCTCTCTCTACGATTGATTCCGGGGTCACTGAACTGCGGCCCGGGCAGAAGCTTAGTCTCGCAGTTGAGATAAACGGACTCAGCTTTAGCTATAAGGAACGGCGGGCACTTGATGACCTCAGTTTCGTAATTGAGCGCGGCGAGATCTTCGGCCTGCTCGGTCCCAACGGCAGTGGTAAAACCACCCTGTTCAAACTGCTGTCGACTCTCGTTCCGCTTCAAGCAGGCGAGGCGCGCATCCTCGGCTACGACCTGCGCGCTGACACGACCGCGTTACGCCGGCGGATCGGCGTCGTTTTTCAGCATCCCAGCGTCGACCGCAAGCTTACGGTCGGTGAAAACTTGATGCACCATGCGCATCTGTTTGGGCTCAAAGGTGAGCATCTGCAAAAGCGCAGCGCCGCGATGCTCCGGTGGCTTGGCTTGTCCGAACGTGCCAACGATTTGGCCGAGACCCTCTCCGGAGGCTTGCAGCGCCGAGTCCAACTCGCTCAGGCATTTCTTCATCAGCCGGAACTGCTGATTCTCGACGAGCCCAGCACCGGGCTTGATCCCTCAGCGCGGCGCGAGTTCCTCCACTACGTTTCTCGCTTGCGCGACGAGGAGGGTGTCACGATCGTTTTGACGACGCATCATATGGAAGAAGCCGAACGATGCGATCGGCTGGGCATCCTGCATGAGGGAAAGCTGGTGGCGCTTGCGCCACCATCGGAATTGAAATCACGGGTCGGCGGCGATGTGGTTGTGATCAAGGCAACTGATGCGGAGGCTTTGCGCCAACAAATCCAAGTCCAGATGCGAACGCAGGCGGTGCTGGTCGACGGGAGCCTGCGGATCGAGCGCCCGCGCGGGCACGAATTCGTGCGTGACGTGGTCGAGGCGTTTGGCGAGCGGATCGAAACGGTCACCTTTGGCAAGCCGACGCTCGAGGACGTTTTCGTCCATCTGACGGGTCAGCGCTTTCACGCCGGCACGGAGGAAGGTCAGTGATCGCTGGGGCGGCGCTGGGCGCGGGGACGCTATGGTTGCGCGAGATCACCCGATTTCGCCGGCAGCGGAGCCGCGTAATCGGCTCGTTCCTTCAGCCCCTGGTATTTTGGTTGTTGCTGGGCGCAGGGCTCAAAGCCTCGTTCAGACCTGCTGGAATGCCGCCTGGGATGAATTACTTCCAATATCTATATCCCGGGTTCATCGTGCTGGTGCTGCTCTTTACGGCGATCTTTGCGACCATCTCCACCGTTGAAGATCGCCGCGAGGGTTTTCTTCAAGGTGTACTGGTGGCGCCGATCTCGCGTCCGATGATTGTGATGGGACAGGCGCTGGGCGGCACCACGCTCGCCTGGGTCCCGAGTTGTATTTTTCTGGTGCTGGCGCCGCTGGCCGGCATCAGTCTGAGCATCGCTGCCATAGTAGTCGCGGCGGCGATGATGGCGGTAATTGCGTTTGCGCTCACCTGCATCGGACTGGTGATTGCCTGGCGGATCGAGTCGACCCAGGGCTTTCACGCAATCATGAACCTGATTCTTATCCCGATATGGTTACTATCGGGCGCATTCTGGCCACAGAGCGGCGCACCGGCAGTGCTCAGTTGGTTGATGCGGGTGAATCCGCTGACTTACGGCGTGGCAGCTCTGCGCGCAGCGCTATACATGGGTCAACCGGGCGGAATTGGCTCGTTGCCGAATTTCGTACTGTCCGCCACTATTGCATGCATGTTTGCGGTAGCGACGTACGTGTTGGCGGCCCGCGTCGCAAGCCGCGCAACGGCTTATTAACTGTTATCATTGCCCTTTCTGATATACATTGGAGTTGTAGATTTAGGAGTTGTCTCATGCAAGTCGCAAGATGGGGAAACAGCTTGGCGGTTCGCCTGCCGAAGGCCGTCGTCGATGCCCTCGACTTGAAGGCGGGCGATGATATCGAGATCGTAGTCGCCGGCAAGCGGCGTTTCGAGGTCGCGCGCGACCGCAGCCGCGAAATGGCCCTGGCAAAAATAAAGCAACTACAACGTCCATTGCCGAAGGGCTTTAAGTTCGATCGCGACGAGGCGAATGAGCGCTAAGCCTTTTCTGGATACCAACATTTTGGTCTACGCTTTTACGACGGGCGATCCACGCAGCACGATAGCTGAAAAGCTGCTCGGCGATGGTGGCATAGTCAGCATCCAGGTGTTTAACGAATTCGCTAAGGTGGCGCGGCGCAAACTCCGTTTCCACTGGCCAGAGGTCGAGAGCGCGCTGCGGGCGCTGCGAACAATACTAGATCCACCGATTCCGCTGACCCTCGATCTTCATGAGTCGGCCATCACCTTGGCGCGTGAACATCGCCTCGCCTTTTACGATGCGCTCATCGTAGCGGCCGCAAGCCAAGCCAACTGCGCCGTTCTCTTCACCGAGGACATGCAGGACGGTAAAAGAATCGGAGCGCTAACTATCCGCAACCCCTTTCTCGCCAGCTAGGAGCGCTCACACCGGATCGAAATAAGCTTCGACACGGCCCTCGAAATGGAATTCGCGCGCGAGCGTAATCCATTTGCGGCTGGTCGCGTGCAGCGGTTCCGGAATCTGCTCGAGCGGAAAAAAACCGACCTCCAATGCCTCCAACGGATGGGGCCGGATTTCACCTCCATCGAGACGGCAATAGAACAGCAGCGAATAGAGATGGCGTCCCGGCGACCCCAACTTGAGACTGTCGGTCACGCCGATGAGCCGGAGCGGCGTGACTAACAGGCCCGTTTCCTCGCGCACTTCGCGCGCTATATTCTCCGCAGGTGAGATGCCGACGTCGCAAAAGCCGGTCGGATAAAACCAGCGCCCGTTGGCCCGCTTTATCATCAGAATTTCGTTGCTTGAGTTAAAAACAATCGCGCCGCACCCGACCGCGGTGGTGACATAGCCATCGTAGCCGTCACCCACGCTCTCACGCCATTTGCTAAACAACTTCTCCGCGGCAGCCAGCGGGGCTTCAGATAATTGCGTACTCAATTGCGCAGCCTCGCGTAGCAATTCCTCGTAGCGTTCCGCATCGAACCCTTTCGGCGAGAACGCGAGTCCGGTGCGCGCAATCGCACTGATACGCTGCACGAAACGGGCGAGTTCAAATAGTGTGTCGGCTTGGCTCATCGAGCAATTCTCCGAGCCGATCGTAACAGGCAATGGCGGACGATTCAGCGATACGCTAGGCTTGGTCCGCGAGAGGCGGAGGCTCCGATGAAGATTCTCATTATGGGCGCCGGCGCGGTGGGCGCATATTATGGTGCGCAACTCCAGCGAGCTGGTGAAGACGTGGTATTTTGTGCGCGCGGCGACAATCTGCGCGCGATGAGGGAGAAGGGGCTTGAAATCAAGAGCTTCAAGGGCGACATCAAGCTGGCCGTCAGGGCGACCGGCGACCCTCACGAATTCGGCCCATACGACTTAGTCTTGTTCGCCGTCAAATCCTACGATACCGAATCCGCCGCGCGGCAGCTTGAAGGCTGCCTGGTCAGCGACGGCGTGCTGATGACTATCCAGAATGGCGTCGAGAACGAGGAAGTCCTGTGCCGTTCCTTCCCCCGCGAAATGGTTATGGGCGGCAATTCGCGGGTCGGCGCTGAACTGGTTGCGCCCGCCAAGGTGCTCCAGCTGATTGGCAACAGCAGCACCAACAGTGTAAGTGCCCTCAGCCACACTACCCTGGGCCAGATGCTTGAAGAGCCCGACGGCTTCAATCTCGTGCGCACGCTGATGCTTGAAACACTGGCGGTAGGCCGGGCCGAAGGAGCGAAAGTGAGCGACGACCGCGTCGACGCGCAGCTCGGGATGATTCGCAAGTCGCTTAATGCCGCCGCGATCAAGACATCTACGCTGCAGGATTTGGAAAAAGGCAAACCACTCGAATACGAAGCGATCTCAGGTGCAGTGGTGCGCGCCGCCCGCCGCCACAATATGAAGGTGCCCGCGACCGAGACTGTCTATACCTTGCTCAGGCTATTGGAGAAGACACGCAAGGCGGCCGGCTGATGCAGCGTGCACGGTTGAAGCTTAGTAGGGCAAGCGTCCCTGCTTGCCCACGATACGCGAGCGCCTTCGCACGCATCACCCTATTTCTATGGCCCGCACTGAGGAATTGAGGAGTGCAAGCAGGGACGCTTGCGGGCTACTAAGAACGGGGAGTCTAAGAGCCGGAACCGCTCAAGCTAAAAGAACGGTTCGTCGGGGCTAAGTCCCAGCAGCAGGCGGCCGGCCGGACGATACATCTTCGGATGCACCACGCGGTGCTGGCATGCGGTCAAGATGTCGCGCATGTCGCGTTCGAGCCGATTCGCGCGAAAAATCGAACTGGTTGAGGCGAGATCATACAGCGTCGAGATAATCTGCTTGGCTGCTTGATGCGAATAGGTGATCATCAGCCGGTAGTTCGCATGTTGCCGAGTTGTCGGCCGCGCCCCCTTGTTGAGGCTTCTCCACAAATCTTCCAGGACACCGTAGACGAAGCAGCGCGCCGCAGCCAGATGGGCCTCGGCCCACGCGATGGTCTCCTGTACATTCGTATCGTCACGCATCAGGGTTCCGCCGGGCGAGATCTGCTTACGCGCGCTTAACTCCTGTACGAAATCCAGCGCGCTACGGGCGAGCCCCAGCGGAACTCCCGCGTGAGAAACAAGAAACATCTGCGGAAAACGATACAGCGGGCCCGAACAGAACGGTGGCTCGGCCATACTGGGACTTTCTTCTGAAGGCACGAAAACATTATCGACTAGATAGTCATTACTGCCCGTGCCCCGCATCCCCGTGGTTTGCCACACGTCAACGATGGTTACCTTTGATTTTGGTACCAGCATCACCCGTATGTGCGGCTCACCCCTGCTGGTTAACTCCGGCTTGCCGTCCCGATGCACCACGCAGCCGCAGGCCATTATGCTGGCATGTTGACATCCGCTGCCAAAGCGGAAGTGGCCGTTGACGCGATAACCGCCATCGGCCAGATCGGCGCGTTGTGGCGGGCGGAGATTTCCGGCCACAACACTGTCTACCGCAGCGAACAGCTTCGCGGCGACCGGTGGTTCGAGGAATGCCGCCAGAAAGCTGCCGGCGCTCGAAATCATCGACAGCCACCCAACGGAGCCCTCGAGCCGCGAAAGTTCCTCAACTACGCGCACCTGGCCCATCGGGTCGAGTTCAGGACCGCCGTAGACATGCGGCACGCCCATGCGGAAGATCCCCGCCTCCATCAGCGAGTGCGCGAGAGCGTCCGGCAGGTGCCGCTCCCTATCAATCGCTTCGGCGGCCTGCCGAATGTCCGGTTCCAAGGCACGTACTCCCGCCAGAATCTCTTCAGTTGCGGCTGAAAATTGATGTATTTCCATCTGTTTCTCTGCTGCTTTCCCCTCTTAGAGACTGTTCGATTCTGTGGCGCGCTTGCCTTGTCATCCCGACCAAGTGAGCGAGGCACAAGCCGAAGCGGTGAACCGAGGCCGAGCAGAAGCCGGCTGAAGCCCTGAGCGGAGCCGAACTGGGTGCGGAGGGATCAACGCGAAGCGATTGGATTGAACACGCACGGAACAGGAAATCCCCTTCGGCTTCGCTCAGCGCTTCGGCTCACCCGCGTTGATCCCTCGACTTCGCCCGCGAAAGAAGTGCGAGCTCCGCTCGGGATGACAACCGGGGAAGCGCTTCCGCGCCGGAAGATCGACACTCTCCTCAGGGGGAGACGCAGCATTACCTAGATCGCGCCATCTTCGCGCAACTTCGCCACTTCCTCCCAGCTATAGCCGAGCAGTTCGGTGAGTATCGTCTCGGAATGCTCGCCGAGTTCGGGGGCACGGCCACGTGCATTTCCCGGGGTCTTGCTCAAATTAACCGGCACTCCCATCAATTGGGTCTTGCCCGCAACAGGATGGTCATAGTCGACAATATATTCATTGGCCTGCACCTGAGGATCGTTGGGCAGATCATCGACCGAGTTGACCACTGTGTAGATGAAGTCTCCACCTTCGTCGAGGATTTTCAGCCATTCGTCGCGTGGCTTGGTGAGGAATACGCCGTCCAGGATCTTGATCAATTCGCGGCGGTTTTTGCCCCGTAACTTCATCGTGTTGAAGCGCGGGTCATCAATGTATTCCTTGATTCGTAGCGCGTTGCAGAAGTCCTTCCAGTATTTGTCCTGGATCATGCCGAGGCAGATCCATTGTTCGTCGGAGCACTTGTAATGGTTCCACAGCGGGTTGAAGGAATCTTCCCGCGTATTGCGCACGAATTGATGACCCAGGATCGTCCGGCTTGAAACGTTCAGTCCCTGCAGCGCCATCATCGAGCCCAGATGCGAGGCGTTTACTTCCTGCCCCACGCCGTAACGCTCGCGCGCTACCAACGCCATCGTCACACCATAGGCGAGCATGATCGCCCCCATCTGATCGGCGATGCCGCCGGTTAGATAGATGGGATCTTTGATATCGGCCGGGCCGGTGAGCATGATGCCCGAGCGGGCATGGCCCATGTAGTCGAAGGACGGTTCCCCGCTGTCCGGACCAAATGGGCCGTAGCCGGTCGCGCTGGCATAAATCAACTTAGGGTTGCGCGCGCTCAGGTCCTTGTAGCCGAGTCCCAGACGATCGGCCACGCCTTTGCGGAAGTTCTGGACAAACACATCGCTCTTTGCGACCAGCTTGTAAACTACTTCGCGTGCTGCCGGCTTGCGCAGGTCGACCGTCAGGCTGTGCTTGTGGCGATTGTTTGCCTCGAAGTAGAAATTGAGGCCCTTCTTGGCAGTATCAGCACCGCCGATCGCGAAGACGGCACGGCCCGGGTCGCCCTTGTCGCGCTCTTCGAGCTTGATGACTTCGGCGCCCATATCGGCCAGCAACGTGGTCGCGAACGTCCATGTCGATGCTCTATACCACAGTTTCCAACCAAAGGGTTAGCTCCGTCTCGCAAAAAAAACCCATGCGTTTTGCCGATGGACGCGAGCTGAATCGTGTGCGACCATAAGAGAGAGCGATTGAGGGCACTATCTCAAGCGGCACGGGACGAAGATGGCGATTATCGCCATTACCCAGCACGTCGGTATGCGCGGAGCCGACCTCGCCCGTTTGACGGCCGAGCGGATGGGCTATCGCTTGCTGACTTCGGAACAGCTCGTTGCAGCTACGTCGCGAACCTATCACGTACCGACGGAAGCCCTTGCGATTGTTGACGAACGCCGCCCCACCTTCTGGATGCGCTTCAAAACCGATACCGGACGATTTACCGCATTTTTCCGTGCCGTGGTTTTGAGGGAGATGGCCGGGGATCAGCTCGTGGTGATTGGGCGCTCGGTTGCACAGATTTTGCCCGAACTGGGATGTGGGCTGCGAGTCCGGTTATGTGGCCCGATCAAGGAACGCACGCGTATCGTGGCTGAGGAGGAAAGACTCACGGCGGCGTTGGCCGAGGGACGAGTGCGTGATTACGATCGTGAAGTCCGTGCCCGCATTCAGACCCTGTTCGGCATCGATATCGACGATCCGTCCAGTTACAATCTGGTGCTCAATGTCTTCGCAGTGCCATTGGAATCGTCAGCGGCGCTGCTAGCGTCCTTCGCGGGCGAAGTTGATCGTGCCGCCACCGCAGAACAATGGGCCCGCTTGCACGATGCGGCTTTGGTGGCCGAGGTCCGTGCCGCCCTGCTCAGTCATCCCAAACTCGGCAATGCACCGTTCAGGGTGCAATGCTCTGCGGGTGCGGTGCAGGTCGTCGGTCTCGGCATCGTCCCGCCCTGGGATGATATTGTGAGCGAGGTTGTACGCCGGGTTAAAGGCGTCAAGTCGGTTCAGGTACTCAACCAGGAGATGCCGCCAGATCCCTGGCAAACCTATTGAAAACGAACGAAGCCAAAGCAAAGCATGATGCGCTGCAACCAACAAAAAATGGCAGATGCGATAAAAACGTCGAAGCGCAACATCAATTCACGTCTCGTACATAGCAGCTGCCAGCACGCGAAAAATTTCTCGTGGAGGTCTTAGGGCAGCAAATTCGGGGTCCGCGCCTAGCTCTTATGCTGCGGTTTGAGCCTGATTCTTCTCGTGCTCGCGTCTGTTCGCTGCACGCTCTTTGAGGGCGAAGTACAGCCCGATGATAAACACCGGTACGCCAATCAGCAGTGGCGTCAATTCTGCGAGGTATTGCTCCATCCACGGATGCTCTCTTTTTAGCTTAGGCCTTGCCCACCATCCACACGCCTAATTCTTTCAAGGACTGTTCCGAAAAAAAAGAGTGGTGCGGCGATCCCGACGGTCGCCAAAAACCACCTCCAACTGAATCTGCTTCCGGCAACGAGCACATCCAACGGTATGACAACGGCGACGAGCACCCCAATCTCGCGAAAGGCCTCTCCGAGCATTTCCGCAACCGTTTTGCGCTCTTGGAGTGGCACCGTCAGCGTTGTATTTCACATTGTTTTCTAGCGCAAGCAGTCCTATAAAAGTGGAAGAAGCACATCAACGGCCGATTCTTCTTGGAGGCTCCAATGACCACCGATTTCACGATCTGTGCGGGAACGGTTGGCTCAGGTATCTGGTACAGCCGCGACAGCGGCGAACGCTGGAAACGAGCGAAGATGGAGCTTCCGTTTTTCTCTAAAGCCGGCGACCTGCAGATTCGAACGTTAGCGGTTTCGCCGCACAACCCTCATCGTATTTACGCAGGTTCCGAAGTCGGCCTCTACCGGAGTGACGACAACGGCGCGAGCTGGGAATTGCGGGAATCACCGATGACGGGGATGCAGATCTGGTCGGTCGCTGTAGATCCGATGGATCCGGAGGTGATTTTTGCGGGGACCAAACCGCCGGCGATCTTCCGTTCGTCCGACGGGGGCAAGTCTTGGGAACGGTTGTCAGCCGGCATCGCCGAGGAATGCCCGATCGGCCCGCCTCGGGTGACGAATCTGGTGATCGACCCGCACAACCATCGTAACATCTGGGCGGGGGTTGAATTGGGCGGAGTGTTTCGCAGCGGCGACGGTGGCGATACCTGGGCGCATCTCCCGCAACTCGGGCCGCGGGAAAGCAGCACCGACGTTCACGGCGTCGCCATCACCCCCGGCTCGCCCGCCAGGGTGCTGGTTACTACTCCCGACGGTATCTGGATCAGCAACAATCAGGGCGAAACCTGGACGCTGCACGCGTTCCCCAAATTCGCCGAGCGGGACCGCGTATCGTATTGTCGCGGTGTTGCGGTCAAGCCGGATGATCCTGACGTGCTCTTCGTCGCTAACGGCAATGATGTGCCGGGAGATGCAGGCGCGATCCAGAGGTCGCGCGATGGCGGCCGAAGCTGGCAGCGTGCCGCGCTGCCGGTCGAGCCAAATTCAACGATATATTGGTTTGCTGTCAATCCGGCTTTGCCGGATGTGATAATCGCAAATAGTATGTTTGGCTATTTGTATGTAAGTAGTGACGGCGGTGACTCGTGGAGTAAACTTCGCCGCGAGCTGAGCGAGGTCCGCGCTTTGGCGTGTATGCCAAATTGACAGGAGCGCAACCGCGCGACTGTCATCCTGAGCGAAGCGAAGGATCTACGCGAAGCGATTTTGGCTGCAGAAGCGCAACCGCGCGACTGTCATCCTGAGAGTTTGTGAGTGAATTGATTTTGCGAACAATCAGCCCTTGAAAATGCTTATGTTTTCCCCCCGAACGAGCACTTTTGCCAATTCGTTCACAAACTCTGAGCGAAGCGTACTAGGTGGAGCGCAGCGGAGCCGGTCAGCCGAAGCCCTGAGCGCAGCCGCAGGGGAACTGAAAGATCTACGCGAATCGAATTCGGGAGGCCCCAATGACGACTCAATACCGCCTGATTTCGAGTGACGGCCATCTCGGTGCCACCGGAGCGCTGGCGAGAGCGAGTCCCCAGGCATTTGCGTGACCGCGCCCCTCGTACAGTCCGGCTACCGAACGGCGGAGATGGTCTGGCTATCGAAGGGCTGTCGCCATTGGAGGCTAATTTCCTCGACCTGAGAGCCGGCAGGCCAACGGGCGAATGGCAGCCGTTCGGCCTCAGGATCGAAGATGCGGCTGGCACTGGTTCGCCAGAACAACGGGTCGAGGAACAGCAGGTCGATGGGATTGACGCCGAGGTGCTGTTTCCGGCGATGCTGGCGGGACCGGTCATCTGGCGCAAGATCAAGGACGATGAACTCTACCGCGCAGTCATCCGGGCTTACAATGAGTGGTTGGCCGAAGACTACTGCTCAATTAACCACGAGCGGCTAATAGGCATTGGGGTAATACCTGAGACCAACATCGACGACGCCGTGGAGGAACTGCATCATTGCGCACAACTTGGGCTGAAAGGCGTTGTGCTGGGTAATTTTCCCAGCGGCAACGACTATCCCTCGCCCGAAGATGATCGATTTTGGGCCGCGGGGCTGGATGCTGGAATTGCGGTTACGGTGCATACCAAGCTCAATCCATTAGCGGGCGTGGCGGGACCGGTTCCGCCGCGGCTGTTTGTCTATCCCAAAGAAGATCCGGCGATCATGCAGCGAATGCGTCGCGGCTTCCTCGAATGGATAACCCTCTTCGGCCTGCCGCCGGCGGTGAGTATTGGGCAACTGGTCTTGTCCGGGGTGTTTGAGCGCTTTCCGCGGCTCAAAATTTTCTTCGCCGAGACGCGTCTGGGATGGGTACCGTTCTGGCTGGAAAGTTGTGACCTCTGGTACCAGCGACACATTGGATGGGCGCAGGACTATTTGGGGGTGAAGCCGCTGGCTCGCCGCCCCAGCGATTACGTCAGGGACCACATTTATTTCAGCGTCCAGTATGAGCGGGTGGCAGTAGAACTGCGGCACCATATCGGGGTTGACAAAATCATGTTTGCCACCGATTTCCCGCACATCGAATGTGAATGGCCCAGGAGCCAGCCGCTGATTGACCAGATCTATAGGGATGTTCCCGAGGACGAAAAGCGACGAATGTGGGCCGGCAACGCGATTGATTTTTTAAATTGACTCAGCCGTAAAGGCGAAGCCGCGCCTTCAGGTGCAACCGTTGTTGTGGCCGCCGGTCACCGGCTTCCCACGTGAATGATCGCACTTCACTAACGGCGGTCTGACGTTGGCCTGCGTTCGCGCTCGACGAGGGTTCATTTCCTCGCGGTCCCTCACCCGGCGCTTCGCGCCGACCTCTCCCGATGATAGAGAGAGGTATTCCAAAAGCATAGTTGACAAATGAGCCGAACATTGGCTAATTGGAAGCGCGATGGGAGATTGCATTATCCGTGAAACGTGGGCGAACTGGCGTTGGCACGCTGGCGTAATCGCCTGCGCAGCGGTTTTGTAGTCACTGACAAAACTGAATTCTCAAAGGCCGCAGGCGAAGACCCTGCGGCCTTTTTATTTCTGACGTGACACAGGCTTCCGGCCTGTGAGCGGGCAGTCAGCAGGCAGCAATCAAACGGACCACTGGAGAAGGGCATGCTCAAGCCAACGTTGCGCGAATTCGAGGCTATTGCCAGCGAGGGCTATAATTTAATCCCAGTGGCGCATGAAATAGCCGCTGACCTGGAAACGCCGGTGTCAGCGTTTCTAAAGACGGCGCGCGGCGATTATTCGTTTTTGCTCGAAAGTGTGCGCGGCGGCGAGAAATGGGGCCGCTACACTTTTCTCGGCTCGGAGCCTTCGATGGTCTTGCGAGCGCGCGGCAATCGACTGGATATAATCCGGCCCGGTTCCCCCGGCGATGGTGGTGCCAGTATCGAATCGCGTCGAGTTGATAATTCCTTTGAGGCGCTGCGCGATCAACTAAAGCGTTTCCGCGCCCCCGAGCTGGCCGAACTGCCGCGGTTTTTTGGCGGCGCAGTCGGCTTTCTGGCCTACGACATCGTACGGCTGTTCGAGCCCAGGATTCCCCACAGCGTCCACGACGATCTTGGCGTGCCCGAACTGTACCTGATGTTTACCGATACGGTGCTGGTGTTCGACAATGTGCGCCAGACGCTGAAAATCATCGCGAATATGCCGCTCGATGAATTCGACAGCAGTGCCGCGGCCTACGGCGCTGCGCAGGAAAAGATCGAACGTGCAATTGACCGGCTGCGGGGCGTTGCCCTCACGCCCTGTCTGGAAGGCTCGGCGCCAAATCAAAGGCACCCCCTCCCCGGCCCTCCCCCATGTCAAAAAATGGGGGAGGAGGGCGAGATCAAGGTTACCTCGAATATGACGCGCGAGGACTACTGGTCGATGGTTGCGGCGGCCAAGGACTATATTGCGGCGGGCGATATCATTCAGGTGGTACCCTCGCAGCGCTTCGAGGCCCCTTTGACGGCGCATCCGTTCAACCTTTATCGAAGCCTCCGCACGATCAATCCATCACCGTACATGTTCTATTTGCGGCTTGGTGACTTCACCCTGGTCGGCGCGTCACCGGAAACGATGGTGCGGGTGGAAGGGCGCGAGATAACCCTCCGGCCGATTGCGGGGACGCGCCGGCGTGGGACCAATGAACTTGAAGACCTGGCGTTGGAGCGTGAACTACTCGCCGACCCGAAAGAACTCGCCGAGCATATCATGCTGGTCGATCTCGGACGCAACGACGTCGGCCGCGTCGCGAAAATTGGCTCGGTCAAAGTGACCGAGCTGATGGCAGTCGAGCGATATTCGCATGTGATGCATATCGTGTCGAATGTAGTCGGCGAACTGAACGACGGGATGGATGCGTTCGACGCGTTTCAGGCGACCTTTCCCCAAGGCACGGTCTCCGGCGCGCCGAAAATCCGCGCGATGGAGATTATTGACGAGCTGGAACCGGTGCGGCGTGGCGTTTATGCCGGGGCGGTAGGCTATTTCAGCTTCACCGGCAACACCGATACTGCAATTGCGCTGCGCACGTTGCTGATCAAAGGCGATCGCGTTTACATCCAGGCGGGCGGCGGCGTCGTGGCGGATTCGGATCCGGCCGCCGAATATGAGGAATCCTGCAACAAGGCACGTGCGATGATCCGTGCGTTGAGCGCGGCGCACGAATTCGAAATCCAGGGACGAGGAGTGAGTCAACAGGATTAAGAGACGACCATGAAACCGAAGCTCCTGATAATCGACAATTACGACTCATTCACCTATAACCTGGTTCAATATCTGGGCGAACTGGGCGCTGAGCTGGTCGTGCGGCGTAACGATGCGATCGACGTTGCAGGCGTGCGCCCACTTAACCCTGACGCGATCGTGATTTCGCCGGGACCGTGCACGCCCGCCGAAGCAGGAATTTCTGTCCCCCTATTGCGTCAATTCGCCGGTCATTTCCCGATACTCGGCGTATGCCTGGGTCATCAGTGTATCGGCGCAGCTTTCGGCGGACGCGTCGTGCGCGCCTCCCGGCTGATGCATGGCAAGACCTCGCCGATAATGCATGACGGCAGGACAATTTTCGCCGGCCTCTCGAACCCGTTCGAGGCGATGCGCTACCATTCGTTGCTGGTCGAGCAAGAGGGCTTGCCGAAATGTCTCGAAGTCAGTGCGCAGACTGCCGAAGGCGAGATCATGGGATTGCGGCATCGCGACTACCCGATTGAAGGCGTGCAATTCCATCCTGAGTCGATCGGCACCGGCGAAGGCAAACAATTGTTGAGCAACTTCCTGGCCGGACTTGAAATTAGCAAAAGCCGCTTCGGGTCAGAGCAAATCAACGAGTCGGCGAAGTGGATCAGATAAAAAAATATGAGCAGCGCCCGCCAGGCATTTGAAACGGTGCTGAAGGGCCGTTCACTAACCGCTGACGAAGCCGAGAGCGTCATCGGCGAGATTCTCGATGATGTGGTGCCGGACGCGCTGGTGGCCGGCTTTCTGATTGCACTCAAGATGAAGGGAGAGACCGCCTCGGAGCTGACCGGCGGCGCTCGGGCGATGCGCAAACGGGCGCGTCGATTGGAGCTCGACGGGGGACGAGTGCTCGACACCGCGGGAACGGGCGGCGATGGGGCAGGTACGTTCAACATTTCGACCGGAGCGGCAATCGTCGCGGCGGCCGCTGGCATACCCGTCGCCAAACATGGCAATCGTGCCGTCAGCGGACGGGTTGGCGCCGCCGACGTGCTGGAGTACTTCGGGGTCAGAGTCGACTTAGACCCGCAAGGATTGCGGAGATGCCTCGAGCGGGCGGGCATCTGCTTCGTGTTTGCTCCCGCCTATCATCCGGCGCTTGCACGGCTGGCGGTGCTGCGGCGCACACTCGGTGTGCGGACGCTCTTTAATCTGCTGGCCCCGCTGGCTAACGCGGCAGGTCCGCGCTATCAGCTCCTGGGTGTTGCGGAACGCCGGTTATTGCGGCCCATGGCGCAGGCACTTGCCGCGCTCGGGATCGAGCGCGCAATGGTAGTGCACGGGAACGACGGACTCGACGAGATTTCACTTGCCGCTTCCACCGAAGTTGTCGAGGTGCGAGGGCCGGAGCTCGACGAATATGAGATTTCGCCCAATGATTTCGGTCTAAAGCCGGGGGGGCCAGCAGAGTTTCTCACGGCAGATACGAGGAATGCCGCCGAGCTTCTCGAGGCCGCACTAGCCGGTGACCGGGGCCCTGCCGGGGATGTCCTCGCACTCAATGCCGGTGCAGCTATTTACGTCGGTCGCGGCGCGAAAACTCTCTCAGACGGGGTGAACCTCGCGCAAAAGATTCTGGCCTCAGGCCGCGCGCTCGAAACACTCGAAGCGATGAGGGCCGCAAGCCAGCAGTTGGACGAGAGGGAAAAGAAGTGAGTAGCGAGAGGAGAAGACAGTCCCGCAGCGGCACATCGCACGCAAGTTTTCTGTCATTCCCGCGCATGGCTGCCGCGCGAGGAATCCCGGAAAACGGCTCGGCGAGAAAAACCGGGATTCTTCGCGCGCGGCAGCCACTCGCGCGAGAATGACACAAAGAAGAGAAAGCGCGCCCGTTGTGAGATGATTAACAATGCCGTCCATTCTCGACCAGATTTTTGCCGCCAAACGTGCAGAGCTCGGTGCACAACGTGAACACGTCTCGCTCGATGAGATCAAGGCGGCGGCGCGCTGTACTCCAATACCGCGAAAGTTCGTCGAGGCTCTGCACTGCCGCAAACCGGCAATTATCGCCGAAGTGAAGCGGGCGTCGCCGAGCAAGGGCGATATTCTGCCGGGGCTCGATCCGGCCGCGGTCGCGCATGATTATCAGGCCGGCGGCGCGGCGGCCGTCTCTGTGCTGACCGACCGCCATTTCAAAGGCTCGCTCGCTGATTTGTCGGCGGTTCGAGCCGCGCTTGAGCTGCCTATTCTGCGCAAGGACTTTATTTTCGATCCCTATCAATTGTACGAAGCGCGGGCTGCGGGTGCTGACTGCGTGCTGCTGATTGCGGCGATGCTGCAACCGGATCAGCTCCACGCGTTGGCCACACTGGCACGCGAGTTAGGTCTGGCTGCACTGGTCGAAGTCCACAATCGGGAGGAATTCTGTCGGGCGTGCGAATTCGGCGCCGAACTCATCGGCATCAATAACCGTGATCTGCACACGTTCCGAACCGATCTGGCGACCACTTCTGAGTTAGTACACGGCTATCGGGGCAGCGCCCTGCTCGTCTCCGAGAGCGGAATCGAAACCGCTGAGCACATCCGGCAGCTTTATGCCGACGGTGCGCGTGCCTTTCTGATCGGCGAAAGCCTTTTGCGCGGCGGCAATCCCCGTGTTGCCTTGGCCGCCCTGGTGAATTCTTTCAGCCAGGACAAACCTTTAGCGGGCTGAGCGTCAGCGATGGTAAGGATAAAGATATGCGGGGTCACTCGCGAGGAAGACGCCGAGTTAGCGATCGACTTCGGCGCCGACATGATTGGGCTGAATTTCTATCCGCCCAGTCCCCGCTCACTCAGGCTTGAACAGGCACGCGGCATCCGCCGTGTGATCGGCAATCGTTGTGAAGTGGTCGGTGTTTTCGTCAATAGCGCACGCAGCTACATTGAGCAGCGGATGCGCGAGCTGAAGCTCGATTATTTACAATTCCATGGCGAGGAAGACGATAATGCGCTGTTGGGATGGCCCCTCAAGGTGATCCGAGCGCTCAGGCTGGAGGGCGTTGTGTCGGCTGATGCGATCGAGCGCTGCGGGGCTGATTATGTGCTGCTCGACACCTGGCATCCGCAATTATTTGGCGGTACCGGACATTCGCGCTCGCTTGACGGCTTGCGCGGACTTGAACTCGGCCGCGTGATTCTCTCCGGTGGCCTGCGTCCGATAAATGTTGCGCAGGCCGCGGTGCTGCGTCCGTACGCGGTTGACGTTGCCAGTGGTATCGAATCGGCGCCGGGCATCAAAGATCCGGCCAGCCTCAGGAGTTTTATCCTCAATGCAAAATCTGCCGGATAGTCGCGGGCATTTCGGACCGTACGGCGGGCGCTACGTCGCCGAGACTCTGATGCCGGCGTTGATCGAACTTGAGCAGGCATATAAGGAAGCGCGACGAGACCCTAAATTCCGCAGCCAGCTCCGATCTTACGCGCGTGAATACATCGGACGGCCGACACCATTATTCTATTGCGCTAATCTGACGGCGCGCTTGGGTGGGGCCAGAATCTATCTGAAGCGCGAGGATTTATGCCACACCGGGGCGCACAAGGTGAACAACACGCTGGGGCAGGCATTGTTGGCGGTGCGGATGAACAAGTCGCGCATCACCGCAGAGACTGGCGCGGGACAGCATGGTGTTGCCACCGCTACAATGGCGGCGCTCTTCAGACGGCGATGCGAGGTCTTTATGGGGAGCGTTGACGTCGAGCGTCAATCGCTTAACGTCTTTCGCATGAAGTTGCTAGGCGCCAAGGTCACGCCGGTCAATGCGGGCAGCAAGAGTCTCAAGGATGCGCTCAACGAAGCACTGCGCGACTGGATCGCCAGCGTCCGCGACACCTATTACCTGATCGGTACCGCCGCCGGGCCCCATCCCTATCCGATGATGGTGCGCGACTTTCAGTCGGTAATCGGGCGTGAGGCGCGCATGCAAATCATGCAGCAGGAGGGTAGATTGCCCGACCTGCTGATAGCGTGCGTTAACGGCGGTTCGAACGCGATCGGCCTCTTTTACCCCTTCCTCAAAGACCGCGGCGTGCGGTTGATTGGGGTCGAGGCCGCGGGACTGGGACTCAGCGGCTCGATGCATGCTGCAACAATTACAGCCGGCGTTGTTGGCGTGCTCCACGGCAATCGGACCTATCTGCTGCAGGACGAAATGGGTCAGATTCGTGAGACTCATTCGATCGCGGCCGGACTGGATTACCCCGGAGTCGGTCCGGAATTGGCATGGCTGAAGGACAGTGGACGGGCCGAGTATGCCGCGGTCACCGATGCCGAAGCGCTCGATGCCCTGAAGCTTTTGTCGGAAACAGAAGGCATAATTCCGGCCCTGGAAAGTGCACACGCGGTTGCCCATGCGGTAAAGCTGGCACCGGCGCTCGCCGGCGAGCAGGTGATGATCATCAATCTCTCAGGCCGCGGCGACAAGGACATGCAGACTGTCGCACGCGCTTTAAGCGTCGATCTCTGATGCGATCGGCATCCGCCAATAAAAACGTAGAGAGCGGCCGGATTGCGTTGAAGTTTGCCCAGGTACGAGGGAGCAAGCAGAGCGCGCTGATTCCCTTCATTGTGGCCGGCGATCCTGACCTCGAACGCACCCAGCGGCTGGTGCTCGAATTAGAAAGGCGCGGTGCAGACCTGATCGAGCTGGGCGTGCCGTTTTCAGATCCAATGGCGGACGGGCCGGCGAACCAGCACGCTGCCGCCCGCGGACTCGCTGCCGGCGCCACACTGCCGGCGATCCTGGCGCTCGTCGCCGAGCTGCGAAAGCATACGCAGATCCCGATCATCCTCTTTGGTTATTTCAACCCAATTTTCCGCTACGGATGCGAACGGCTCTGCGCTGACGCTAAACGTGCCGGAGTGGACGGCCTGCTGGTGGTCGATCTGCCGCCCGAGGAAGCTCTGGAACTCGCAGTCCCCGCGCGTGTTGAGGGTCTCGACCTGATTTATCTTCTCGCTCCCACGACTCCGCCCGAGCGGAGCCGAATGATCGCTTCGTCGGCCACGGGATTTTTGTATTACGTATCCGTGACCGGTGTGACCGGTGCGCGTATGGCATTGGCGTCTGATCTCGAACAGAAAGTAATAGCGTTAAAGAGCATTACCGATCTGCCAATTGGCGTGGGCTTTGGAATTTCTACCGCGGAACAGGCCCGCGAAGTCGCTAGCTTCGCCGATGGAGTGGTTGTGGGCAGCGCGATTTCACAGCTAATCGAGCAACATGTGGCATCCGAGGGATTAGTCGCAGCGGTCGGCGAATTCGCCGGCTTGCTGAAGAAGGCGATCAGCGCCGCTCGCCTGGGGCCAGGAACGAGTTCAGCATAGAGGTGGCTACCGAGCCGCCCATCTTTCTCCGCGCTGAATCGATAGCATCAAAGCAGACGCCGCGTCAGCGATAGTGCCTCGAATCGAATAAATCAAGCGGATGGAGAAGCGCGACACTACTAGTGAGAAAGAGCCGACCCCCGAGCGCGGAGGTAAGCTGGTCGGCAAAGCTGCAGAGGCGCCGTTAGCGGCACGCGATGCCGGCGCAGGCCCGGATTCTCGCGCGGCCGACATCTGGGTCAAGTGCCCAGGTTGCAAAGAGATCGCGTTCCGCAAAGAAGTCGAACGTAATCTGAACGTATGCCTGAAATGCGGCTATCATCTGCGCCTGACGGTTGAGCAGCGGCTTGCTATCACCATAGACCGCAGCAGTTGGCGTGAACTTTTTGCTGACTTGGCGAGCGGAGACCCGCTCGAATTCGTCGACACCCGTCCTTACCGGCGACGGCTGGAAGCAGCCCGGCAGGACAGCGGACGCAACGATGCGGTGGTGACCGGCATCGGCAAAATCGAAGGACGGGCGGCGGCGGTTGCTGTGATGGATTTCAATTTCATGGGCGGCAGCATGGGTGTAGTAGTTGGCGAGAAACTCGCACAGTTGATCGACCATGGATTCACGCGGCGGCTGCCGATAATAGTGTTCAGTTCCTCAGGCGGCGCACGGATGCAGGAAGGGACGCTGTCGCTGATGCAGATGGCGAAGGTGGCGGCGGCGCTAACGCGACTGCGGGACGCGCGCATTCCGTATGTTTCGGTCCTATGCGATCCGACTACCGGCGGCGTTGCGGCTTCGTTTGCCAGCCTCGGTGATCTGAATCTGGCCGAGCCGGGCGCCGTAATTGGCTTCGCTGGACGGCGCGTCATCGAGCAGACCACCAATCAGCAACTGCCGGACGGCTTTCAGACGGCGGAATTTTTGTTGCGCCATGGAATGCTCGACGCAATTGTCGCACGCCATCGAATGCGTGCGACGCTGGCGCAATTACTGGCTATGCTGGCTCCGCGCCGTGTACATCAGCGCTTGCGCTAGTCAGTATGCCATCGCGAAGCCAATCCGTGAACAGCCGGTTGATAATCGGCGCCAGGTCCGTCACGCCGGCTACCGATTCCAGTTCGATGGCGAGTGCGCCGCAGATTGAGGCGAAATCCGTGCTACAGGCCGCAGCTTTCAGTGCAGCACGCTCGCCCGGCTCCAGCACACGATAGCGCACCCGCCATTCGTGCCTCCACACGAGAATAGCCACGGGGCTGCGTTCTGGCGGTTCCCACTGCCGCCCCTCCTTGATCGCGGTCATCAGCGTATCCACCCGCCATTCGATATCCAAAATGTGTGCGGCCGGATGGAGGCGCATCCTGAGGGCCGGCCACGCTTCGGGCGCGAGGCTGCGAAGCGATGCTTCGTCCAAAACGCCGGCGTCAGCGCCATGGAACGCTTCGGCGCTGACCCGCTCAAGTCGAGCCAGATCCGCCAGGAAAGGGAATTGTAGGACAGGCTTCCCAGCCTGTCGCCCTGTTTTCAAATAATCGGCCAGGCGGCGGCCGGCATAAAGGAGCGACGGCTCGGTTGATGGATACTCAATCAAATAGCCAGTGATCAGATTGTGGAAGTCGGTATCGCCCAACACGTTGTATATGCACGAAAAGTCTTCTTTGAAGACATCGAGCAAGCGGTAGAAGTAGGCATTGGCATAGATCCCGATGCGGTCATGGACCGAAAGCCCCTTATTGCCGGCGATGATCGCTTCGAGTGCGCAATTGTGAAGTGCGCTCTCATTCGCGAGTGCTTCTTCGACACCACCGGGCGCAGTTATCAGCCGATAGAGGGAAGTCTGCAGATCGGCCAGCGTTCGGGGGCCTTGGCCATAATGAGAAGTCACAGTCGAACAACTCGCCTGCAGACTGGCGTCGGACCAAGGGTTGAAGCCCGTCCGGGGCGACGCCATTCCACGATTCAGCTACTCTGCGGTTTACCGCCGCGTTGTTCGCATTGCTGCGTGTTGGAAGTGGTAATCCAGCCCTTACCCTTGCACGAATTATGACCCTTGCAGGAGTTCGCCTTGCTCGAGCATTCGCTCTGGCCCTTGCAACTATTCGCGCCGACGCACTTCACTTGAGCCGCCTGGCCCTGTGCTTGTGAATTGTCAGCCGTCACCGGCTGGGTCATAAAGAGCACGCCCACTGCGGTGGCGAGGAGCGCACCCGTTATCTTGAGCTTGTCCATTGAAGAATCTCCTGGAACAGCGCGACAGTACGACTGTTTGCGACCGACTCGGCTCCCTATCATAGCATCGCAGCGGCACTGGCGGTAATAAGATTTTTCGAATGCCAGCTAAAGGCTCAAAGTCCGCATTTTCGAGCATTCATCAATCCTTGGGCGTCTGGCTCAGCCGGTGCTATGCTCGCTTTGCGGATTATGGGCGCGAAACCGATAAATTCAGCGACCGCGCGTCAGCAGTTCGAAGCAGTGGCGTTGCCGCATCTGGACGCGGTTTATACGGCAGCACTTCGGCTCGCCGGAAATCCTGATGACGCCAAGGACCTGCTTCAGGACACGATTCTTCGTGCCTACCGTTTTTTCCACCAGTTCGCGCCGGGCAGCAATTGCCGCGCCTGGTTACTGACAATCCTTTACAACAATTTTAGAAACAATCTGCGGCGCTGTTCACTCCATCCGGCAACAGCACTCACCAATGAATCTTCAGACGGAGCCGAGGCCGGACTCGTGCTGGATGGTAAGTCCTGCAACCCCGAGGAAATCGTCGCGCAACGTTGGCTCGGACGCCATCTCGAAACCGCGATCAACGCGTTGCCGCAGGAGTTCAGGGAGCCGATGCTGCTGGTCGATGTTCAGGAATTAAGCTATCCGGAAGTGGCGGATGTTCTGAAAATCCCGCTGGGGACGGTGAAGTCGCGGGTTTCGCGAGCCCGTTCGCTGCTGCGCGCCAGCCTGGAGGGTGCCGTTTACTCGCGCGGAAAAACAGGTACTTGACAGCGTTGATCAGTGAACGTAGTGAAGCTGATAGCCGACGACGTTTCAGAAGGCCGTTCAGGTGCACCTTGTTGACTGCTAGTTATGGTCCGGTAGCCTGATTGGACGGGCAGCAAAATCACGTTGCTGCAATCCGCGCGCAACACTCTCGTTACGTCGCGGGTGGGATCATAGGCGATCGAGGTGTTGAGATTGCCTGATGGATTGCCACGAGTACATTGACCAGTTTTTGTCCGCGGATGCCGACGATGAGCTTTCGGCACCGAAGCGGTATCTGGTCGAAGAGCACCTGCGGAGCTGCCATCAATGCCATGCGAGGCTTGGCGAGGAACTTGCGCTAAAGGCGTCGGTGCGCCGTTACGTAGGAATGGTTAAAGCGCCGGCCGATGTGCGGCTGCGCATTCGAGCTGCACTCGGCGAGGCGGCCGAACGTGGCCCGCAGCGGCCGGGTATTCTCGGGAGGGCGGGAAGGTTCAACAGCGTTGATCCTACGCGGCGAACGCTCTCTCGCGCCCTGGAGAAAGGTGTGCCCGGCCTAAGAAACATCAGCGACGAAAGGGGTCACCGTGCGGATGCTGCACGCCGATGGCTCGCAATCCAGCTCAAGCGTGCGCAATATCTGGCGCCAGTCGCTCTGGTCGTAATTGCTCTAGCAGCTTCAACCGTCATGTTACGGGGTCATTTCAGGAGCATATCCGGGCAGGCGATGCCAGTCGACCCAAAGTCGGTGCCAGCCTTCGACTTCGCCATTGCTCGGCTTAACCAATTATCACAAGGTTTCGCGCCAAACGTTCCGGCCGAAGCGTTTAGCCGAGTCAACGGTGCCTATTTCGCCTGGGTGGAGGACAGCGATCCGCTTCATCATGTATCGGATGAACTGCCCGACATCTCCTCGTCCTACGAGAAGATGCAGATGCCGCCGGAGTTCTGCGATTTCGCGCTGGCCGGATATGACCTCGCCGGTGGCCGCATTGACCGTATGCCGGACGGTGCACCGGTGACGTATACGTTATATCGCAAGCAAGCCAACTCGATCTTGAGTATCGGCTTGAAAGAATGGATGGGCGCGCCACAGGGCGGCTACTGGTTCGATACGCATGCGCTGTATTCGTACCGCGGCTACAGTCTATGCCTCACGATCTCTCCGATCGGCCATTTCGCCTCGATAATCGTTACGCGGGCTCCACTGGTTGAACTGCTGCGCGACATCGCTGCCGGGGATATGGCTGTTTTGGATCGCTGAAATTCGCACCTGTTTCTACCCACGCGAGCATAAATCCCAACCATCATCCCGTGCGGGGCCGTCTTTTGGTGCGGTTAAGTTCGGGCGACCAGAGGTTTGGTTGCGGGGGAAGGATTTGAACCCTCGACCTCCGGGTTATGAGCCCGGCGAGCTACCAGACTGCTCCACCCCGCCCGGTCATACTAGCGACGACACTCGATCCGGGTCAATGCTGGTGGCTCATAATAGGTTTGATGGGCTCCCGCGCAGAATGTGGCGACAGCCGGCTGCTCAATTTCGCGCGCGGCAGCAAGCTCAACAACCGCATCTCGCTCCGATCTATTTGCAGCCGTCGGGGTCGGAAGCCAGGTCGAAGGTTCCCTTGAAGTGCGTGTGGATACCGCTTTTTGGGCAATTGAAATTGAACTGGCCAACCAAATCGCCATCACTCGCAGGCGCTCCGTGAAATGTGACATTGCAGCCGGGGGAAATGTGTCCCACGTGGAATTTGGTGGCATTGGCAGAGCCGCTCAGATGACCACTTCCGCGTTGGCCGTTGCTGAAAGAGATGGCTCCGGTGGTGCTCCGCGTTAACTTACGACCGTTCTGCACGAAGTTGATCCAGAGCGTCCCTTCACCACCGTGATCCTGCTCGGTTCCCTCCCAGCAACCGTTCAGGTCCAATGGCGGGCTCTTACTCTCAGGTTCGGTGCTTTGATCCGGCCCATCCCAGCTAAACCACTCAACGGCACTCTGTGCGTGGCTCGCGACTGGCGACGATACCATTAATGCGAACAAAAAGATGATCCCTGAGAGCTTGATCAATTTTTCTTGCGCCGACATAGAATACTTTCCCCCCTATGTTGCTACGGAAGAGATACTAGCTTTATCTTATTACGTCAATAACTGCCTACCTTTGGATATCTTTTGAACACCAAGCTTAATTTCAGTCAAGGCTAACTGCAACGTGCTGCCTGTCATCCTGCTTTGCTCGATGGCGGAGCTTTACGCCTTCTCAGACTGACAAAGCCGGCATTATTTGAATTCAATTGATGCCGATCGTGCTTAACTTCGATCAAGCGACGACGGTTTTTTCCTTGATTAGCAAACTGGACGCTTTTAGTTTCCAGCTGGGTCCACAGCTCCTTCGGAGGTTTACCGCGATGCACGCGTACCTCTCACTACGGCTACTTCCCATAGCGCTTCTTTCACTCGTTTATGGATGCGCAATAGACAGGTCAACAACGGCGTCGGCCAATAACGTGACCGGTGTATGGCAAGGCAGAAGTTTCGCCGATTGTCCGATTCTCACAACAACCAATCCGGGGCGCTGCGCGGCGATGCAGCATATTACTCTTACAATGTTCCAGGAGGGCCCGCGCGTCAGTGGTTCTTACAAATGCGCCTTCGGTAATGAGAACTGCCGTGATTTAGCCGAAACCGGCGTAATCCGCGACGGCCAGATGACCGCCAGATTGCTGCGCATTGCCGTGATGCTCGAAGACGGCTCGATGTGCCGTTTCACCGGGATGCCACACAACGGTATCCTTGAGGGACGCTATCGATGTCATTGGGGCGGACCGATGGAACAGGGCGGCTTCCGCGTCGAGCGGAGCTACTGAACGCTGAGCATATCGTCGTCCATTCGGCGCCTGAGAGCCAGATACACCTGAGAGCCAGATACACCTGAGAGCCGGATACAGAAGGAGTCACGGGGGAGGGGCCGCGGGGCCAAAGAGGGTTCTGATGCGAACCTGCCAACCACCCTACAGGATTGCTGCTATCATCTTAAACGCCCTGCTCGCGACGTTGATTTTCGGATGCGCGTCCGGCCCCGGCACCGAGACTCCTTCAAGCGTGCCCGGGGATCGCTCGGCTGGCGAAGCGTCCAAGGCACAAGCCCCCTCCTCAGCCGACGCCGAATCCGGCTTCGCTGGTGTCTGGCAGGGCACGACTCTGGCCAATTGCGGCGCGAATTCCCCTTTCCCGAGCCGCTGCAACGCCGAGCAGATGGTAACTATAACGCTGCTGCAAGGCCCGGACGGGAAGCTCACAGGCCGATACACCTGCGCGTATGGCACTATGGATTGCTATGATGCCAACTATACCGGCAAGGTAATCGACGTTAGCTTCGCCCGCGCACGGATGAGCATTAGGGTAATGATGCCGGATGCTACGAGCTGTATCTTTACTGGAATCAACGTGAACCAAACCATCAATGGCGGCTACACCTGCTATGGGGGCGGTTCGCTGCTCGAGCAGGGTTCGTGGCGGGCGCGCCGCTCGTATTAGCGGATGAGCCGCGGAGGGCGGCGGCGAGGGCCCCTCAATGGAGCAAATTCGCCGAGCTTTGACAACACCGCTTCGGCTTCTGCCGCGATTATTTCGGAATCGAAGCCGCTTTCCGCCGCTTGTCGCATCACTTCCTCGATGGTGCGGCTGTAGTCGTTCCGGAAACGCCGGTTCAATTCGTTCCAATGAACCCCGCTGAGCGCGGTGATAGCCTCTGCTCGTACCGGGCATAAGCCCCGCATCAGCATTACAGCGATAGCTGGGTAGCCGAGATAGCCCTGCCAATATGAAGCGTTGTCATTGGAGGAAATCTCGCGGCCATCTGCAGAAATCTCGACCTCGTATGTCTTGCTAAGATCCGAAGAGAGCACCCGGGCATGCTGTTCGTCTTCGAACTGGACGCGGCCATCGCCAATTGCGCCAAAAGCTTCGTAGATCTTTGCGAGTGGCGGCATCTTCCACGGCTCTCCAAGGTTCGGGATCATAGCGGAACCAGGATTACGGATTTTTTATAATTGGTGGGCGGCAAGCCGCCCTTGACCATTCGGTGCTTCGCTCACTAAATTCTCAATATTGAACACGAGTCACCTTGCAGGGTGCGGAAAAACCAATTTGTTTATGAAGAATCTTTCCGCACCCTGCGATAACTGGCTTCCTTCCTTTAGTTCTCCCCCTGGGGGAGATTACAGAGAGGGAAAGCAGGCTGCGGAAGGCCTTTTCCGCAGCCTGCCACTCGTGAGATGCTCAAGCGATATAGCGTTGAGGAGGATTGGCCAATGCTGAAAATGTTCGACTATAAGCCGTGACCATACGCGCGCAAGACGCGCATCGCCCTTTTGGAAAAAGGGCTCCAATGGGATACGACGTGGCTCGATTTGCCCTCTGGTGAGCACAAGAAGCCGGAATATCTTGCAATAAACCCGGTCGGCAAGGTGCCGGCGTTAATCGACAACGGCATCATTGTCCACGACTCGACAATTATCAACGAATACCTCGAAGATACACGCCCACAACAGCCGCTCTTGCCTCGCGATCCAATCAAACGGGCACGCGCTCGCGCTTTCGAGGATTATGCCGACGCCTACCTGATGCCGTCGCTGTTCAAGATTTTTTGGCAGATGCGCAAGCCGGCGGACGAACGCGATCGTGATAAGATCGGCGAAGGCGAACGGGAGGCGCGGGATCATTTCGCCTATCTCGACCGCGAACTGCAAGGGCGCGAATACTTCGCCGACGAGTTTAGTTTGGGTGATATTTCGTTTGTTCCGCCGCTGGCGAATCTCGAACAAGCCGGGTTCTCAATCCCGAACGATTTTCCCAGCCTTAAAGCGTGGTGGCAGCGGATGAAGGCGCGTCCCAGCTTCAAGGCTAGTTGGCCGGATTAGGCGGAGCGCAGCGGAGCCGAGCTAAGGAGTCCGCGACGTGCGTGTACGATTAGGACGATGCGTCAGCGGCGATCGTAGGCCCGGCTAGCTCAATTGCCGGCGTGCGATGGCGACGCGGCGCGAGCATGCCGAGCCGCGACAACCCTTACCATGGCAGGCTCCGCGGTGGCACATGCGGAGCCTGTCCTGAGAAGCCGCAGGCGACGAACGGATCGGTGAACACATGGCCCAACGGCCAATAGGCGGGCTCGACCACATTGGCATCGCAGTAAGGAACGTCGCCGAGGCGCGTAAGTTCTTCGAGGGCGCCCTCGGCGCACGTTTTCTCTACGAGCACGCCAATCCGGATGCAGGTTATCGTATCTTCGAATTTGACCTGAACGGCGTCACGCTCGAACTACTTGAGCCGTTGGGGAAGGAGTCATTTCTGCACGGCTTTCTGGACAAGCACGGCGAAGGGCTTCATCACCTGACGCTCGATGTGCCAGACGCAAAAGTGCGGCTGGCCGAACTCAAACAGCAAGGTATTAAAGTTGTTAACGAGCGGGAATTCGGTCCCGATTCGTACGAGGGCTTCATCTCGCCCCATTCGAGCCACGGAGTGCTGATCCAGATAGGGTCAGGGTATCCAACGCTCGCCCGCGCCGCAGAATGGTTCGGAAAAAAATAACACGTACATTCGAGATCCGGCTGTTTAGGAGCGTATAGGTTGCCGTGCGCTAGCGTTGCCGTCCGTCCGCTTCTCCCGACCACTCGGAAACTTACTAAACCAGCAACGTAAATTGCTCTCAATCGGGAGGCAAATAATGGGGCTTGCTCGCGATTGCGGCGGCAGGTTGTATCACACCCGACTCAGCGGATACCTGGAGCCTACACCAAGCTGGCGAACCGGCACTATCGTGCGGGTCTGAACTGGCGAATCTGTCAGGAGAGGAAGCCGACGTGTGCACATTGAATGAAGTGCAGATTCCGAATATTTTACAGCACCCCGACGTCATGAGGAGCATCAGGAGTAGGCAAACGAACTTAAGCATCGTAGTTTCTCCTCGGGCCGAATCGTCCTCATATCGCTATGTATAATGGACAAGAGGCGTTTAGAGTTTTGTAGTTTTGTATGACTGCCAAATCCGGTTAATTTTTAACGCTCTTCTACCAGAGCGGGGCCTGCAAGCGCTTCACTCAGCAGCAAGACGAGTGCCGTAAGACCGGCGAATATCATGGTGCCCGACAGCGGTCGTAATCAATTATGAGACAATTCGACCTTCATTGGACCGCCTCGCACTTTCGATGTAGGTAAGTGGAGTTCGGGTGTGAATATTATCAAAGCGTCTCGCCCGTTCCTGCCTGTCCCTTCCCGCTCTGTTGCGGGAGAGGTGAGGCTGATTGCCGGAAAGACAGGGTGACAGTTCTGCTTCGGACCGGCCTTGAATCGTGCGACTGCCGACGAGCTGCCTGCCGGCTAAGGAAGGAGCGTCTGGCTCGGCGAGCCCGGCGATAATCTCTGGTGAAAGTCTCTTTCGCTATCAATTTGGCGCCAGGCGAGCCTTTGCTCAGCCGCGAAGATACCGGGCGTTTTTCTGACCTCGTCAAAATGACTGAGGATTATGGAGCCGAAGCAATCGGTACCTACGATTCTGCCTTTGTCGGTGGCGACGCCTTCGTAAGAGCCACAGTCATAGGATTGGCCTCATCCCGGGCTCGCGTGGGTTTGCGGCCCACCAATCCGCTGACTCGCGAACCACAGGTGATGGCCTCTTTTCTGGCCTCGCTGGATAGTTTGACGGGTGGACGGGCCTTCGTGGACATCGCTAGCGGGGACAGCGCGGTGCTCAACATCGGCTACAAAATCGCCTCACGCGCTCGCATTGCGGATTTCGTCGCCTGCATTCGCAACTTACTTGCGACCGGTGAGGCTACGTACCAGGGCCGGGCGCAACGCGTCCGATGGTCGTCGGCGGTGGTCCGCGCTCGCATTCCCATCTCGATCTGCGCTGAAGGGCCGAAGATGCTCCACTTGGGCGGGAGAATTGGCGATGGGGTTATCGCCGGTACCGGCCTGTTGCCGGAAGTTATCCGCGACACGGTTGCGCGGATTCACGCCGGCGCGCGGGAGGCCCAACGCGACCCGGCCAGCATCGACATCTGGTTCACTACCCGCACATCGCTACACCAAGATCGCGACAAGGCGCTCGACAACGTTAAAGCTTCGGTATCCTCGATCCTGAACCACTCGATGAGACAGGGCCTCGACGACAAACACGTACCCAACGATTTGCGCGCCAAAATTCAGGAATATGTCGATGGCTACGTCCTGTATGACCATGTGCTCCATGAGGGCCGGAATCCGCGGCGAATGGACGAACTAGGCTTAACGGATTATGCGATCAGGCGGTTTGCTCTCGCCGGCAACGTAGGCGACTGGATTGCTCGTATCGAAGAACTGGCGGGTGCGGGTGCCACCAAGCTGTGGGTCGGTCCAGTTGGCGGACGCCTCGACAGCCAGTTGCATTATATGCGGATCCTGGGCGAGCAGATCATGTCGCGCTTCGTGTGAAGATTAGCGCTGCATCGTCGTGATCGTAATTTCGCATTGAGTGCTTTCGCGGTCAGGCTGGCCTCAGTAAGAACCAAGAACGCGGGGAGCCGTCTACGGCTGGAGCAGCTCACGACGCCAGTTATTACCCTGGCGCAAGTAAATTTCACGATCGTGCAGACGATGTTCGCGATGCGTCCAGAACTCAATCGCGTCCGGACGCAGCCGAAAGCCGAGCCACACACGCGGGCGCGGAACTTCGCGGCCCCGCAAGTTCCTGGCGAGTCTTGTCAACCGCGCGAGTAGCGGCGCCCGTGAGCGGAGCCGCGCACTCTGATACGAGGCGCTCGCAGCGAGCTGGCTGCGCCGTGGCCTGGTGGACCAATACTCGTCGGCTTCGGAGGCCGCGACTTCCTCGACCCGCCCTTCGACCCGTACTTGTCGCCCGTTCGGCTGCCAATAGAAGGCGAGTGACGCACGCGGGTTAGCACGCAATTCACGTCCTTTGCGGCTGCGGTTATCAGTGAAGAAGACGAAGCCGCGTTGGTCGATTCCCTTGAGCAGGACGAAACGAACCGATGTCTGTCCATCAGCGCCGGCAGTCGCTAACGCCATCGCTTCATAGTTGGGAATCTTCAGCCGGCGGGCATCATCGAGCCAGCGGACAAACTTCGCAACGGGGTCGTGGCTTCGCCGCACCATGACCGCGATCATGTCACGAGCACGAACTCCACCGCGACTACGCAAAGCGCGGTCGAGCGTCGCGCTCCCGCGAACTCGAACCTTAATCAACCAGCTGCGCTTTTCTTACAACCTCGCCGCGGCGTCGACGAATCTCGTCAGGCCGCACACCAAAGCCGAGCCACACATGCGGGAGCGGGACTTCGCGGCGGCGCAATTTGTTCTGCTCTCCGGTCCGCAACTGCAAGCCACCAGGATATCGGCAGCAACTTCAAGGTTTCCGCTGGCATTCCGCTTATCAGCGGCGCGTCCGACCCCCCTTCGCCGAACGTGTCATCTTGGGTGGCAGTGACAGGGCACGCTTCAGCGCCAAGTCTACCCAATGATCGACGGTCTTCTGATTCGCGCAGCCGGCTGCAGCAACTGCGAACATCCCGCGCATCGGCCGCTTCATGAAGTCCCACTCGCGAACGTGCGGACTCTCCAGTTCTTCGGCCCTGGTGTCTCCGTCGACACGAATTATCAAATCGTTCCGGTTGACGCCGCAGCACATATTGCCGGCGACCATGAAGGTGAGCCCGCCGAACATTGCCTTCTCGACTACATCTGCCCGGCTGCTCAGAGCCTGCCGCACACGCGCCGCGAGCGCGTCATCATACGCCATCGGATTACCTTGACGCTCCCACCGCGGGCATCTTTTCAGAACGTGGCAGCGCCGGGTCCACCTGATCCAATTCCAAACCCGCTGGCCGGGTAAACAACCATTTGCGGCGCGAAGAGAGCCGGATGGTCGAGACCTGCCACTCGGACCCACGAACCTGGTATGCGGAGTTGACCGCCCCCCGAATTCGCGGTCCCAGTGCATTGCTGCTTTGCGCCTTTATCGGGTCCCGTATGGTTAATGCTGGGCCGAAAATCCATTGTGGGAGTTGGGTCCGGGGTTTATGGGAGTTCGACTCGGCAACGACTCAGTTGGGGAAGGTAGCGGCTGGGGCGCAACGATAGCGGTAGGAGACGTTTGACTACTCGCGTGCACTCGCACCGGCAACACGCCCGAACTGAATAGGACGCCACCAAGCGCTAGAAGGAACGCGATCAGAAACCAGTTCACAGCGGCGCGGTAGAGTTGGACATGGTACGCGTGAACGGCCTTATTGCGTCGAGTCGCCATTGCTAGGTCGTGAACCCAACTCTGTTCGAACCTATCTGCTGCGAGAGCCGAAAGCTCCGGGACTGCCCCGACACGCACGCTCAGCAACTCGACACATATGTAGATAGAAGCAACGAGCGGTACAAATGCGATGAACGGCCACCGACTTGAAAGGTAAGCACTCAAAGCAATTGCCAGAGTTGCCAGAGACGAAGTCAACGTGAGCAGCTGTCGAACGTTTGGTCCGTATGCTCGGCAGCGCGCTGTTGCTCTTGAAACAGGAATTGCGCCTGGTCCTTTAGTAGACTGCCGGGAGGAGGTGGTGCGAGAAGGTTTGGGTCACGGGAGCCGGAGCGAATTTCAGTCCAATTCGTGCCGGGAGCGACCAGAAAGACCAGAGGAAACAGCAGTGCATCGTATGCCAACGCGAGGAAGTCGCACGAACGCTCCCAAGCAGCTTCGAGGAGTCCTAGAGGGAGTCGCAAAGGCAATCGATAATCGCGCTCGAGATGGGCACGCCGCTTACTTCTTCTAGCCACGCCCATTGACCAGCAGGATTGAGTTCAAGAAACCAGTATTGCCCGGCTCCGTCCAGCGCCAGATCGACCGCAGCGAACTGCAGTCCGTAGCTGCGAGCCAAAGCGACTAAACTTCTAGCGACAGGGTCTGGCAGTTCGACTTTAGAGTAGCGCATATAACGCATGCCTTGCCGTCTACAATCGATCCTACTTTCTTCGTTTTCTTGGGAGTGCAGGGCGACGCTAATGCACTTGTCGCCAATGACCGTCGCCCGGATGTCCAAGACCTTGCGGATGTATCGTTGGAAGAGTGTTGGGCAGTTTTCGACAAGGTGGAAGGAACGCCAACAGTCCGCCGTTATCAGATTGGTGTAGGCCCAGTAGCGAGTTTCACCGTCGGCCCCTCTAATTTCGCCATGCCCGACCGGTTTAGCGACGACCTGCCACTCGTGTTCCAAGCAAAATTGCTCAGCCGCTGACGGCTCCGATGTAATCAGTGTGTCCGGGATGTGGAGGCCATATTCCAGGGCACGCGCCAGTTGTTCGGGTTTGTATGCCGCTTCACTGATCGCCAGTGGATGATTCATCCAATTCACGTCCCGCAGAGCCAGCAGCATACCACCCCAGGTTTGCCGAAATTCATTTTGCATCCATGAGCGGAGCTCCTCGGCAACGCTTTCATCGATATCTGGAGGCTTGGGTCGGCGATAGTAGATCGCCTTTAGCGCGCTCACCGAGAACGCACCGGAGCTAAGCCGAACTGAGCTGCAACATTGGCCTTGAGGATACGAAATGGTGACCGCTGCCTTGGCTAGGTCCTCGGTATTGAGGCGAACAAACCTAACTCCCGCTGCCGCGAGTTTGTGCTGCAGGAAGTCTGCAGTAGGATCGGCCGCATTGCTAATGATGCCGATTAAATTATCTTCGTTTCCCATAAGCTGCCCGACTCCGATATGTCGGTGTCTCCGCTTTCTCCGCGAGCCTTTGTGAAGGTTTCGGTGCCGAGCTGGCGCCAAGACCGCGCCCGTTCCAGATGAGATGATTCTGATTGATTTACGTCTCTTTCATCCGGTGCTTCGAAAAATAGGGAGATAAAGGGTAATCTCGGCATCGCGCCCTCCTGTTGATACTAGTTTGTACAAATGTTAGGCGCAGTTCGCTGAGCTCCGGCCTGGATCAGCCGCCGATATTTCAGCACGATATTGCGATATACTTAGGCCCTTTTGCGCAAGATAAAGCGCGACCAAAGCAGCGCAGTGGCCGCCAGCATGACCGCCCGGAAAGCGGCCTGAGGCAGAATAAGGTGTTTGGCTCAACTGCAGGGCTCTCCATGGCGGCTGTGATGTCTGATTGCCGCGCCCATCCGTACTCGCGCTAAGATTACTCTTGCTCTGTTTCCTCTGGCTACGCGCGCGCACAGAGTAGCTATGCAACGGGCTCGGGATTCAGCACGGTCATTTCAGAAATATTTACTTACTTTACTTAGCACCCCATCCGCATTCAGGAAAGTGAGTGTTACTTCGGGAAACTATAAGCAAAAAGCTCTTACATAGGCCCGAATGCACACATGGTACATGCGTTGCTGTGTAACTACGGATAAAGCGCTCCTGCGGCGAATCGACCTTCGGCAAAGAAGCGCCAAGTGAAGCTTAAATCGGAAGTGAGAGGCTACCAATGTTACATTATACTTTCCTATTCCTGGTCGTTGCATTAGTCGCAGCGTTGCTCGGCTTCTGGGGTATTGCGGGAGTCGCTGCTGACATTGCCAAAGTATTGTTCGTTGTTTTTCTCGTGCTGTTCTGCGTAGCGCTGCTGTTCGGCTACGCGGTCATATGACGGCACTCGCTCGAATGAATTCGACGCAGGTCAAGCCATGAAGATGAACGCCGCAATCATTCTCCTCGGCGTCGTGCTGGTGATTGTTGGTTTGATTGGTTTCGCTTACCCGGTGTTTACCACCAGTCATAATGAGGACGTGGCAAAGCTGGGGAGTCTGAAATTGCAAACGCAAGAACAGACCCACCATTTCATCCCGCCCGTGGTGAGCGGCGGATTGCTCGGGCTCGGAGCATTCGTTATCGCTGCAGGCGTTTTCACCAGACGGTGACATGCTATGTCTTAGGCGGCCTGGGCGGCACGTGCATAGTAAGTTGCAACTTCGCGGCCGATGAGTTCGATTTGTTGCGCCCAGGCCGCGGGTTCAGCGACTGGCCACAGTACGAACTTGTCCAGCCCTCCGGCGACATATTCCTGGAGGCGTTCGATTATGTCAGCCGGCGAGCCGTACAAAATCCGCTGCAAGAACATGTCGCTCCCACGCCCCATCGCTGTGACCACAGGACGCATATCTTCCATTGCACGTTCGCGGGTCGCGGCGAGGCGACAAAGTAGAATCAAGCCCGACTCGATGCGGGCATTGGCGCGGCCGAATTGCTCCGCGTAGGCGCGCACTGTTGCCATACTGCGGGAAAACTCCTGAGGCGTCTGGAAGGAAGCGAAATAGCCGTCGGCGAACCGCGCGGTGCGTTTGAGCGCGGCGTCAGAGCGACCGCCTACCCAGACGTCGATCGTGCCGGAATCATTGTGAGTGCGCGGCTCGGGACGAGGCTCGATCGTGACATTTTCAAAATCGAAGAACTTGCCATGGAAGGCGGCCTGGGGTTCGGTCCAAACCTTGCGCAGAATTATAATACCTTCATCAAGACGGCGGCCGCGCCCTTCAGTCGGGATGCCGCAAGCGGCATAATCGGCCAGATTGGCGCCGGTGCCGACCGCCATCACCATTCTGCCATGCGAAAGATAATCCAGCGTTGCGAACGATTTTGCCGCAACCAGCGGATGACGTAAATTGAGCAGAAACACACTAGGTCCCAGTTTGATGCGCGAGGTATGAGAGGCGAGCAACGCCAGCGTCGCAACTACGTCCAGCTCTGGTGATGGCGCCAACAGATGGTCGGAAAGCCAGAAGGAATCGAGGCCCCATTCCTCGGCTTTTTTGGCCACCTCGACAATGGTCGCGGCGGATGGAAGTCCGAGTCGAAAAAGTCCGAAGCCCACTCCAACCTTAATCTGTTTCATTATGTTTTCTCCTGCTATGCTTAGCCACGAGTCAGTGATATTGACAAGCTCTATGCGAGAATCGCCGAATTCATCGATTCCTGTTCATCTTACTTTTCTTGGTACCGGCGATGCCTTTGCCAGCTATGGCCGCTTCCATTCCGGCTACCTGATCGAAGCTCATGGGTGCCATATTTTGATGGAGGCGGGGCCGACGGTATTGTGCGCGATGAAGCGTATGGGCGTCGCGCCGGCTGATATCGATATCATACTGATCAGTCATCTTCACGGCGACCATTACGGTGGCCTCCCCTTCCTTCTCCTCGAATACCTATGGGAGAGCCCGCGGCGCAAGCCGTTGAAGATTGCCGGACCTCCTCATCTGGAGGAGCGCACCTGGCGCCTGTTCAATACGATGTTTCCGTTTTCGAGCGGCGATGTTGAACGGGTCAGGCGTAATCTCCAGTTCATCGAGCTTGAACCGGCCCATAAAACGCGCCTCGGTAAGCTCCAGCTCGAAACGCTTCGCGTCCCTCACATGAAGCGCGATCTTTGCCTCGCGCTGAAAATTATGATTGGTGGCAGGACCATAGCGTTCTCAGGCGATACCGGTTGGACCGACGAGTTGCTCAGCTTCACCGCCGGCGCGGACTTGTTTTTGTGCGAATGCACCTATTTTGAAAATCCACTCGAGGTGCATCTCAATTATCCGCTGCTGGAATCAAAACGCCGAAGTTTTGACGTGAAACGAATGATCCTGACCCACATTGGACGCGAGGTGCTCGAACACAGCTCGCAACTCAAGATGGAGCTTGCGTCCGACGGCATGAGGATCGAAGTGTGAAGATAAGAGATTCGAAGACAATTAATGCCGACGGTCCCCCTCTGGTCTGTTCGACCTACCATTTATCTCTTATCTCATATCTCCTTCTTCATGCGGGCTCATACGCTATAATAGCCTCTGCCTGATGGAACCGCCGCTTGCTGCAATCATTCTCGCCGCCGGGCTCGGCACCCGGATGCGCTCAGAACGCGCCAAGGTCCTGCACGAACTTGCCGGAGAGCCGATGCTGGCGCGCACGCTGCGGGCGTTTGCTGCTAATCGGCCGTATCCATTAATTATCGTCGTCGGGCATCAGGCGCCGGAAGTCGAAATGGCCGCGCGGCGAGCATTGCCGCATTATGAACTGCGCGCCGCCCTTCAGGATCGTCAGTTTGGCACTGGCGACGCGGCGCGTGCCGGGCTTCGGATGCTGCCTGCGGATTATTCCGGCGACGTGCTGATCGGCTACGGCGATATGCCGATGCTGAATCCGGTCACGTTGCGCGACTTTATCGAATATCATCGCACAGGCGGCAGCTTGCTTTCCTTCATCAGCGTGAAAATGGCTGATCGCGGGTCGTATGGGCGGGTGATTCGAGATGCGCACGACGCCGTCGAAGCAATCGTCGAGGCACGCGACGCAACACCACTGCAGCTAGCAATTTCTGAAATCAACACGGGGATCTACCTGGCCGACGCTCGCTTTCTGCGTTCGGCGCTGGCTGAAATTCAATCCCACAACGCGCAAAACGAATATTACCTGACTGACATAGTGGCGATTGCCGGGCATCAAATCAGAGTTAACGCCTGGATCGCACCCGACTCCGCCGAGTTCGCCGGAGTCAATTCGAGTGAGGAGCTTGCACAAATGGAAGCCCAGCTTCGTGAGCAGGTTAACCGCCGACTGATGAAAGCCGGAGTGACCCTGCTCGATCCTGCGACCGCATATATCGGTCCCGAAGTCGAGATCGGCACTGACACCACTATCGGCCCCAATGTGCAGATAATGGGAAAGAGCCGAATCGGCAATGGTGTGCTGATCGAAGGTACCGCCTGGCTACGCGATGTCACGATTGGTGACCGTTCGCACCTGAAACTTGGGGTTCGCGCGGAACAATGCTTTATCGGCGAAGAATGCGAGGTCGGACCATTCGCCAACTTGCGCGAGGGAACTCATCTGGAGGGCCATAACCGTATCGGCAATTTCGTCGAGACCAAAAAGGCCAGGATTGGACGCGGCACCAAGGCCAGTCATCTGAGCTACCTCGGCGACACAGTCATCGGCAGTGAGACCAATGTCGGATGCGGGGTTATCACCGTCAATTATGACGGCTACGACAAACATGTCACTCGCATCGGCGACCGCTGTATGGTCGGCTGCGATACCCAGTTAGTGGCGCCCGTGACCGTCGGCGATGACGTCTACGTCGCCTCCGGCACAACGATTCTGCGCGACGTGCCCGATGGCACGCTGGCGATGTCGCATCATCCGCAGCGCGAAAAACCCGGCTGGACCGAGACCTGGCATCAGCGCCACGAAAATCACCCCAAGCATGAGAAAAGAGAAGAGTAGAGGCGAGAAACCGCAGTCCCTCGCCCGCTCAGTTGCGGGAGAGGGTCAGGGTGAGGGTTCTCAGCGTTTCGTTTTTACCAAGGAGCCGTAACCTATGTGCGGAATAGTCGGATACGTCGGCCAGCGCGAGGCCTCGGCGATACTGATTGGGGGTCTGCGGCGGCTTGAATACCGCGGTTACGACTCCGCCGGAATCGCGACGCTGACCCGCAATGGCCGGCTCGAGATTCGCCGCGCGGTAGGCAAGCTCGATAATCTCCGCCGGATGCTGGAAGAATCTCCGGTTACCGGGCATATCGGTATCGGCCATACACGATGGGCGACACACGGCCGCCCTTCTGAAACCAACGCGCATCCACACAAGGCCGGACCAGTCGCAGTGATACATAACGGCATCATCGAAAACTACGTCGCTTTGCGCGAGATGCTTCTCAAGCACGGCCACAAGCTCAAATCCGAAACCGATACCGAGCTGATTTCCCATCTGATCGAGGAGCGGCTCAAGGAAGAAGAAACGCTGACGGCGGCAGTGCGTGCGGCGGTCTCCGCGCTGCGGGGATCTTTTTCGATCGTCGTAATATCCGAGACCGAGCCGGACAAGCTGGTCGCGGCCAAAACCGCGACGCCGCTGGTGCTCGGACTCGGTGACGGCGAGAACTTTGTGGCCTCGGATATTCCGGCCATTCTGGAGCATACGCGGCGCGCGCTGGTGCTGGAGGACGGCGAGCTGGCCGAAATCAGCGCCCATTCAGTCGCGCTGATGACGTTTGACGGCACCCCCGTCGAACGGCCGGCGCGGCAAATCGAATGGGATGTGGTGGCGGCGACCAAGGCCGGCTATCAGCATTATCTGCGCAAGGAAATCAACGAGCAGCCGCAAGCATGGATCGATACGTTAAGCGGGCGTGCCACCACTGGTTCCGCCGAGGTGCGTTTCGAAACCGATTTGCTGCCGCCCGGCGGGCCGGATGCAATCGGCCGGATCGTGATGGTTTCGGCGGGGGCTTCGTGGATTTCCTCGCTGATCGGCAAGTTCATGCTGGAGGAACTGTGCGGAATTCCGGCCGAGGTCGATTATTCCGCCGAGTTCCGCTATCGCAGTCCGGTGATCGACGAGCGCACGATGATAATTGCAGTGTCGCAGTCAGGCGAGACCGCCGACACATTGGCCGCGATGGAGGAAGGCAAGCGGCGCGGTGCGCATCTGCTCGCTCTCACCAATACTGTCGACTCCTCGATCGCGCGCAAGGCTAATGCACAGTTGTACACGCGTTGCGGTCCTGAAATCAGCGTCACCACTACTAAATGCTTTCTGACACAGATCGAAGCTTTCTATCTGTTGGCGATTCATCTGGCGTCGCGGATGGGACGGATAAAGCCGCCGCAAGCCGAGGAGTTGCTGCAGCCGGCGTTCGCGATCCCGGGTCAGATTGAAGCGATTCTCGCCCAGGAGCGGCAGATCGAAAAGATCGCGCGCAAGTATGGCAAGGCCCGCGATTTTCTCTATCTCGGACGCGGCATCAACTACCCTGTCGCACTCGAAGGCGCCTTGAAGCTCAAGGAAATTTCCTACATTCACGCCGAAGGCTATTCAGCCGGAGAAATGAAGCACGGGCCCATCGCGCTAATCGACGAAGAGATGCCGGTAGTAGTAATAATCCCCAACGATATCGTATTCGACAAAACGCTCTCCAATCTGAAGGAAGTGGAGTCGCGCAACGGCCGCATTATCGCTGTCACCGACCATCGGAGCCGCGAACTGGAAGAAGTGGCCTGGGAAATTATCGATGTGCCTACCAGCAATCGCTTCCTGATGCCGGTGTTGACCACCGTTCCACTGCAACTACGGAGGCTGGCGGCCTGGCGACAAGTTTGCCTACATCTGCTTTGGCGAGTGAGGACCACGCTCTTGGGTACTACTACTGTGGAAACATCCCGCAAATCCTAGGTCGCAAGATGGCAATCCGAGTCACGATTCAGGTTGTCTTTAGCAAGGCTTCTTTCATTGCACCCACCTCCTCCCGAACGACCTGGCGCACCACCTTTTCCAGGCGTACACCGCGAATGTATTCGCGCAATGCGTCGTTGATGAGAGTCTGGTAGTTCCCCCCTCCTATCTCGTGAACGCGTTTGCGGAAGTGCTCGAGGATCTCGTTGTCGAGCCGAATGGTGATCCTGGTCTTGCCCGGCTCAGGCGGTACGAGCGGACCGCGCTTGCCCTTGCTGAAATCATATTCGCGTTTCATCTACCCTGCTCGTACTCCGCCCGCTCGCGCTTGGTGGCCCGGCGCGCCGAAATGATCCTGATGCGCTCGCCCCGTATTGTGTAGGCAACAACCAGCACCCTGCCGAGCGCGTCCATGCCGATCTTAACTTAGCGCTCTTCCTCTGGAGCATCGTCGGCCATTGTCACTGCCCGCTTACCGTCGAACATCGTGGCCGCGTCAGCGAAGTCAACCCGGTGCTTACGCAGATTGGCGCGCGCCTTGCCATCCTCCCACTCAAACTCCATCGCCGCCCCGCATATGCACAAGCGTACATCACGAATGGCGGCCGGTCCAGCGAGGCCGCCCCGTCTGTTCAAAAGTCGGACTGGTCAATCTCGGGACGGCCCGGCGTTCAAGGCTGCAATCGCATGCACACGGCGGTTGGCCCATAGCGTGGGTAATGAGCTTGCGATCATCGCGAAGCTTGTGTAGCCATCCGCGATGCACAACGGAGTTGTCGATCGTGCGGTTCTCGATGCTCGTGATCCTGCACAGATAGGCAGCCGTCAAGTCCGCGAACTTCTCGGCCCCGGCTTCTAACGATAGAGTCGCGGCTGAGGCGTTTCGGCGAACGTGACACATGCCCGCATTCAATTCGGAGCCTGGACCAATATTCCTCGGCGCCATCGAACCGATACGCGGCCGCAAGTGCCTAACCGAGCATTGGCCACAATGAGCGCGCGGTATCGGCGAACAACCAGCGGCGGTCTGCTTCGGGCACGAAAGAAAGTTCGTTCTGGGCGAGCGCCAATTGATCTTTGAGGCTGCGGTCGTACGTGTTGGGAAAATTCGAGCCCCACATTATCCGCTGCGCGCCAAACACATCGAGCAAGCGCCGAAAGAAATCCTTCGGCGTACTTTTACCGCTGGCCGCGGCGTAGAGATTCACACTGGAAAATTTCAAGTACACGTTCGCAAGCTTCACCAGATCAAACAGCGGCGCGGCACTCTCGTAGGGGGGACCGTCCTCCAGGCGCGGCGCGCCCAGATGATCCAAGGCGACGCGGACCTGCGGATGCCGCTCGATTACCGTGCGCAATCGCGCCAGCTGGCGAAATCGCAAGCAGACGCAAACCGGAATATCCAGCGCGGCGGCACGCTCCCATAACGGGAACGTGCGCGGGTCGTCCAGCCATTGCGGTTCACGCTCGGCCGCCGGGAACAGCCGGAGTCCCTGCACCCCGCGCTCGTTGACCCAATAAGTCAACTGGTCGGCGGCGTCGGCTCGAGTCGGGTCAACGATACAGACACTGACGAAGCGCTCGGGGTAAGCCATCGCGGCATCGGCAATGTAATTGTTGTCGTATTCGTAGGCGCTGTGCGCTTGCACCAGCATCGCGCGGTCGATTCCCGCCGCGCGCATCAATTCGAGCATCGTTTCGCCGGACATATCGATCACCCATGCGCTATTGTTGGGCGACAACTTGCGCGGATAGCGATGCTGATCCGGTGCCACGATATGCACATGTGTGTCGATAATCATCTCTCCGACCTTCCCAACACCGTACGAACGGTCTCGAAGCAGCTTTTATCGCATTGAGTGCCTGGTGAAAAGCTTCTTAAAGGAGCGTTGCGCGTACCGGAGCCCCTCTTCCGTGATCTCCACTGATTTCGCTTTGCTGACAGGGTTGGTGATAAAGCCCTTCTTATGGAGTCGGTTCATGCTGTCCCAGTCAAAACCCTTCCACGCACGCGTACCCTCGTGCAACGTCAGAGACATGAGCGCAAGCACAGCTTCGTCAATCTTGTCAGTATCCATATCAGTCGGCGGCGCGAAGCTCGGCGGCAGCAGGCCGTGCTCCAGCAATATGGCCAGGTATTCACAGTAGGGACCATCGCTAGGCCTTGCGTACATTTGCTTGATCAGGCCGGCATCGACCAGCGTGATGTCAAACCCGTCCTCCAGCAAGTCGTGCAGGGGGCGCCAAGCTTCGCCTTTGGCCTGGATGGCGACGTGAGTGACCTCAAGACTGCGTAGCCATTCGCGCAAAGCACCCAAGTCATTATGGTCAGTGCGGAAATTGCGCAGCTCCTGACTGACGACCTCGTATTCCGTGCCGAGCCGGACACATGTGTTCAGAGAGTTCTTGAGCACTTCGATGCCACAACAGCGCTGATATATTCGCTCCATCGCTCGCCCTCTGCGCCTTTAGCCAGCAGCTTCGGCCCGATCTTTAGCGATTGTAGATGCCCAGCCAGGTACGGCGATCCCGCACGATTGGACGGCGGCTTTTGATCAGCGCATAAGCCTCGTCCAGCGTCATTCCACGACGTGTTTTGAGGAACCAGGCAACCGCCAGCGGCGCTCGTTCACAGCCTTCCTCGCAATGGACCAGCACCGGCATCCCAAGACGCAATCCTGCATCGATTAGCGCGGAGGTAGTATCGAGGCTGGCGCGTCCGTTGGCTAAAAACGGCAGCCGGATTGTACGTTTGGGCTCAGTCGCCATCACGTCCGGCAAGACGCTGATAATCATGCTGTCGAAGCGGCTCGCATCCTGCAAATCGCCAAGGAAAAGATTCCTGATAATCTCGCTTTCGCGCCACCCTAATGTCTGGTCCTTTATCCCACTCCCATCTCCCGCTCCCGAGTACTGAGCTGCGGGTAATGGTGATCCGTCGGGGACAAGATGCTGCGGAGCTGACCGCGCCGCGGGCCGAGGCGGGTCGTCATCACGGGTATAGAAGCTTGGTAT
>WNFC01001759.1_pt1 | contig 41980 bp, 39 predicted proteins | sample 5400541 | NCBI WGS metagenome assembly WNFC01 (sample SAMN13153342, study PRJNA577476) | soil metagenome | isolation source: 120 cm saprolite under Douglas fir tree site 2 hole 2 replicate 1 | place: USA:California | collected 2015-04-18 | reverse complement strand
AGCCTTCTGGGACCTTCTGCTCTTCCACCAGCACCAGCGACGTGGAGGTATATTTCGGCGGAAATGAGTAGGAGACGGCAAAGCCCACGAGCGGCGCCAGCAAAGCAGGGATCAGGATCACCTTCAGGCGCCGCCGCAGCATCGCCAGGTAATCGTCCATCGTCAGTTCGCGGTTCTCAATCATAGTTGTTCCAGTTCTGCCAGCGGAGCTGGCGAAATCTAATCCAGTCGAAACGGATGCGGATGCCAGTCAATTCCTACCAGCCCCACTTGCCGTCCGGAACTCGTCCCGCAAGTGCCGGGGTTGGTGCAGACGCTAGTGTTAAACCGAATGTCGCTGTACTGATAGCTGACAAAAGCGCCAAAATAGCGCCCCAATTGCCGGCGGATTGAACTTCCTCCGAACCAATACTCGTAAGTCTTGGCAGTGGACGTGCCCCCCAGGCTCTGCTGCAACTGGCTGTTGCGGGAATAACCCACGTCAACATTCAGGCTCCAAAAACGCCCGACTATGTGGTTCGCCGAAGCCTGGACCAGGTCCGTGTTGGCACCCGCGAAAAATCCCGAGCCTGCGCTGGTGTAGTGCATGTAGGAAACCTGAGTACTGGTACGCAAGCTGACCTGGTAGGAAAGCTGCGCCCGCCCGGTGGCCGTAATCCTGTTGGCGACGGAAACCAGAGGACGATGGAATACGATCAATTGAGGTCCCCCGCCAACCACCAGGTTCAGCCGCCCGGAAATACGATGGCCGTAGGACAAATGCCACTGATGGGCGTTGATGTTGCCGCTCCCCGCACTGGGAAAGTGGAAGCTCTGATAGGCGTAGGTGGCTGAAATCCGGTCATGACGGTTCAGTAGATAGTCGTAACCGATCTGACCTGAAGACAACTGGCTGTTGATCAGAAGCAGGGACGACTGCGCGTTCTTAAGGAAGTCGGTGTAATCGTATGCCACTGCCGCCACAACCGTGCTGCGCGGCGAAAAGGACTGAGTGACGTCGATGATGGAGAGATTGTCGATGCGAGGTTGAATTCCGATGGAGCCGATCTGTCCGCCGCCAAAAGTTCCGCCCGGAATTCCTCCCGTGACGCCGCCACCGAGTCCTGTTCCCGCACCCGTGCCGCCGACGCCTCCGCCGCCGAGGGCTGAATTAAAGCCCCCCGCGCCGCCATAAGAACCGAAACCAAACGACCCTTCTGGGAGATAGCTGAAAGAATCGCGGACTGCGAGTTGCCCGGTGCGCCAGAGAATCCGCTGGTCCACGGCCAGCGTGTGGGTCTGATAAGCATTGCTCAGGTGTGCCTGGTGGATGTGACCCTGGTACACCGTGCCGCCGGCAATGTAGTCCAGACCAATCTGGTATCTCTTCCAGATCTTCTGCAGGTCGAGAGAACCCAATCCGCGAGCTGATTCATCAACACCGGCGGTCGGGCTGTTCAGTCCGCTGGTGGTCGAGTTCACTGATTCGCTCACTTGAATTCCCGGAACCAGATAACTGCGCCCGCCGTAAGCCGGCTCAGAGGTCGGCTGGTCAAGCCCGGAAAGAGGCGGGTTTTCGATGTCCGGCCCGGCTATCGGTCCGGTGGCCGCGGGCGGAGCGCCGGTCGTTTGGTCTGTACTCGACTGCGCTGAACTCGACTGCCCGGAACCCGACTGCCCGGACGAGGAGTCGTCCTGCTGCGCCCAGGCGGGTGCAAGAACCAAGGTCAGGAAAGCCGCCAGGGTCAGGTAGCGCCACGCTCTTGTGCTGAGTCTTTTCATATGCGTCCTACGGGACAACAATCGTGTCTCCCGGCTTGAGGAGGATGTTTTGCTCCGGAGCCTGGCCCTTCACCAACTTCTTGTAATTGACTGGATACCGTTTCTGGGTCCCGTTCTCGTTTCGGAGAACGTAAATCCCCTTGGTATTGGCGAACTGGCTAAATCCGGCGCCCGACAGCGCCTGCAACACAGTCATGGCGGGCAGCAGGGTCACGGCGCCGCTATGCGAGACTTCTCCGGTCAAATAGATTCGCTGGCTATTCATCTGCGTGACCACCACGGTCACGTGGGGATCAGAGACAAACTTCTTCAGCTTTTCGGTGATGGAGGCCCCGAGCTGCATAGGTGTCAGACCGGCCGCCTGCACGTCATTGAGCAGGGGCATGGAAATCATTCCATCGGCGCGTACCGGCAGGGTGTTAGTCAAGTCCGGTTCTTTCCACACCGAAACGAAGATGGTGTCAGCGGGGCCGATTACGTAGGACGGGCTGACTTGCGGCAATGGGGCTGCCGGCGCCGGGCTCTTGGCCGGGTCAGAGTTCTGCGTCCAGGCCACCAGGCCGCTCAGCATGACCACAATCCCGACCAACATTCGAATGGTGCGCTTCATACGGTCTCCATCGTCGGCACGGTTACGTCGCTCCAATTTCGCCGTAGCCAATCTGCTTGAGTTTGTAAAGCAAAGCCTTGTAGCTGATCTGCAGTTCCTGGGCGGCGCGGCGGCGGTTCCAGCGGGTCCGGGTCAGCGCCTTCAAAATCAATTCCTTTTCCGCTTCCCGCGATGCAGCCCGCGAGGCTTCCTTCAGCGATACTTTCTCGCCGTTCTGCCGATTATCGGAACGCAACAGTATGGAGCGGAGGCCTCCCATAGCCACTGATTCGTCTCCCACGGCCACGATGGCACGCGCTGCCGCCTCCAGCTCGCGAAGATTTCCCGGCCACGAATGGTCGCGGAACAGTTGCTCGGTCGGAGCACTCAACACCGGCGCTGGACGGCGAAATGCCTCAGCATACCTTCCCAAAAAGAACGCCATAAGATGCGGAACGTCCTCTTTCCTTTGCCGCAAAGGAGGAATACGAAGGCACACCCCGCTCAGCCGATAGTACAGGTCTTCCTGAAAGCTGCCGGTGCGCACATCGGCTTCCAGATCGCGCGAACTTCCGCACATCATGCGCATGTCCGGTTGCGCCGATCCGTTCATGCCTTGCCTGGAAAGCAGCTCCAATAGCTTCTTCTGACATTCGGGACTCAGATCGCAGATTTCGTCCAGGTACAAAGTGGCTCCGCTACGGGAGGCCTCCAGCCGCAGGACCTCAGAATCAAGTCCCTGACAGCTCATGACGTGAAACTCTTCCCGGGCCCGGCCTGAATTCTGATGGATCCTTTGCGCAATCGTCTGCTTCCCGGTGCCGCGCTCTCCGATCAGCAGGACCGGCACAGAACTGTGGCCCAGTTCCCGAATCACTGCTTCCACGGCCCGCATGCTCGGGCTTACGGCTTCGATAAATGGCACTTCGGAAACGCCAACTTCCGTGGCGATGGGCAAACCTGAATCCAACTCGTAGAAATTTTGTTCCATGAAATGAACCCGCGTCCGGTCAGGGGTGTACCATTCGCGTGGTAATGAGCTTCCTAACAAGTGCACGGCTGGTGCCACACAGAGCGGCCCGCCGTTGCTCGGGGTCAGCAGCTATCGCTGCCCTGTTTTCAATTACTTGAGAAGACTCCGGTTCCTGGGGGAACGGCCCCTTAACCCTACACCAATTCGGATAAAAGAGAAAACTTTTTCCCATTCGCAGGTAACAGGAAATGGGTTACTTTTGTCCCGTAACGTCGGATTCGTGTCTAATCTGTTGATGGCTAAACTTGGTTCTGCTTGGGAATTGACGCCAAAAATAGAAATCCGGAGTGGAAACTTCTTATCCTTTTGAGAGTGAGAAGGGCGGCCAGCTTGCCATACAGCCCATGGGGTCGCCCTCGAGGAGCCATGTTTCCAACAAAATGAATGTATTCCCGCTGCTCTTGGGGTTAGAACTCCGGCTGCTGAATTGCTCATTAATATCGTTTAGCCTATGCTTTGGGAGTTCCCCAGCCTAGGAAATGGCACAGATGTCACAAGCCGTTTCAATACCACAAGGTGAGCGCCAGCCCCTTAGGAAGCTAATCGGTTGGCAAATAGCAACGCTGCTGGCATTGGCGGGGTTGCTGTATGCGCCGATTCTCGTTCGCCTGGTGCAGCAGTGGTGGTCCGATCCTAACTTTTCCCATGGCTTTTTTGTTCCAGCTTTCTCGGCTTTCGTGGTGTGGCAGGATCGTTCGCGGCTGGCGGCGATCCGCCCATCTCCCTCGAACTGGGGACTCGCGGTTATTTTGATCTCCCTGTGCACCTTGATTCTGGGGGTCTTCGGGGCGGAGCTGTTTCTCTCCCGCACCTCCTTACTGATGCTGGCCACCGGCATGATCCTCTTCTTCCTGGGGTGGGAGTTTTTGCGGGCGATCATGTTCCCGCTGCTTTTTCTGGTATTGATGGTTCCCATTCCAGCCATCGTCTTCAGCCAGATCACTTTCCCCTTGCAGATTCTGGCATCGAAGTTGTCAGCCACGGTGCTTCCATTTTTCGGGGTTCCCGTATTCCGCGAAGGCAACGTGATCAATCTGCCGGCCATGCCTCTGGAAGTTGCCGAGGCCTGCAGCGGCATTCGTTCTTTGCTGTCGCTGACGACTCTGGCGATCATGTACGGGTACCTTTTGGAGAAGCGGGTTGCGATACGGGTGGCGCTGGCGCTGGCGTCTGTACCCATTGCGGTTGCCGCCAACGGACTCCGCATTGTGGGGACCGGCCTCCTGGTACAGTATTGGGACCCGGAAAAGGCTGAGGGGTTTTTCCATGCATTTTCGGGTTGGCTCATCTTTGTAGTGTCACTGCTCATGCTCTTTGCCCTACACCGGGCACTCAATCTTTTCCGCGGATCCAGAGAGGTATTCGAATGACGACGCCATGGCGTTTTTGGATCGCGGCATCGTTGCTAGCCGGCACGGCCTTGCTGCTGCAGGCACGGAACAGCTCAGAGATCATTCCGGCCCGCGAGCCTCTGGCGTCTTTCCCGACCACCCTGGGAGGCTGGGCATCCAGCGACATACCCTTGAGCCAGGACGTTCTGGACGTGCTGGGGCCGGGTGATTTTCTGCTTCGCAACTATCAAAACCCGGCCAGCGGCCCGGACGTGGATCTTTTCATTGCCTACTTCCCCAGCCAGCGCTCTGGCGATGCGATTCATTCCCCGAAAAACTGTCTTCCCGGGGCGGGGTGGGCGCCTGTCAGTTCCGATCGAATCACCCTTAGTCTGCCGGGACACGCTTCGTTTCCGGCAAACCGGTATTTGATCGCCAAAGGAGAAGACCGGCGTCTGGTGCTCTACTGGTATTGGGCGCATGATCGGGCGGTGGCCAGCGAATACGCGGCCAAGTTCTATCTGGTGACAGACTCCATCCGCGAACGCCGTTCCGATGGCTCACTGATTCGAGTCAGCACCGGATTGGCAACCAACGAGAGTTTAGATTCGGGGCAACGGCGCTTGTTGACCCTTGCCGGCAATGTCGTCCCCATCGTCAACCGCTATGTCCCGCGATAAAGCGGGTAAGGGCCGTGACGCCAGTAACTTTCAGGCAACGTTTTGATGCAGTAACTTTTATAACTAATGTAAAACCCAGCGCAGAGCGCGCTGACTGGAGATTTTTGCAATGAAGCGTTCTTCTCTTTTTCGTTTGGTCCTGGTGCTCGGATGTATGGCCGCTTTTTTGACTGCCTGTTCGCGCGATCCCAATGTGCGCAAGCAGAAGTACTTCGAAAGCGGACAGCGCTTTTTTGCCAAAGGTAAGTACCGCGAGGCCGTGATTCAGTATCGCAATGCCACGGAGGTGGACGCCGCTTTCGCCGCCGCTCACTATCAACTCTCGCAGACGTACTTGAAGCTGCAGGACTGGCAGCACGCGTACGGCGAACTCAGCCGAACCCTAGAGCTGCAGCCGGACAATTACAAGGCCCATGTGGACATCGCGAATCTGCTGATCGCCGGCGGCCAGCTAAAAGCAGCGCAAGAGCACACCGACTTGCTGTTGAACAAGCTGCCGAACGATCCCGATACCCACATCGCGGTTGCCAACCTATATGGCAAACAGGGAAAGTACGAACTCGCCATCGCCGAAACCCAGAAGGCAATCGCGCTTGCTCCGGACCGGGGGGATTCTTATCTGAACCTGGCGCTAATCGAGACCCAGGTCAACCAGTTCGACGCGGCCGAAACGAATTACAAAAAGGCTATTGAACTGAAGGCAACCGGGGCGAATCCTCATCTGGCGCTGGCCGCCTTCTACCAATCACGCGGACGCTACCCGGAAGCCGAACAACAGGTGCAGACGGTGATCGCTTCCGACCCAACCGACACCAACTCCCGTGCGTCGCTGGCAAAACTTTATCTGGCCCAGGGGAAAAGGGCCCAAGCCGAAGATTTCCTGAAGCAGGTGAAGCGCGATCTGCCGGACAATTCTGACGCCTACCGCATGTTGGGGGATTATTACTTTGCTGTCGGCGATGTGGACAAAGCGGTCTCCGAATACGCATCGCTTTACAGCGACCATCCTAAGGACTGGCAGGTGGATAAGAACTACGTTCAGCTTCTGATCCTGAAGAATCGCGTGGGCGAGGCCAACAAGCTGAACGAGGAAGTCCTGAAGTCCAGGCCAAAAGACGATGACGCACTGACTTTGCGTGGTGAAATTCAGATCGCGCAGGGCAAGTCGAACGAAGCCGTGCAGACGCTTCAGTCCGTGGTGAGCAGCGAGCCCACCCATGCGGTTGCCCACTATCAATTGGGTAATGCGCTCAGCCAGCGCTCGGAAGTCGACCGGGCCGGCAAGGAGTGGCAGGAAGCAGCGCGGTTAAAGCCGGATATGGTGGAAGCCCAGCGGGCGCTTGCCGGGTTAGCGTTGCAGAAGGGCGACATGCCAGGGCTGGAGCAGGCGGCGGTTCAGATCATCAGCCTGCAACCCGGTTCTCCTGATGGATACGCCATGCGCTCGCTTTCTTTCATGGCGCGCAGACAGTTTCCCGCCGCTGAGCAGGATGCTCGCAAAGCGATCGAGGTGGCGCCGCAAGCCGCGGCAGGCTACCTGGAAATGGGAAACCTCCGCACCCTCGAACAGAAATTTTCTGAAGCAGAAGGCTGGTATCAACAGGCGCTCAGCCGCGATCCAGAATCGACCGATGCTTTACGCGGACTGGTCAATGCATATTTGCTGGAGAAGCAACCGGATAAAGCCATTGCTGCGGCCAACGCTCAGATTGCGCTTAAGCCAAAAAACAGCGCATTTTACGACTTGCTGGGGGCCGTGATGTTGACCCGGAAAGATTACGGCCCGGCACAGACGGCACTGGCGAAAGCGGTGGAACTCAACAAGAACAACGCCGACGCCTACGCCAAGCTTTGCCAGGCACAAGCTGCCAACGGCGCCCTGGATCAGGCCATCGCCACCTGCAGCAACGGAGTGCGCGACAATCCAAAGGAAGCGACCTTGTACATTCTGCTGGGCAGTGTGTACGAAGCCAAGCATGATCTGGAGAAGGCGAAGTCGGCTTACAATAGCGCGCTGCAACTCAGGCGCGACGATCCTACGGCTTCGAACAATCTCGCCTATGTGCTGCTCGAAACCGGCGGCAACGCGGATCTCGCATTACAACTGGCACAGACGGCGAGACGCGCAATGCCGGAATCTTCCAACGTGGCTGACACACTGGGCTGGGCCTTCTATCAGAAGGGCATTTACCAGTCGGCCATTGACAGTTTCCAGCAAGCAATCAAACTTGCAGCCAAGAATAAAGAACCGGATAGTCCCCTCTACCACTATCACCTGGGGCTGGCTTACGCGAAATCAGACCAGCCGGCGCTGGCCCGGCAGCATCTGGAACGTGTCCTGAAACTTGATCCAAAATACAGCGATGCTGATGAGGTGCGGAAGCAGCTGGCGCAGTTGAAGTCGTAAGGCCGCGGGCGGTATGGATCAGTGAGCGCCGGCTGACAACTTGTGCGTGCTCTTGTTCTGCTGCGCAATGCCGTACTGGCGAATCTTGTATAACAGCGCTTTGTAGCTGATCTGTAGCAGCGCGGCCGCCTGCTTGCGATTCCAGTTGGTTTCGTCAAGGGCTTTGGCGATGGCTTCGGCCTCGGCTTCGTCTTTTGCGCTGCGGGCCAGAGACTTCAAACCGCCGGAAGGTTCGGGAGCATTGCCGTTGCGCGGAGGAGAGGCATCGAACTGCGCCCCGGAGCCATCACTGCGCGGCTGCAGTTCGTTGATGGCAAGTTTCTCGTCGCCCAGCACCAGATAGCGCTTGATGAAATTGCCCAACTCGCGCAGGTTGCCGGGCCAAGGATAGGTCGCGGTCGCCTGAAGCAGTTCCGGAGAAAACGGCAACGGCGGTCGGGCATACTGTTCTGAGAGCCGGGACATAAAATGCTTCAGCAAGATCGGGATTTCTTCCCTGCGCTCACGCAGCGGCGGAATGGTCAGAGTGAAAGCATTCAGGCGGTAATACAAATCCTCCCGCAGACGCTTGTTGGCGAGTGCTTCCGGAATATTGATGTTGGTGGCAGCCAGGATGCGAACGTCCACTTTGATCACGGAGCGGCTGCCCAGGCGCGAGAACTGCTGGTCCTGCAAAACGTGAAGCAGTTTTGCCTGCAATGAAGGCGGCATCTCGCCGATTTCGTCGAGCAGGATGGTTCCCTTGTTGCAAATCTCAAACTTTCCGGGCTTGGCGTGATTGGCGCCGGTGAAAGCCCCGGCTTCGTAGCCGAATAACTCGCTTTCCAGCAGATCTGCGGGAACCGCAGCGCAGTTAACTTTTAGAAACGTGCGGTGAGCGCGGGGTGAAAGCTTGTGGATCAGACGCGCCATTACTTCCTTGCCGGTGCCGCTCTCACCCAGCATCAACACCGGAATATCAACATTCGCGACCAGCGCCGCCTGCGAGCGCAATTTACGCATGTTGGGACTGGCGGCCACGAAGAAAATCTCATCGCCGAGTTCCTCGACTTCGCCGGGATAGTTTTCCTGATTGGTGCCGAGGCACTGGTCGATGACTTTATCCAGCTCGGCTTTCTCGAAGGGCTTGGTGATGTAGTCAGTGGCCCCCAGGTGCATGGCCTGCACGACTTTCTTAGTGTCGTTGACGCAGGAGAGCATCACCACCTTGACCCCAGGCTGCAGCTTGCGCAGGTTCTCTAGAGTTTCCAGGCCGTCAATTCCCGGCATGAGCAGATCCATCAGCACCAGGTCGGGGCGCAGGCCTTTTTGTACGAGATCCAGTGCTTCTTCGCCAGTGGAAGCGGTCTCCACGTGATGGTCGTCCACTTCGAGCAGGGTCCGGATATAGCGCAGCATTCCGGGTTCGTCGTCCACCAGCAAGATTTTGGCTTTTTTGCTCATCTACTGTTTCCCCTCGGATTCGCCGGCTGGAGGCTTCACTGGAATGATGAAAGAAAATCGGCAGCCGGTTCCGGGTTCGCTTTCCACCCAGATTTTGCCGCCCATGCCGTGCACCAGGCGGCGCGCAATTGCCAGTCCGAGTCCCATGCCTTCGCACTTCTCGTTGGTCGGCAGGCGGAAGAAGTCGTCGAAGATCTCCAGGTGATACTCCGGCGGAATGCCCGGGCCGGTGTCGGATACGCTAATCTTCACCGAGTTCGGTTGCGACAGCGGCCGGCGGCGGCGCTCCTGAGAGACTGGCGGTTTGCTGACCGCGCGGCGCTCCCACACGTAGGGTTCGGCATGGAGCCAGACCGTCCCACCGGCGGGCGTAAACTTCGATGCATTTTCCAGCAAGTTCGATATGATCCGCTCCACCTTAGGCGCGTCAAACGCAAACTCGTGGACCTTTTCGTTGGCCAGGAAATATAGCGCCAAGCCTCGTTCCTGAAACCGCGGCGACCACAACCGGCAGACCTCAGAAAGGCAAGTGTTGATGTTGCCGGGATCAAACCGCATCTTGAGTTGGCCGGTTTCTAGAACGCTAAAGCTCAAAAAATCTTGAATGTAGCGCTGCAGGCGCTGCCCATTGGACCGCATATCGCGCAGAACCTCGCGCTGGCGCTCGTTCAATCCACCCAGCTTTTCGCTCTGCAGAACCTCAACATAGCCATTCAAAATGGCCAAAGGAGTTTTCAAATCGTGGGCAGCCGAGGCGAGCGCATTGGTGGTTCGCAAATAGCGTTCGCGCAGCTGAGAATATTCCTGGAGCTCTTGTCCACTCGCCGAAACCGATTCGACCGGCGAAATTGCCGGCGATCGGGCTGGCGCAGGTGCTTCTTTGGACATTGAGGACACTTCCGGCATTAGTGGATTTGGAGCTTTTCGGGGGAGGGAACGGCAGCCAGGGCTGGTTAGCTACTGATCACCGCTATGAGGATGCTAGGGTAAGAAGCCTGTGAGTGTCAATGAAAAATGCAAAAGATTGGTCACTTTCGGTAAATCCTTTCCAATCCGTCCCGGTTGCCAAACCTCGTAATCCGCGCCAAAAGTCGGCTAGAAAACATGGCTTTGCAAAGGAAAATAGAGACATATACGGGTGAAAACGGGGCAAAAGGTGGCCCGGAACCATCCATCTGCCCGTTCTCTCCCAAATGTTTGGCCCCTAAGGTGCGACAGGGAGGAATGATTCGCAGGAAATGGGGATACGCTTGGATCATCGGAAGCCGGGATTAGAGCGTCGCGAGTGGCCACGACTACCGCTCGCCATTCCTGTTTTTGTGCGGAGCCGCGACCAGGCGGGCAAGGATTTTCTGGAATTCGCGACCGCCCTGAATATTTCCGCAGGGGGAGCACTGGTGGCGGTGCATCGCGCGTTAAGGCCAGCAGCGCAGGTTTCGCTTGAAATCCCCAGCGCGCCCCTGGCCGCCTCCGCACCGGTGCGCAGGCATTCCCGTAATTTGCGCGGGAAAATCGTTAGGGTAACTCATGCTGAGGGCTACCATCTACTGGGGCTGAAGTTCGCACAACCTCTGGCGAGTTCCGACACTGCGCCAGTCGCGGCGCGAAGGAAAGTTGCTTCTTCGGTGTGAAAGTTTTTTCCTACTCTGCTTCCACCTTTACCTGACTCACTCACTCGGTGCAAGAGTCTTCCCTTCCGCGCGCGGTATGGACTTAAGCCACTGTCCCAAAACCAGTTAGGTCTCAAGATAGAACCCTGCCAACGGATGCGCCTGGTTTGGCGTGTGGGGTGCACTTGTTCTGGTAGCAAAGGAGTCGCACGCCAACATGTCCAGCACAGCGACAAATTCTGTCAGTTCTCTGGTTCAAGCTATTGGCGACATCCCTCCAGAGGCAGTTGTATTCGGGCAATCTGAGGCCATGCAGGCGCTCCGGTCGCGGCTCGGGCGGGTTGCGGCCGCGAACGTTCCGGTTCTGATCCACGGCGAAAGCGGGACAGGAAAAGACATTATCGCCAAGCTGGTTCATGCGCTGTCACCCTGGAAATCAGGCCCGTTCGTCAAAGTAAACTGCCCTGCGATTCCCGGCACTTTGCTGGAGAGCGAGCTGTTTGGATACGAGCGCGGCGCCTTCACCGGCGCTTATGGTTCCAAGCCCGGTCGAGTGGAAATGGCACATCGGGGCACCCTTTTTCTGGACGAGATTTCCGAGCTGGACATGCCGCTGCAGTCTAAGTTGCTGCAGCTTTTGCAGGACGGCCAGTTTTGCCGGATCGGCGCCCAGGCCGACAAAAAAGTCGAAGTGCGGATCGTGTGCGCGACCAACCGCAAATTGGAAGATGAAATTGAGAACGGCACCTTTCGCCAGGACCTGTATTACCGGATCAACGTGGTCAATCTGTTCATGCCCCCGCTGCGGGAGCGGCGCAGCGATATCGAAGGCCTGGCCTCATATTTCCTGGAGTTTTACAACCGCAAGTACAATTGCAAAGCGCGCCCATTGTCGGCTGAGTTGATGGGAGTGCTGCAGAAATACCACTGGCCGGGAAACATCCGAGAACTGGAGAACCTGATTAAGCGGTACGTGATCCTGGGCACGGAAGACGTTATCAGCACCGACCTGCAGCCGCGCGACGCTGAACTTGTGACCGCGGATATTAATTTCGACGGCCCGATTTCGCTGAAGAAGCTAACCCGCCAAGCCACTCGCGCGCTGGAGCGCAAGATCATTCTGAAAGTGCTGCACAACCATCACTGGAACCGCAAGCAGGCAGCACGCACACTAAACATCAGCTATCGCGCGCTGCTGTACAAAATTCGAGACGCCGGATTGCCTCCCAACCGGGTCCACCGCCAGCAAGAAGCCGAGGCTAAGAGCCAGGTCGCGGCGGACTGAGCATTACGCGGAGTAAAACGCGCTTTCGACTAAGGGGCAAGCTTCCGCCCGCCTTTTGCTTTCCCCCCGAAATACCGTGCTCCGAGAAAAACCCATCCGTGCTGCTTATCGTATTGACTGTTGACAAGCCCCATACTATCTTTACAAGCTCCCCCCGCAAAGTAACCGGCCTTGGTCTCAAACAAGTCGGGGCTTGACCAATTCAAGGAGGTCTGGCGTGTCCCTTGGTCAACGGTTGCAGAGGGTCTCCTGTACAATCTTGTGCCTTCTGCTCGTCGCCGCTGCTTACGTGGTCCCGCTCAAAGCTGGAGGATTTCAGCCGGTCAATCCTGACGAACTGAAGATGACATCCGAGCCGCAGGCGCCGGGAGCGCCGGCGATCATTCTGTATCGGCAAGTGGACCGCGATGACCGGGGACTGACCGCGCATGAGGATGACTATGTCCGGATCAAGATCCTGAAAGAAGAAGGACGGAAGTACGCGGATGTGGAGATCCCGTTCTTCAAAGAAAGCGGCAACAACATTGTAAATATCCACGCGCGCACCATACGCCCCGATGGCACCATCGCCAATTTTGAAGGGAAGGCGTTCGACAAGTCCATTGTGAAGGCGCGGGGGGTCAAGTACATGGCCAAGACCTTCACGCTTCCGGATGTTCAGGTCGGTGGTGTTATCGAGTACTACTACACACTGGATTTGCCCGAGTATTTCATATTCGACTCGCACTGGATCCTTAGCGAGGAGCTTTTCACGAAGCATGCAGAGTTCTCTCTGAAACCGTACACCAGCGATTACAGCAACTGGCACCTCCGCTGGACCTGGCAACTTCTGCCGGCTGGCTCTGAGCCACCCAAAGAGGGGCCCGATCACATCATCCGCATGGAGGCCAGCAACATCCCGTCGTTCCAGACCGAAGATTTCATGCCTCCGGAAAATGAGCTCAAGTCTCGCGTGGATTTCACTTACACCGAGGATTTCAACGCCAAGGATGCGAAGGAGTTCTGGACAAATCGCGGGAAGAAGCTGAACGGTTACGTGGAAGGTTTTGTCGGAAAGCGTAAGGCCATGGAGCAGGCGGTCGCGCAGATCGTCTCACCCAACGATGTGCCCGAGGCGAAGCTGGAGAAGGTTTATGCGCGCGTACAGCAGCTGCGCAACACTACTTACGAGGTCGAGAAGACTGAACAGGAACGGAAACGCGAAAAAGAAAAGGAGGATTCGAACGTCGAGGACGTGTGGAAGAGAGGTTACGGCAGCGGCTACGATCTTACCTGGCTCTTTCTCGGTCTGGTGCGCGCCTCGGGATTTGAAGCGAACGGAGTCATGGTATCGGACCGGCTCAATTATTTCTTTAACCCCGCCACCATGGATGCCCACAAACTGGACACCAATGTGGTCATGGTAAAACTGAACGGCAAAGATGTCTTTTATGACCCTGGGGCAGCGTTGACCCCGTACGGACTGCTTCCCTGGTCGGAAACCGGCGTCGCAGGATTGCGCCTGGATAAAGACGGAGGCGCCTGGATCAGGACCATGCTTCCAGACAGTTCAGCCTCGCGCATCGTCCGCAGCGCAGACTTGACGCTTTCGGAAACCGGCGACCTCGAAGGCAAGCTCACAATCACTTTCACCGGCCTTGAAGCCATGCAGCGGCGGCGCGACGAGATGCACGAAGATGAAGCGGACCGCAAGAAATTCCTCGAGGACGAGGCCAAAGAGCACATCCCGGCAGCCAGCGAGGTTGAGCTGGTGAATAAGCCCGACTGGAGCAGCTCTACGCCACCTCTAATCGCGGAATTCAGGTTGAAAATTCCGGGGTGGGTTTCTGGAGCTGGACGGCGAGCATTGCTCCCTGTCGGAATTTTTAGCGCCGCAGAGAAGCGGGTGTTTGAACACACGGAACGGGTTCACCCGATTTATTTCGATTTTCCTTCCGGAAAAGAGGACGATGTATCCATTTCGCTGCCAGCCGGCTGGGAGGTAAGCAGTCTGCCACCGCCGCAAAATCAGGGAACTCCACATGTCGTCCTGTATTCGTTGAAGGCAGAAAACGACAAGGGGAAACTTCTCCTCACACGGAAGCTGAATGTGGATATCTTGTTGTTGGACAAGAAGTATTACGGCGCTCTTCGGGATTTCTTTCAGGTGGTGAGGACGGGCGATGAAGAACAAGTGGTATTGCAGCCGGGCAAGGCAACGGCGAAAAATTAGACTGAAAATATCCGTGGTCGGTTGCGTGGCGTTGGCATACGTGCTCGGCGCCGCTATGCCAGCGCACGCCGGCGACGCACCACAGTGGATGCACGCACTTGTCAACGCGCCCCTGTCGACGCACGACGAGAAGACAGACGCAGTGCTGCTGTACTCAGAAACCAACGTCAATGTGATCTCCGCGGATAAGATCAAGACAGTTGTGCGTCGGGCGTACAAGATTCTCAGGCCTGACGGCCGCGAATACGGCACGGTTTTCGTCCCTTTCAATTCCCCGGGCCAGAAAGTTAATGGCCTGCACGGCTGGTGCATCCCTGCGCAGGGTAAAGACTACGAGGTGAAGGACAAAGATGGGGCAGAGATCTCACTTCCGAAGATTGATGGAAGCGAGCTGATCACGGACGTCAAGGAGAAAGTCATCCAAATACCTGCTCCCGATCCGGGCAACATTATCGGCTATGAATATGAACTGGAAGAACGGCCTCTGGTGTTGCAAGCAGACTGGAATTTTCAGAGAGAGACTCCGGTTCGCGAAAGCCATTACTCTCTGCAACTCCCCGCCAGCTGGGAGTACAAAGCCTCATTTCTGAATTACCCCGAGGTCAAGCCAGCCCAGATTGGAAATAACCAGTGGCAGTGGACCGTGAGCGATGTGAAAGGAATCCGCGAGGAAGAGGAAATGCCGCCCATGCCGGGAGTGGCCGGCGAGATGGTCGTGTCGTTTTTCCCGCCGGGAGGAGCCTCGGGAAAGGGTTTCGGCACCTGGCGGGAGATGGGGGTCTGGTACGAAGGGCTGACCACGGGAAGGCTCGATGCGTCACCCGAGCTCAAGCAAAAGGCGGCTGCCCTTACCGCCGCTTCGCCCTCGACCCTGGAGAAGATGAACGTCCTTGCGAACTTTGTTCAGCACGACATTCGCTATGTTGCTATCGAACTAGGTATTGGGGGCATGCAACCACATCCTGCTTCTGATGTGTTCGTCCATCGCTACGGAGACTGCAAGGACAAAGCCACGCTGATGAGCTCCATGCTGCGCGAGATCGGTGTGGACTCTTATTACGTGGTGATCAATTCGGAGCGCGGATCGGTCGCTGCCGAAACCCCTGCCCATGTCGAAGCATTTGATCACGTGATTATTGCGATCAAGTTGGGAAACGAGATTAAAGACCCAAGCCTGATCGCGGCCATGCAGCACCCCAAGCTGGGGCGAATCCTGTTCTTCGATCCCACCAATGAATTGATCCCGTTTGGCCAGATCGGAGGATACCTACAGGCCAATTACGGTTTGTTGGTGACGCCGGGTGGCGGCGAACTGATCGAACTGCCGAAGCAACCTGCGGCGATGAACAGTATCCGGCGCGCCGCCAAGCTGACTCTCGATCCAACTGGCAGGCTGCAGGGTGAAGTTGAAGAAGTTCGGCTGGGAGACCGAGCGTCGTCGGAACGCTGGAGACTTCGCACTGTGACCAAGGACGGAGACCGGATCAAGCCCATCGAGAGTCTGCTAGCTGGCTCGCTGTCGAACTTCCGCATTACCAAGGCTAGCGTCGTCAATCTCCAGCAGACCAACCAGCCCTTCGGATTCAACTACTCGTTCGAAGCTGACAATTACGCCAAGAATGCGGGCAATTTGCTTTTGGTGAGGCCTCGCGTCCTCGGGGTGAAGGCTGAGTCAATCATGGAAACAAAGGAGCCGCGCCAGTTTCCCATCGAATTCGAAGGTCCGTTGCAGGACACGGACAGCTTCGAAATCACCTTGCCGGCCGGGTACGAGGTGGACGACCTGCCTCCGCCAGTGGACGCAGATTTTGGCTTTGCCAGTTATCACTCCAAAACTGAAGTGAAGGGAAACATGATTGGCTACACTCGCACCTTCGAGGTAAAGGAATTAAGCGTACCGGTGAGCAAAGCCGAAGAACTGAAGAAGTTCTACCGCATCATCGCGAGTGATGAGCGCAACACGGCCGTTCTGAAACCTTCGAAATAGAACCAGCCGATTTGGTTCGAAGGAACTCGCCCAGGAGGAGCCCCTGGCCTGAGGGAAATCGAAAGGGCTGGGTTCCACCAAATAGGCTAGTTCACCGTCAACTGTACCGTCGTGCTTCGGACTGCCACCGAAGTCGCATTGATCGTGATGGTGTAAGTTCCGGCAGGCGTCCCTGTAGTCGTGCTGGTAGCAGTACTGCTCGAGCCGCAGCCGGCCTGGAGCACGACCATGCCTAGAACGGCGGCAAAGAACACTCCCAGCAACAGACGGCGTTTGCGCGAGATGCCAGCGCCGAGTATTGCCAAGCCAGAGACCGGGAACCAGACGGCGTAAACCGGTCCCGGGCGGAAGAGGCTTCCCGGAGTTGTGACCCTCGCCTGAGTGGTGATTTCAAAACTCCTGCTCTGGGCGCCATTACTGAGATTAGGAATGGGGTTGTTGGCAAACGAGCAAGCTGCACCCGAGGGGAGTCCAGAACCGCAGCCCAGGGAAACCGATTCGGGGATGCCGCCGAGGCCGATGGGTTTCACGGTCACCACATAAGTTGCCGGGGCTCCAGCAGTCACGGTGGCGGCAGCGGGCGAAACAGTAACGCAAAAATCGTTGACGGTGGCGGGTTGTCCCACGGTCAGAGGCAAGAAGAGCGGTCCTGCGCTCAACTTTCCACTGTTGTTGATCGCGGTCGAGGTCGCACCGCTGCAGCCAGTCGAGGCTGGCACAGATGACGTAACCGTGAAGGTAACCGTTGCCGCGGGAGCAGTTGCGGTTGTGGTCCCGCTGGTGGTGGTGATCGAAGTGGGTATGGTGCCCAGGTTGCAGACCACGATTCCGTTCAGGGCGGTGGTCGGGCAGGTTCCGGGGCTGGCCGAGGCAGAAACAAAAGTTGAGTTTGGACTAAGGGTGTCGGTGAATAGGACTCCCGCCACCGGATCTCCGGTGTTGTAAATCGAATACTTGAAAGTCACCTGGTTGCCGACGCCGACCGGGGTAGGACTGACGGCGGGATTCGTCGGAACCGGACTGGGACAACCGGTACCCGAGCAAGTGAAACTCAGGCCGGAGGTATCCGGTGCTAAATAGCTCACAAATGCGTCCGTAGGGCCGGACAAGCTTCCTTGCAGCGCACCTGGACTCTTTGGGAAGTAGCAGGGTGCGGCTGAGGGGCAGGTTGTGGCATTTGCGGCCGAGGAAGTCTCGCCGGTCACGTAATCGTTCAGGGACGCGTCCAAGGCGATGCTGGTACCAATGTCGGTTCCGGATCCGCCAAGGTAGTTCGCGGTGCTGGTATTGGTGGTGGTGCTGATGGTGTTAGTGAGAATGCGGGCCACGAAGGCGTCTCTGCCGCCGCCTGGACCGGCCTGGAGGTGACTATTCGCCGAGGGAGTAGTAACGGGAAAGTCGCTGGAATCCGTGAAGCCGGTTACGCGCGCGTTGCCACTGGTGGCATCGGTGGCGATGGCGAGCCCAACATCGGCGGCTGTCCCGCCCAGGTATGTGAAGTAGCTCAGCGGAACCGAACCCTGAGTTGTGCCCGAGGTCACCGGCAAGCCGAACTTAGCCACGAACGCATCACTGGCTGTAACGCTGGTGTTGCACGTCGTGGGGTTCGTGGGATTGTCCAAGCACTTCTGGAAGGCAGTGATGCCGGTGGGAATCGCTAGACCTGTCGAAGTGGTCGAGCCAGTGATGAAAGTATTGGTGCCGTCGGTCGCCACGCCGTAGGCAACATCGTCACCGGCGCCGCCCAAATAGGTTTCATAGACTGGGGTATATATCTCGGTATTGTTGGCCGGTGCGCCCAGCTTAGCGGCCCAAACGTCGTGCGCGCCTCCCTGGTAAGTTCCCTTGTAGGCATTGACGATGGGCATGTCGGTGAAGCTCGTGCCACCGGCGAGGTACACGTTAAAGGTTGAATCCACGGCGATGGCCCCACCGGTCACGGCTCCACTCGAAGGAGTACTGCCGCCAATGAAAGTCGAATACAGCAGGCTGCTGGTTCCACTGGCTGACGGATCGAGCTTGCTGAAGAAGAACTGGTTTACCGCGCCGGCGGGATACGTAGGCTGTAAGGCGCCCGCGGTCGCTCCCCCCCCCGGGAAATCTGATGAACTGGTGATGCCGAACACGTAAGCTCTGCCAAGGGTGTCCACGGCCAGCGAGCTCGCGGTGTCTGCTCCGGTGGTTCCGAAAAGATAGGTTGAGTACAGATTCACGGAGCCACTGGAATCAAATTTGGAGAAGAAAACATGGTTCGTGCCAGCAGAGCTTGGACCGCTCTGAAATGCTCCAGTCGTGGTTGGAAAATCGTTGGAGTCAGTGGTGCCGGCCACGTATACGTTAAATCCACTGTCCACCGCCACGCCGGTCGGGTAATCGGTCAAGCCGCCGCCCAGAAACGTCGTGTAGTCGAGGGCCGTGCCATTGCTGTTGAAGCGCACCAAAAACACGTCCGCTTTCCCACCGAGGGGGCCGTCGGTACCGGCTGATCCCCCCACGGGAACAGGAAACCCGGCCGTGGAGCTGGTCGCTCCGGCGACATAAACCCGTGATGCGGAGTCCACTGCAATCGACGGGCAATGGGGGACAAATCCCGCCGGCAACCAGCTGAGTTCCGGCTGCGGTCGTCTGATAGACATGTGGAGCTTCGAATCGCAGTTCGCCGCCGTCGAGTGCCAGGACGAGGTCGCCATTGGCTGCGACTTGCAGATTTTTCGTACCCTTGAAATCGAGGGCAATCTGGTTGGGATCGGCGCCGGGGGAGACCTCGAAGTCATACTCCAGGCGGCCTTGCCGGCCGTAAAAATCCAAATCAATCCCCGGATAAAGATCGCGATACTGCACTCGGGAAAATTGCGGGATATTGCTCCGCCAGCGGGAAGGATCGTTTCCGATAACGTAGTTACTGTGGCCCGGCAAAGGGTCATTGCCGGCAAGTTGGGCGGCCTGATTTGTGCCGCTGAACTGCATCTCTACCACGGGGCGGACTTGGCCTTGGGAGTGCTGCGGCAGGGCAAGTACGGCCTCGCTGGAAGTCAGATAAAGGCCGTAGCCGTGTCCGTGGGCGAGGAATCTAACGCGACTGTCGCTCTGGCCCTGGTTAGGCTCGAAACTAAGCGGCAGACGACCGAAGGCCGCCCGGATCTGCTGCGGATCGCTAAACGCGGCGGCCGCGTGAGTACTTTGGGTCGTGCCTGGGCCAGTGATGTCGCGCCTGAGCAGGAGCGCGCCGCCGAGGAGCAGCAATGCAAAGATGACTGGTGCCCGTCCGCGCGCGAAAACTTGCCCCACCCTACCGCGATTGACCATCACGAACCCTCCGAGTTCCCGGTTTCCTTCAAGAAGAAGAGAAGATATTGAGAGATGGCGCCGAAACGCGCGCCCGAAGCTTGCCTGGCAGTCGGCCTGTGTGCGCACGCTACCTGATGGCGTAAAGCAAGTAATTACTTAAACATCTGACGCATAGGCTGTCAAGTTTCATCCCCTGGAAAAGCCGGTTTCAAAGGTTCAAAGGTTCAAGGTTTCAAGGTTTCGAGGTTTCGAGGCAAAGCCCAGTGACCTCTATCGGCCAGCCTCGGAACCTTGAAATCCTGGAGCTTGGGAATGGATGCTGCCTTTAACTCTGATGCGCCCGGGTCGAGCGGAAGATGCCGAGGGTTTTCAAGTGGAGCGGGAATCAGTAGGCAGTCAGCCGTGTCTGTCGCACCTGAGCAGTTCGCACCTGCATCCCTGGATCGCACTCTCTTTCACACTCTGGACGGGAAGGTTTCGGCCCGCAAACACGCAAGTGCCTCATTTGCGGGACTACGCGGGGATGGCAATGGGTTCAGGTCTGGAACTTCAAATGCTCCATTGGCTCTGACTTGGCGCCTCCCTCACCCTCCCCTAGGGGTTGACCACGGCCCGGAGGCGTTAACCGGCGCTATCCCCCTCCGGTCTTTGTGCTTGCAATGAGCCGACGTTTCAGCAAGTCTGACGCTAGAACCGCTTCTGTGCCGGCGCTGGGCAAGACGGCTACGTCTTCACAAACAGAATGCTATTAGGACAGGGACCGGTTTCGGAAAACAGCCGCGAAAGGCGCACGATGCGGCGCTTCGCCATGAAGCTGTCTGCGTCGGTGCGAGTGTCCGGCATTCCCAACGAGTTTCCTACCGAAACTGAGAACGTCAGCGCGCGCGGTATTTTCTTCTATCTGGACCGCTGGATCGCGCAGGGCGCGCGAGTGGAAGTCACTATGGCCTTCCCGCGGCAGGTCACGCTGACCGATCCCGTGCGGGTGAGGTTTCTGGCCCGCGTGGTTCGAGTGGTGCCGCAGAAACCTGCCACGCGAGTTGGAGTCGCGGCGGTGATTGAGGAGTACGAGTTCATCCGGTCGAGTGATGAATCGGAGGATTTCTCGGGGATGCAGCCGGGGTGGAATTTCACGCACTGAACCGCAAAATCTTTAACCGCCGAGTACGCCGAGAAACATTTCTGCGACCTCTGCGGGCTCGACGGTTAATGCTACTTGCTGCGCGTCTTCAGACTCTCCATCTCGCGGCGAATTCTCGAATACCTGCGCACCAGAATCGCCAGATACGTTCCGTGGATCAGCCAGGTCGCGATGTAGGCGGCGTAGAGATAACTCATCCTGATGCCTCCAGCAGTGATTCGAGCGACTGCGCTTCCTCGACTTCGCGTTTAACGACTTCGAGGCGATAGCGCGTCCAGCAGACTAGCCATGCCAGACACAGAAACGCGGCCCAGTTGATGAGTAGTACGTGGGCCATGCGAGGGTCGAGCGACCCACCGTCGCCGATGACCGGTGAAGGATGCTGGGTGCGGAAAAACCAGATCGAGAAATAGACCAGCGGGACATCGAGAGCGCCGAAAATGGCCAGCACTGCGGCGAGTACCGGCGTCTGACTGCTGGTTGAAAATCGTCGCAACATCAGATAGCTGACGTAAATCAGCCACAACACTAAGGTCAGCGTGAGTCGGAGGTCCCAAGTCCACCAGATGCCCCAAACCGGTCGCGCCCAGATGGGGCCGGTAACTAACACAACAGTGCAGAAAACGACTCCGACTTCGGCGGTCACCAAGGCAAGGATGTCAGCTTTCGCATCACGGCGAATCAAATACGTGACCGACGCAACGAAGTTGATCAGAAACAGTAGAAATGCAGTCCATGCAGAAGGGACATGATAATAAAAGATGCGCTGCACGTCGCCCATCGTGCGCTCGGTGGGGGCGCCGATCAGCGCCTCGTAAAGAGCAAAGCTGAGTAGCAGGGCGGTGACAATCGCGAGAATCGAGAATCCGCGTTTCATTCCGCATCCAGTATGGTTTCGAACAGCAGCAGACAGGCAATAGTAAACACGACATCATACGCCACCAGCAGAGCGATCCAAAACCTTGCCGACTCTTCGGCGGTCAACACGGCGGTTGTGGCGTTGACCATGCCGAGCAGTGCGGGGATGGAAATCGGGAACAGGAGCAAGGGCAGCATGATTTCGCGGCTTCTCGTGCGCAAAGAAATCGCCGCGAAGAACGTTCCGTTGACCACCAGAGCCCACGTGCCGAGCACAGCGATAGGCAACAACTCCCACGCCGGGCCGAGCGGCCGCAGTTTGTAGAAACCGATGAACAGCGGCGCCATCAAGGCTTCCAGCACGCCGACGAAAATGAAATTCCCGAATGCTTTCGCCAGGAACAAAGGATTGGCAGGCGCCGGCGATACGCGATATGCGTCTAGCACCTGGTTGCGGAGCTCGCGCGCCCAGGTCTGGTTCAACGCGACGATGGCGGCAAACAGGAACGCCACCCAGACCAGACCGCCGGCGATTCGGCGCGACTCTTCCGCGGTGGGATCGAAGGCGAAGCTGAAGATCACAACCACCAGCAGCGAGAAGAACAGCATAGCGTTGATCGCGTCCTTCGAGCGCCACTCGAGACGGAGGTCTTTGGCGAGGGTGGCGCGGGTGATGGCGAGAAAGCTCATGGCGTGCCTGCCCGCAGTCTGGAAGTTCGGTCAACGATTTTTCCCGCATCCATCCAGATTAATTCATCTGCGACAGATTCGAGCAGGCCGGGCTGGTGGGTGACGACAAGCAGTGTCTTTCCATGATCGCGCATCTGCGCCAGCAACGCGGCCATCTCCTGCGCGGAACCGAAATCTACATTGGAGAAAGGCTCATCCAGCAGGAGCAATTTGGGATCATTCAGCAGTGCGCGCGCCAGAGACATTCTTTGCCGCATGCCTTGCGAGTATTGGCCGATTGGACGATTGAGTTCGGGGTCGAGTTTTACGGCGGCGATCACTTCGCGGCATCTCTGGTTTGCTGCTCCGTCGTCCTCGATTCCGTACAGTCCGGCGAAATAGCGGAGGTTTTCCATCCCGCTCATTTCGTCGTAAAGCAGCGAGGGATGCGCTATGTATCCGATTAGCGCGCACACGGTCTTGATGTCTTTCGCGCCGAGGACGGAAATTGTTCCGCGCGTCGGTTGGGCTAATCCGGCGATGGTTCGCAGAAGCGTTGTCTTGCCGGCGCCGTTGTTGCCGAGGATTACGTAGAGGCGTCCGGGAGCAAATTCGACGCTTATACCGCGCAAAGCGGCGAAGCGGCCGAATTGCTTGATCACGCCGTCGGCAACGACTATCGGTAGAGCATCCGAGTTGGGGTGAGAATCGGGCACGGATCATTCTTTATAGCACCAGCTTTTATAGCACCAGCCAACCTCAGCGGCGAAAGCCGGAATCCGCGCTGACGAAATGTGGCACGGCTAAAGCCGTGCCCTTCCCGGTTGGATTTGCCGAATTTAGATTTGCCGAATAGTGTCCCCTCGACCGGAGATTACGAATTCTGCTTTACGATGAGAAGATGCCAGTGAATGCTCGTCCTTCCAATACTCCCGTCCAGGAATGGAGTTCCTCCCGCTACGCCGAAAATGCGCGCTTTGTATCCGATCTGGGACAGGCGGTGTTTGATCTGCTCAATCCGCAGCCCGGCGAGCGCATCCTCGATCTTGGCTGCGGCGACGGTGCGCTGACGGAAAAGATTGCCGGTGCGGGAGCGATGGTCGTCGGCGTGGATGCTTCATCCGACATGGTCTCAGCCGCCCAGCAGCGTGGACTCGATGCGCGCGTGATGGACGCTTACCACCTCAGCTTCAACTCCGAGTTCGACGCTGCTTTCTCGAACGCTGCCATGCACTGGATGAAATGCGATCCCGATGCGGTGGTGCAAGGTGTTGGGCGCGCCCTCAAGCCGGGCGGGCGTTTCGCGGCGGAGATGGGTGGGCATGGATGCGTCGCTGCCATCGCCGTCGCCCTTTGCGCCACGCTCGAGAAATACAGAGTGGCGAACCCCGCAGCGCTCATTCCCTGGTATTTTCCGACTCCTGAGGATTACCGGGCACGGCTGGAACGCGCAGGATTCCGAGTGGAATACATGGCGCTGATTCCGCGCCCCACGCCGCTTCCCACCGGCATGCGGGGATGGCTGGAAACCTTCGCCATCCCGTTCACCAAGAGCGTGCCAATAGAAGAGCGGCCGGCGTTTTTGGATGAAGTCATCGAGCGGATGAGGCCAGTGCTGTGCGACGACAAGGGCCGTTGGACGGCGGACTACGTGCGGTTGCGATTTCTGGCGCGGGTTCCGTAGCCCAGAAAGACTACCGAGCCACATCTAGGACATGTTGGAATTTCCGCTCGCGGGGGTCCCCTGTTGCGGAGCGTACTTCGAGGCGCATTTGGCCTGGATCTGCTTGGCGTAGAAAACGCCGTCGTGGCCGAAGCTGCCTTCCGCGAGTGCCTGGGCGTTGTCTTTGAAGGTGTCGGGCGGAGGCTCGGTGCCGTTATAGACCACGTTCAGCACCTGATCATTCTCAACTAGAACAAAGTTTACATTCGTCCCGCTGCGTTTGATGGACCCGGGCTGGACGTTGCCCGCAACTCGCAGGCGCTTGGTGTAAGCGCCGTCGCCCATGCCGCGCAATTCTTTGATGGTGACGTAATAGCTCTTGCTCTCCTGAACGCCGGTGTATGCAAGGTACCCGAGCGCAACCAGGATGACCACGGTGGCACCGCCGAACTTGAGGAATTTGCTCGTCTGCGAGGACATGATCTGAATCAGACTTTACTCGCCACGGAAAGTGAGGTCAAGCAGTGCAGCCCCGGACACCTTCGACTGGCTCGGGCGGTGTGGGGGGAGGGCAGGTAATGGCCCCTGCTTCTACACGTGCCAACTCTTCCATTAGGTAGAATGGGCATGTGATTCATCCCTGGCACGACGTGACTCCGGGCAGCAAATTGCCGCAGGAGTTCAACGCCATCATCGAGATTCCATTCGGATCGAGCGTGAAGTACGAACTCGACAAGGCCAGCGGGCTGATCAAACTGGATCGCGTGTTGTACTCAGCGGTGTATTATCCGGCGAACTATGGCTTCATCCCGCAAACCCTCGCCGAGGATGATGATCCGCTCGACGTGCTGGTGCTGTGTCAGGAAACGGTCGTGCCCCTCACCATCATTCATGCGCGCTCTATTGGACTGATGACGATGATTGACTCGGGGAAAAAAGACCACAAGATCATCGCCGTTGCGACGAGCGATCCGGAGTTCAACAGCTACCGCGAGGCGGCGGAGATGCCGTCCCACCGCATGCTCATGCTGCGGCGCTTTTTTCAGGACTACAAACAACTGGAAGGCAAAGCGGTCGAAGTGGACGAATTCCGGCCCGCCGCGGAAGCCTACCCGATTATCAGCGACGCGCTCCACCGTTACAGCGAGCAGCGGCGCAAGGGGTTCGCGAGCCACCAGTAGTTTGCGAACCGGCATTAAAAGTGGTCGTCCGCGATCCCCCGCCGCACGCCACCGATTTTCCCCAGGGCTTGCGCTTGAATGGTGCGGTCCCAAGGGCCGGCCTGCCAGTTGTCTTTGATCTGGTCGCGGCGAATCCACGGCGGCAGGGGGATGTATAGGTTTTTCGCTATGCCCAATGCGTAAGGCTCGTACTGCATTCGCAGTTGCGCCAGTTTCGACTCAGCTTCGCCATCGGTGCGCAGCCGCAGACCCTTTTCCGCAAGTTGGGTACGGATCAGAGCCAGGTCTTCTGCTGAGAGGCGCTCAGGGGCGTTCGGATCGTGGCGCGCATTCACCACCTGGGCCAAATCTACCACCGCGTGGCGCGCCATCTTGAAGGTCCATCGTGCTTGTTCGTTGCTGACGCCGTCAATTCCGGCAATGACCAGGGCGGTCGCATCGAGAACAACGGTGAGCGCTCCGAGCCACGACTGGTTGCTGTGCTGCGAGCGGTAGAAACTCAGCACGGGATAGGAGAGGTGACTCTCTAGAACTTCAGCTGCCCAGCGTTCCCAGTCGCGAAAAAGCTGGTCGAGAGTTCGCTGATCAGGACTGCTGGCCGCGCGGGTGAGCAACTCGGTCGCGCTGGGAGGCGATCCCGCCCGCGCATCGAGCAGCGAAATTTCAATCTCCCGGCGCGAAAATGCGGAATAGATAGTCGGCAGATAACCAATTACCACGCCGAGAAAGCCGAATCCCAGGCCCGCCTCGGCTACGGAAAGCACGCGAGAAAAACCAGTCGCGGGAGTAATGTCACCATAGCCGAGAGTGAAGAAAGTTTCGCCACTGTGATACAGCAGCAAGCGGAAATTGATCTTAAGGTTGCCGGTAAGCAGGTGTTCGCCGCTGCCGTATTGCAGAAGGGCGAATCCGAAGATCAGGCCGCACGCCCAGAGGGCCAACAGGACAATTAATGAAAGCGGGCCGAAATATCCGAAGAAGGACTCGCGCCTGGTTTGCGACTTGATGTGAGCGGTCAGCCGCGCCCATCGGCGCCAAGTATTGCGGTAAAACCAACTGGTGATGCGGAACTGGCGACGCACCCGGCGAGGCAGGACGACGGTTTCAAAAGCGTCCAGTAGTACGGACAGGACGATGACAACTCCGGCGATAATAGCAACGACGTGCATTGGAATGAGATGACGAGCAGAAATGTTAGCAGGTTTGGGAGGTGACTAGACCATGATCGAGACCCGTGCCGATGTCCCCACCCCCGAACTGGATTGGTTCATGCCGTCGTATCAGTCCCGCGAGTTTCAGCGGTCGGCGGCCATTTATCGCGCCACCAAAAATGTGACTGCCGCGGAGATGCGATTCACAGGCCATTAGGTCGTTGCACGTGCCTGCGCTACCGCCTTCTGCACCGCTAGTAATTCTTTCAGCACACCACGCAATTTGGTAGACTCCAGCGCGTTCGCGCCGTCGGACTTAGCTTCTTTGGGATTGTCGTGGACTTCCATGAAGACGCCGTCCACGCCCGCGGCGACTGCAGCTCGCGCAAGCAACGGAATGAACTCGGGCTGGCCGCCGCTTACGGCTTGGTCCCCGTCGGAGGATGCGGAGGGGAGTTGCACGCAATGCGTGGCGTCGAAAACTACCGGCGCGAACTTGCGCATGATCGTCAGCGAGCGCATGTCCACGACCAGGTTGTTGTAGCCGAAGCTAGAGCCGCGCTCGGTCAAGAACACGCGGTCGTTTCCGGCGGCACGACATTTTTCGACGGCGTGGCGCATGTCCCAGGGTGAGACGAACTGGCCTTTCTTGATGTTGACCACGCGCTCTGTCATACCGGCGGCTACGATCAGATCGGTCTGCCGGCAGAGGAATGCGGGGATTTGCAAAACGTCCACAACTTCGGCGACCTGGGGGACGTCTTTCACTTCGTGCACGTCAGTAAGCACCGGAATGTGAACTTCGTCTTTCACTTTTTTCAGGATGCGCAGGCCCTCGGCAAGTCCCGGGCCGCGAAAACTGCGCATGGACGTGCGATTGGCTTTGTCGTACGACGCTTTGAAGATGAAGGGAACGTTCAGAGCGCGGGTCACGCCTTTGATGACTTCGGCCATGAAGAGCGCGTGCTTTTCGCTTTCAATGACGCAGGGACCGGCGATGAGGAAAAGATCGCCGGAGCCGATGCGGACGCCTTCGACTTGGAATGAAAGGCTCACGGGTCAAAATGTCAAAGTCAAAGGCCTTGACCACAGAGGGCACAGAGTTACACTGAGGAAAATCACAGAGACGGCGATTGCACTCGAATTCTTCACAATTCCTCTGTGTCTTTCCTCAGTGTAACTCCGTGCCCTCTGTGGTTGAGCTTTTAACGGGGCGCCACTTTCACCGGTCGGTGGAACATTTCCAATTCAGCGGCGTTTTTTTCAGACTCTTGCTTGCGGCGGTATTCGTAGGCTGCGCCAACAAAGGTCCTGAACAAGGGATGCGGTTCCAGCGGCTTCGACTTGAATTCGGGATGGAACTGACATCCGATGAAGTGCGGATGGTCGGGCAATTCGATCATCTCGACGTAGGTGCCATCCGGTGTCGAGCCTGAGATTCGCAAGCCGGCGGCGGTCATTTGCTCCTCGTACTCGCGATTGAATTCGTAACGGTGGCGGTGGCGTTCGCTGATTTCGGTCTGGCCGTAGATTCTGTGGGCAAGTGTATCCGGCTCGATTTTGCAGGTCCACGCGCCCAGGCGCATGGTGCCACCAAGTTCTTCCACGCCACGCAGCTCGCGCACTTTGTAGATCACGCGGTGTGGGGTTGAGGGATCGAATTCGCTGGAGTTCGCATCGGCCAGCCCGCACACGTTGCGCGCGTATTCGATGCACGCAGTCTGCATTCCCAAGCAGATGCCAAAGTACGGAACTTTCTGCTCGCGCGCATAGCGGATCGCCTGCAGCATGCCTTCAATCCCGCGCTTGCCGAATCCGCCGGGAACCAGAATGCCGCCATACTCCTGAAGCTGCTCGGCGCAGGCACGCTGGCCTTCTTCAAGGCCCTCGGCCTCAACCCAGTTCACATGCAATTTCAAATTGTGCGCCAGCGCGCCGTGCACCAGCGCTTCCTTCAGCGATTTGTAAGAGTCCTCATACTCCACGTACTTGCCGACAATAGCAATGTTCACTTCGTCTTTAGGGTTGTAAATATTGTGAACCAGTTCTTCCCACTGCTTCAGGTCGCGGTCTTTCGATTCCAGATGCAAGTATTTCAACGCCAGAGCATCAACGCCTTCGTGAGAGAACACTAGCGGAACCTCGTAGATGGAGGCGACGTCTTTGGCGGTGATCACAGCGACTTCTTCAACGTTGCAGAACAGAGCGATTTTCGACTTAAGGTCTTTGGAGAGAAATCGGTCGGTGCGGCAGAGAAGAATGTCCGGCTGGATTCCGATGCTTAAGAGTTCTTTCACCGAGTGCTGCGTGGGCTTGGTCTTCAGTTCCTGCGCGGCAGCAATGAACGGCACCAGGGTCACGTGGACGAATAGCGTATTTTCACGGCCTAATTCCTGGCGCATCTGGCGAATGGCTTCCATGAACGGCAGTGACTCGATGTCGCCCACGGTGCCGCCGATCTCGACAATGGCAACGTCCACATCCTGTGCGACTTTCTTCATCGCGGCTTTGATTTCGTTGGTGACATGCGGAATCACCTGAACGGTCTTTCCCAGATAATCGCCGCGACGTTCTTTGGCGATGATCTGCTCGTAAACGCGGCCGGTGGTCCAGTTATTATCGCGAGAAAGTTTGGCGTGGGTGAAGCGCTCGTAATGACCGAGGTCGAGATCGGTTTCGGCGCCGTCGTCGGTGACGAAGACTTCACCGTGCTGAAACGGGGACATGGTGCCGGGATCAACGTTGAGATAGGGATCGAACTTCATCAGGTTGACTTTAATACCGCGGCTTTCGAGCAGGCAGCCGATCGAAGCCGCCGCGAGTCCCTTACCCAATGAAGACACTACACCGCCGGTTACAAAGATGTACTTTGCCGACATCGTTGCCTCGCTCTAGATTGTCTTGGAAAATTGTGCAGGCTGGGGTGCACGAACAATTATGCCAAAAAAGTCGAAGGAGGGAAATGGGAAAATCGGCTTCAGGCTTCGGCCAAGCTCGTGTGGGGACGGACGCCCTCGTCCGTCCGGTCGAGCGAAGCTCGACGATGGCAGCGGCAAGGTCAAAGACTAGCGGGGCCTCCGGCCCGCGGACGGACGAGGGCGTCCGTCCCTACACGAGCTCGGGTATCGGCAGTAAACTGATTGGAGTCATGGCCCGGCTCCGCTCAACTGTGTGGGCAGTCTTCTTCCTCGGGGCGCTGCTGGCCTTGCCCACCCACTGCGCTGCTCAGACCCAATCCAAGCGCCTCATTCTGAAAGACGGCTCCTACCAGATTGCGACCCAGTGGGAGATCAAAGATGACCGCGTCCGCTTTTTCAGCGTCGAACGTAACGAATGGGAAGAAATCCCTAATTCGCTGGTGGATTGGGACGCGACTAAGAAGTACCAAGAAGACCTCGCTGCCGGCAAAACGTCAAAGGAAGCCGCGGAACTCGAGAAGGAGATGCAGGCTGAGCGCGAGGACGAAGAGTTGCGATCGCCGCACGTGGCGGCGGGCCTGCGGCTTCCTGCAGAGGGCGGGGTCTATGCGTTGGACACGTATCTGGCGCAGCCCGAACTGGTGCCACTCGACCAGAGCACCGGACAAGTAAATCGGCACACCGGGCACAACGTTCTGAGGAACGTAATCCCGATGGTCGGCGCCAAGCAGACGATTGAAATCGCAGGCCCGCGCTCGAAGATACAGGTCCACGCTTCGCTCCCGGCCATCTACATCAACCTGGATGCGAGCCAGGAAACAAGTGACTCTACGAAGCAGGGGCCGGAGTTCCCGTGGGACCGGTTCCGGATCGTCCGCGCCGAGGTCAAGGGCGACAAGCGGATCGTGGGAACGCTCAAGACCGCTGTCACTGGCAAGTCCAGTCAGGAGCAGGAGGCAGTCCCGGCCACGGCCGAACAGATGAGAGAAGGCTGGATCAAACTAACACCCAAAGCGCCCCTGGCGCCGGGTGAATACGCAGTGGCAGAACTGCTCGGCAAACAGGGGATGAATAGCTACGTGTGGGACTTCGGTGTCCATCCGGACGCGGCGGCGAATCTAGCGGTGATCCGGGCAGATCCTTCGGAGCTGAAGCCATCCTCAAGCCAGCCCGTGGAACAGAAGAAGCCTGAGTAGAAGCCACGGTCCAGCCGCTTGCCTCTGCTAGACTCAACGGCACCAGAGGGCTGAGTAATGCTATTTCTGCTTTTCAAACGGAGAATTCAGAAATGGTGGAGCAAGGCCCCGTGGCTTACCCTGCTTGCTCTGCTTGCAGCCCTGTATGTTGTTGGCTACGTAATGATGCTATGGCAGGAACCAGCCAGTAGCGTAATACGTTCACTGCCGACTTACACATACTTCTTCGTGATAACTGTGACCACGGTCGGGTTTGGCGACGTCGTTCCGGTAAGCACGGCCGGCCGGCTGACCGCTGGCCTGATCGCGATCGGCGGCATCGGGGCGGCTGCAGTAGCTCTGGGTAGCGTCTTCTCTTCAATTGCAACCTACATCAAGCGTCGAGAAAAGGGATTTCTGGAGTTTGACATGAAAGGCCATATTGTAATTTTCGGAAATCGAGGAGGAGAGACTACTTCTCTGATTCAGCGACTGGTCGCAGATCAACAATCAAGGGGCACGCAAATCGTACTGTGCTCCCAGGGAACGGAGCGAAATCCGTTCCCCGATCTGATCGAATTCGTTCGCGGAGAACCCACAAGTAACGAGGTCATGGTGCGGGCCTGCGTGAAGGATGCCGGCAAGATCATTATTCACGCGAGTACGGATTATGAAAGCATCTCCATCGCGTTGGCGGTCAAGGAAATTAACCTGGCGGCTCCGATCGTCGTCAAGGCTAACGATCCGGGAAAGGAAGTGGACATCGAGCGCGTCGACAGAAAACGAGTAGTGTGTGTCCGGTCGATTGATGTACCAATGATCGTGCGGGAGATTCACAACCCCGGCATCACGCGGGTGTTCGAGGACCTGCTATCTCCCGAAGGCCAGGACCTTCGAAGCATTCAAGTCCCCGATAGCAGGACCTTCAACTTTGGCCGGCTGGCACATCATTTCCGCGAGCAGCATGGAGCGATCCTCATCGGCATGCGTCCCGCTGGAAGCCTTGTTACCTCTCAGGGGACCCTGAATCCTGCGTTTGACTCCGTCATTGAAGGCGGCATGTTTCTGGACTACATTTCTCGAAGCCCCGTTAGAGTGGAGTGGGACTCCTTGGAAGAACTTCTGGCAGAGCCCGGGCGGTAGGGGAGGAGCCAAATGCTCGAAAGATTACTCGCGAAGCGGCATATAAGTCATCTGGACCTAAGTTCCGTACGCCGCACAGTTATTGAAAAGCTGGGTTGGCCTTCCGAAAAAACGGAGCAGGTGGAACTTGAGTACAGACGATTCCTCTACGCGCTCGCCCGCAAGCGCCGGGTGGATCTTATTTCACCGCCGACGCCCGAAGTGGATGAGTTCTGGCATCAGCACATCCTTGATACCCGAAAGTACCGCGAAGACTGCGAAACGGTCTTCGGCCACTACATCGATCACACGCCGGGTCTGCGGCCCAAAGAACAGGCGGAGGCAGATGCTCGCCGACGGCAGGTGTATACGGAACATGACATTGATTTCATGTCGTTCGATTCGGGGAATGGCTCATCGGCCGACTACCCCTTCGGAGGTGATGCAGGCGCAACCCATCACTCTCACGGCAGTCATGCCGCAGATGGCAGCCACCACGGTGGTGAACACGGAGGTGCCGCAAGCGGCCATGACGCTGGCGGGCATAGTGGCGATGGCGGTAGTGGAGGAGGTGGCGGTGGAGACGGTGGCGGTGGAGGTTGCGGCGGCGGTGGCTGAGACCGGTTGTACTAGAAGGGGCACGAAAATAAATATAAATATAGAGACGGTAAAGGTCGCCCGGGTAATCGGAATCTATCATCTTCGCCATCGAATATTCCGTTGGCCTCCCTTCCCTCCGGCAGGTTATGATTTCCAGTACACCTCTGCCCCGGTAAATCCCTGATCTTTGCGTCTTTCGCGGTTCTGTGGGGACGGGCGTGTGCCAGGGCCATTAGTCGCGGCTGCGCTCCAGCCGCATGATCCAAACAGGAGTTCGTGCATTGACGAAGGGGAAGACTGCGGTCACGGTGGGCGCCCAGTGGGGAGACGAGGGCAAGGGCAAGATCGTTGACGTGCTCTCGGAAAAATTCTCCGTGGTGGCGCGCTATGCCGGCGGACATAACGCCGGGCACACCGTTATCATCAGCGGGAAAAGGTTTGTGTTGCAGTTGGTGCCGTGCGGAGTGCTGCGCGAAGGCTGCCGCGCCGTAATCGGAAACGGCGTGGTGCTGGATCCGATCGCGTTTCTGAAAGAGGTTGGGGCGCTGCGCGATGCGGGAGTAAAAGTTGATGGCAATCTTTTCGTCAGCAACCGCGCGCACGTGATTCTTCCCTACCACCGCATGATCGAGCTGGCGTCGGAGAATGCGCCGGGGCGAGTGAAAATCGGCACCACTTCACGCGGAATCGGGCCCAGTTACGAGGACAAAGCGGGGCGGCGCGGATTGCGCGTGGTTGATCTGCTCGATCTGAATCTGCTGAAAAAGCACATTGAAAACGCCTGCCACGAAAAGAACATGATTGCGCACGCGTTGTTTAATTCGGAACCGCTCGATGCTGACAAAATGTACGCTGAATATGCGGAGGCATCAGCAAAGATTGCTCCGTTTGTGTGCGATACGGCGGTGCTGCTGAATCGGGCTATTGCCAGCGGGCACTCGGTGATGTTCGAGGGTGCGCAGGGCACCATGCTTGACATTGATCATGGAACCTATCCGTTTGTGACGTCTTCCAGCGCTACGTCGGGCGGGGCGGTAATCGGGACTGGAGTTGCGCCGACTGCGATTGATTCGGTAATCGGAGTGACCAAGGCTTACTGCACGCGAGTGGGCGAAGGACCGTTTCCGACCGAGGTCTTCGATTCGGTGGGTGATCACATCCGGAAACGTGGCAACGAATTCGGAGCGGTGACGGGACGTCCACGGCGGTGCGGGTGGCTCGACTTGCCGCTGTTGCGCTACTCGGGGATGGTCAACGGCACGTCGTGGCTGGTGGTGACCAAGCTCGATGTGCTGGATGAGCTTAAAGAAATTCCGGTGTGCGTGGGTTACAAGATTAACGGCATAGAGACCGAAGAGATTCCTGCCGAAGCTTGCGGGTGGGAAAAGATCGAGTGCATTTACCGCACCATGCCGGGCTGGCACACACCGACTCAGGGCATCACCCAGTTGGATAAACTGCCAAAAGCGGCGCGGGATTATCTGGATTTCGTTGAAAAGGAGTCTGGCGCACGCATTGGGATGGTCTCAACCGGGCCGGGGCGCGAGGAAACCATTTTTGTGGATGAATTTGCCGCGGAGTTAAAGTCCCTCAGCGGCAGCAGCAAAACACAAGGGGCGCGGAGCTAGAGATGGTTGTTCTTGCCGTAACCTGGCTGGCAAAAGCAGGGCGGGAAACCGAAGTTGCTGATTTATTTTCCAAGCTGACCGAAGAATCGCGGAAAGAGCCGGGATGCGCCATGTATCAAGTTCACCGGCATCGCACCGAGCCGCGGCGGTTTTTCATCTACGAACAATACAAAGACGATGCGGCGTTAGAGTCGCATCGCAATACGTCGCATTTTCTGCAATACGCGAAGAAAGACCTGCCGAAGATCGCCGACAGGGTGGAAGGACAGTTGTACGATCCGCTGGGGTAAAAAGACGGGCTCTAGGCTTTGGCTCTAGGCTTCGGGCTCTAGGCGTTGATCCTGGGCTTCAAGGCTCCAACACACTTTTCCGGTTTTCCTGGAGCCTAAAGCTGAAGCCCCGCTTACTGCGCCAGCTCGTACCCCGCGAAAAAAAAGCTCAACTCGAAGCGGGCGGTGTCGTCGGCGTCGGAACCGTGTATGGCGTTGTGCTCAATGCTGGCCGCCCACTTCTTGCGGATTGTTCCCTCTTCGGCGTTGGCCGGGTTGGTGGCGCCCATCAGTTTCCGCAGATCGGCGATCGCGTCTTCCTTCTCCAGGGCGAGCGCGACGATGGGGCCGCTCGACATGAATTGGGTCAGCGAGTTGAAGAACGACTTGTGGGCATGAACGGCGTAAAACTGTTCCGCCTGATGCTGGGAAATCTCAAGCATCTTCATCGCCAGTATGCGGAAGCCGTTTTTCTCAAATTGTTCAATGATGTCGCCGATGGCGTTTCTGAGCACGGCGTCGGGTTTAACGATGGTTAAGGTTCGCTGTAATGTTTTCATAGGATCAGTTTTTAGGCCCTGCTTTTCTTTGCGCCCTTTGCGGCTTTTCGTCGCGTTCTTTGCGGTTAAAAGCTTTTGACCGCTAAGATCGCAAAGGGAACACGGAGTTCGCGAAGAAAATCACACGCTCGCTTTCACTCCCATGGCCGTGGCGACTGTTTCGCCAATATCGGCCGGCGACTTGCACACGCGAATTCCTGCAGCTTCTAATGCTTTGATTTTTTCGGACGCGGTGCCGTGGCCGCCGGAAATAATTGCGCCGGCGTGGCCCATGCGGCGTCCGGGTGGGGCGGTCTGTCCGGCGATGAATCCGACTACTGGCTTCTTCATTCGCGATTTCACGAAATCCGCAGCGGTTTCTTCGGCGTTGCCGCCTATTTCACCGATCATGACTACCGCTTCGGTTTGCGGGTCGCGATTGAAGAGGTCGAGCGCGTCCACGAAACTTGTTCCGACAATGGGGTCGCCACCGATTCCGATGGCGGTGGATTGTCCGATGCCGCGCGTGGTGAGCTGATAGACGGCTTCGTAAGTCAGCGTTCCCGAACGCGAGACGATCCCGACCGGGCCTTCGCGATGAATGTGGCCGGGCATGATTCCGATTTTGCATTTGCCGGGCGAAATAATTCCCGGGCAATTGGGGCCTATCAGGCGCGCGCGACGGGTCTGCAGGAATTCCCAGGCACGGACCATGTCGAGCACGGGAATGCCTTCGGTGATGCAGATAATCAGCTCGATCTCGGCGTCGGCGGCTTCCATGATGGCGTCGGCGGCAAACGGCGGAGGCACGAAGATGACTGAGGCGTCGGCGCCGGTTTTGTCCACGGCCTCTTGCACGCTGTTGAATACTGGCCAACCTTCGTGCGTGGTGCCGCCTTTGCCGGGAGTGACTCCGGCGACGATTTTTGTGCCGTATTCGGCGCATGCCTTGGCGTGGAACGTGCCTTCGCGGCCGGTTAGGCCCTGCACGATGACGCGCGTCGATTTATCGACCAGAATGCTCATTGCAAATCCCGGGGCTAAAGCCCCTCATATTCCTGTTGCCCATAAATGCAGGGCCAGAGGCCCGGCTCCACCCACACTCACAAGAGATCAGGACGTGGATGCCGCTGCGACTACTTTTTCTGCGGCGTCTTTCATGGTCTGAGCCACGATAAAATTCAGCCCAGACTGTTTCAGAATTTCGCGTCCCTGCTCGACGTTGGTCCCTTCTAGACGCAGAACCACGGGAAGCTGAATGTGAGTCTTGGTCGCGGCTTCGACCACTCCGCGAGCAAGAGTATCCACGCGCAGGATGCCGCCGAAAATGTTGATCAGAACCGCCTTCACGTTCTTGTCGCTCAGCAGGATCTCGAATGCGTGAGTTACCTGTTCGGCATTGGCTCCGCCGCCTACGTCGAGAAAATTTGCGGGCATTCCGCCGGCGTATTTAATGATGTCCATGGTCGCCATGGCGAGGCCGGCGCCGTTCACCATGCAACCGACGTTGCCGTCGAGCTTGATGTAGTTGAGGCTGTATTTTGAGGCCTCGACTTCCAGCGGATCTTCTTCGGTGACGTCGCGCAGGGCTTTCAATTCGGGATGGCGGAAGAGCGCGCTGTCGTCGAAATTCATCTTGGCATCGAGCGCGAAGAGGCGGCCGTCGGTGCAGGTAACGAAGGGGTTGATTTCCATCAGCGAAGAATCGGTTTCGAGGAATGCTTTGTACAGCCCGGTCATGAACTGCACGGCTTGATTGATTTGCGCGGGCTTCAATCCCAGTTGAAACGCCAACTTGCGCGCTTGAAAAGCTTCCATGCCCATGCCGGGGGCGACGTATTCTTTGAGAATGGCGTCAGGATTTTCCGCGGCGACCTGCTCGATTTCCATGCCTCCGGCAACCGAGGCCATGAACACCGGTCGGGCCTCGGCGCGGTCAATCACGATTCCCAGATATAGCTCTTTTTCGATGGGCAGAGTTTCTTCGATCAGCAGGCGGCGCACCACACGGCCTTCAGGGCCGGCCTGATGCGTAATCAGGGTCATGCCCAGAATCTTCGAGGCAAGATCGGCGGCTTCTCCCACCGACTTGGCAATCTTCACACCACCGCCTTTGCCGCGGCCTCCGGCATGGATTTGCGCCTTGACCACCACGCCGCTGGCGCCGGAATCGAACAGAGCTTTTGCGGCGGCCTCGGCTTGGTCGCGAGTCTCGGCCATCTCGCCGCGCGGCACGGCGACACCATACTTCTTCAAAATCGCCTTGGCCTGATACTCGTGAATTTTCATCGTGCTTCCCGAACTGAGGCAGGACTCGATTGCGGCTGAAAAACTTCAGGCAGCAAACTTCTGATTCTATAGAAACTGTTGCAGATCGGCAAAGCGAAGAGCAGAAGAAACAGTGCGTTAGTTGGAATTTCGAAGGCTAATCAGCGCCAGAATTGATAGGAGAACGACGCCAGCACCCAGAAAGCGAAAAATGAGTGTCATTATCTTCGCATTCAATTCCCACATCCGAGGAGTTGGCGGCGGATTGATATGCTGGTGCCGCTCGCGGAAGCCAGTGGTCCAGGCGTTATAGCTCAAGGATAGTTGGCTAGACCAGTAGAAAATCGCCGCCCCGAGGAGGGCCTGGCCGCCCCAAACTACAGTCAGAGAGGTTTGGCTCATTGTCTAGCGTCCTTTCGCCGCTCATCATGCCACCAACTCAGAATAACTGTAAACCGCCCCGACTCGGCCCGTCGCATTTACAATCGAGAATCTCAGAATCGAACGCGAGGAACCCATATGATCTACCGCAAGTTTGGCCGCAGTGGATTGGAAGTCAGCGACATTGCCCACGGGCTTTGGGGAATGGGCGGGTGGAGCGGGTCGGATGACCGCGAGTCGATCGCGGCGCTGCAACTGGCGGTTGACCTGGACTGCAATTTTTTTGACAGCGCATGGGCTTACGGCGACGGCAAGAGCGATGGGCTGCTGGGGAAGATTCTGGCGCAGAACGATGCCACGCCTAAAGGCAGGCCTCTTTATGCGGCGTCCAAGGTGCCGCCGAAGAACCAGCGGTGGCCGGCGTCGCCGAAATCGAAGTACAGCGACGTGTTTCCGCCGGAGCATGTTTTCAAATACGCCGACACGATTCGCGGGCAACTAGGTGTTGACACCATTGATCTGCTGCAGTTTCACGTGTGGAGCGATAACTGGGCTGACGAGCCGGATTTCGGGAACACGGTGGATAAGTTGAAGCAGGATGGCGTCATCAGTAATTTCGGGCTGAGCCTGAACCGGTGGGAGCCGGAAAATGGGATCAAGGCAATGCGCACGGGACTGGTGGACGCGGTGCAGGTCATCTACAGCATTTTCGACCAGTCGCCGGAGGATGAGCTATTCCCTGCGTGCCAGGAGCTGAACGTCGGCGTCATCGTCAGAGTTGCGCTCGATGAAGGCAGCCTGGGCGCGAAGATGACCAAAGACACGAAATTTCCGGCCAGCGACTGGCGGTCGCGGTATTTCAATCCCGAGAATTTGGCAAACACGTTGGAGCGGGTGGAAAAGCTCAAGCAGATTCTCCCGGCGGGAATGTCGCTGCCGGAAATGGCGCTGCGATTTGTGCTGTCGCATCCGGCGGTGAGCACGACGATTATCGGGATGAGGAAGCCGGAGCACGTCCGCGAAAACATCGCAGTGAGCGATAAGGGGCCGCTTAGTCCGGAATTGTTGCAGGAACTAAAGAAGCATCGCTGGAACCGGAAGCCGGCGCCGTGGTCGGACTAGATGGGTCAGGACTGCCCGAAATCAAACGCCGCACTCATCAAACGCGGCGGCTCTTGCCTTTGGGCTTGGCTTCCTCGGGGTTAAGACTGCCCTCGGTGGTGATGCGGATGGCCTTGCATACCTCCTTCGCGACCTTCAACGCAGTGTCGCGCAGCGGCGCTCCATCGGCAATGATGGAGCTGGCAGCCAGGGTAAATGTAAGAGCGTCTTCCTGTCGGTCGAAATAGAGCACCACTTGGCTTGCTGCCATGGCGGGCGAACCTCCGGGGCCGTTTCGAACATCATAGGGCGGAATTGCCGGCCTAGGGATGTACTGTTTAGGTGCCCTTAGACACCGAAGGTAATCGGCAGGTCATCGGCGACCCTTAGACCCGCCCTTAGATCACTTAGGGAATCTGCGGTACTGCGATTTCTCCAAATCAGGCGTAAAAGTAAGGGCTGGGCTTGGGCTGTTCGACTTCAGGCGTCTCGAGCTCAAGGCCGGACGCGGAAGCTGGTTCGGGCATCTCAATAGCTCGACGAGGAGCGCCCAATGAAAAGCTGGTCAATCTCGATAGCGTCTTTGATCCTGTTCGGCCCGCTGGCGTTCGGGCAGCAACCACCCGCGAGCAACAATCTGTTCTCGTCGGATCTCGTGATGTGGTCCTATATGCAGGAGCCGCAGCAGCCGGAACCAGGCCAGACCCGGCAAACTCCCACTCCTGATCCAAGTCCAGAAACGCAGCCACAACAGAATCCACCTACACCCCAGCCACAACCGAATCCACCTGCATCCAAGTCGCAGGAGTCGGCGGCTTCCGATAAATCGCAGACAGCGACTGCGCAGAGTTTCACCGGAACGATAAGCAAGGAAGCAGATAACTTTATCCTGCACGTATCGCAAAGCGTTTCTTACAAACTGGATAATCAGAGGCAAGTCCAGGAGTATGAAGGGCAGAGAGTCCGGGTGACGGGTACGCTTGATTCTTCCATCAATCTGATTCACGTCGAGAAGGTAGAGCCGCTTACGTAAGCGCAGTGGCTAGTGGCTAGTGATTAGTGTGGCAGGACATTATCCTCATCCTCTAATAATTATTGTCCTGCCCCACTGTCACTAGCCACTGACCACTAGCCACTAACTACTGCCCCTGCTGGTGCTACATTAATTCTTCATGTCAGCGCCAGATTCACTGCTGGTTCGCGCCTGTAAAGCCCTGCCTGTGGAGCGCACGCCGGTTTGGTTCCTGCGGCAGGCCGGACGCTATATGGCCGAATATCGGGCGGTGCGCAAAGCACACTCACTGATTGAGATTTGCAAGAATCCGCAACTGGCGGCGGGTGTCACTATCAGCGCAGCTGAGATTCTGCAGGTGGATGCCGCGATTATCTTCGCCGACCTTCTGCTGCCGCTCGAGGTCATGGGTCTGCCGTTTCACTTCTCCGCCGGGGAAGGCCCGGTGATTGAGCAGCCGGTTCGAATTAGAGCGGATGTTTCCCGCCTGCGCACAGACTCAGCATCCGACCTCGGCTACGTGGCAGAAGCTGTCGGGTTGGTCACGAAGCATTTCGGCTCTAAACTGCCGGTGATTGGATTTTGCGGCGCGCCTTTTACGCTGGCCAGTTACATGATCGAGGGCGGAGGATCGCGCCACTACATCCATACTAAGACCATGATGTACTCTCAGCCGGAAGTCTTCGACGAACTGCTGGGAAAATTGGTATCAGTAACGGCGGAGTACGCGACCGAGCAAGTGCGCGCTGGGGCCGACGTGATTCAGGTTTTCGATAGCTGGGTGGGATGTCTTTCGGTCGAAGACTACCGCCATTATGTGCTCCCTCGAACCACGGAACTGGTGCAGAGATTGAGAAAGTCTGGATCCACGGTGATTTATTTCGGAACGGATACTGCGACCCTGCTCTCCGCGATGAAGGAGACCGCAGCGGACGTGATCGGCCTGGATTGGCGGATTCCACTGGATGAGGGGTGGTCGCAGCTGGGTGGAGGCGCGGTGCAGGGAAATCTTGATCCCGTGGCGCTGTTTTCGGATTGGGAGCAGGTGCGGCTTCGGGCGCAGGAGATTCTCGACCGCGCGGCCGGACGACCGGGCCACGTCTTTAATCTGGGACACGGAATTCTGCCGGAGACTCCGGTCGAAAACGTGAAGGCGCTCGCGGCGTACGTGCGGGAGTATTCGGCTCGAAGTATCGTCCACTCATGAGCGAGAAAGCCAAACCCGAGCACACGGCGGTGCTGCTGCTCGCCCACGGCAGTCCGGACTCCATGGATGAAGTGCCCGACTTTCTGCTGCGCGTCACCGGAGGACGCCCGCTGCCTCCCGAGGTGATTGAAGAGGTCAAGCATCGCTATCAGGTCATTGGCCGCTCGCCGTTGACGGAGATCACGCTGAAGCAAGGTGAGTTGCTGGCGCAAAAACTGGGGATGGCGGTTTATGTGGGCATGCGGAACTGGCGCCCATTCACGTCGCAGACTCTGCGGCAGATGGTTTCTGACGGGATTCATCACGCCATTGTGGTTTGCCTTGCTCCTCACAATTCCCGCACCAGCGTTGGCCTGTACCGCAATTCGCTGGCAAAATGCAAAGACCCCAGCTTGAGTTTTGATTTTGTGGAATCGTGGCACGATGAGCCGCTGCTGATTCAGGCGTTCGCGGAGAAGCTGATCGCGGGCAGAAAGCACGCCAATCGCGATGCGGGTACGTCGCTGCCCGTAATCTTCACCGCGCACAGCGTTCCGCAACGGACGGTCCTCGAAGGCGATCCCTATGAAACCCAGGCCCGGCAGACAGCCGAACTGGTCGCCGCCGCGGGTTCGCTGGAGAGGGCGGAGTGGAGGTTTGCGTTTCAGAGCCAGGGCATGTCGGGAGGCGCATGGCTGGGCCCGACTGTCGAGGCAACTATTCTGGATCTAAAAAGAAGCGGACATCGCGGCGTTTTAGTTCAGCCGATTGGTTTCCTTTGTGACCATGTCGAAATCCTCTACGACATCGATATCATCTTCAGGAAGTTCGCCGAAAAAGAAGAAATGCGGCTGTGGCGGGCGGAAACCTTGAACGATTCTGCGCTGCTGACTTCCGCGCTGGTGGAAATCGTTCATTCACGACTCAAGGGCGCGCGGGAAACGCGATGAAACGAATCGCGATTGCTGGCGGAGGCATTTCCGGGCTTTCGGCCGCCTTTGCGCTGGAACAGCAGAAAAACCGTGGCGCGCCGCTCGAATATGTTCTGTTCGAATCCAGCGCGCGCTTTGGCGGAGTCACCCAGACCGAGAGCATTGACGGCTGCGTGATCGAGGCGGGGCCGGACTCTTTTCTCACCGAAAAACCCTGGGCGGCTGACCTTTGCCGCGAGCTGGGACTGGCAGATCAATTGATCGGGTCGAACGACGCAGAAAGAAAAACCTACATCTTGCTGAAAGGGCGGCTGGTGCCGCTTCCTGATGGGTTGCAATTTATGGTGCCGACGCGGTTGGCGTCGGCTTTTTTTTCGCCGCTGTTTTCCTGGGGGACGAAAGCCCGAATTATTCGCGAGTGGTTTTATCAACCGGGTGGCGCCCGCTCGGAGAGCACGGTGGCGGAATTCGTGGAGCGACACTATGGACGCGAAATGGTGGAGCGGGTTGCGGATCCGCTGCTGGCGGGCGTTTACGGCGGATCGGCGGATGAGCTGAGT
>WNFC01002014.1_pt1 | contig 42028 bp, 37 predicted proteins | sample 5400541 | NCBI WGS metagenome assembly WNFC01 (sample SAMN13153342, study PRJNA577476) | soil metagenome | isolation source: 120 cm saprolite under Douglas fir tree site 2 hole 2 replicate 1 | place: USA:California | collected 2015-04-18 | reverse complement strand
CGCGCTAGCCGTTGTCGCCCTGGTTGGCATCCGCCTCGAGGTCCTGGTCCAGCAGCCGCTGGTACATGTCGACGGTGGCCCGCAGCGATTCCGCGAGCTGGCGCCGGGTCCGCTTGAGCTGGCTGATCTGGGCCTGGATGGCGCCCTCGGCGGTGCGGGCGGCCTCGATGGTCTTCTCGCCCTGCATCTCCGCTTCCTTGATCAGGAGCTGGGCCTCGCGCCGGGCGTTGTCCTTCATCTCCTCGACCATGCGCTGGGTGGTCACCAGGGTCTCCTGCAGCATGCGCTCGCGCTGCTCGAGCCCGCGCGCGCGCTCCTCGGCCGCCTGCAGGTGCTCCTTCAGGAGCGTGTTCTCTTTCAGGAGCGCCTCGTAGTCGGCGGCGAGATCCTCGAGGAAGGTGTCCACCTCCTGGACGTCGAAGCCGCGGAACATCCGGACGGTGAACTGCTGCTGACGGATATCCATGGGCGTGATGCGCACGGCAACCTCCTCAGTACATCGCTCGGAGCAGGCCGGGGAGGATCACCCGCTCCACGAACTGGATGGCCAGGATGACGATCAACGGGGAGAAGTCGAGCCCTCCGGTCTTCCACGGCGGCAGGAGACGGCGCACCGGCCCGAGCACCGGCTCGGTGACCTGCCGCAGGAACATCACGATGGGATTGCGGGGGTCGGGACTGACCCACGTGATGAGGGCCGCCGCGATGATCACCCACGAGTAGAGCCCCAGCAGCCAGCCGAGGAAGTTGATGAGCTCCGGCACTAGCGTTTGCCTCCCAGCTCGCGCGAGCGCAGCGTCGCCCGCTCGACCGCGCCGATGAAGGTCCGCCGCACCCCGCCCTCCTCCAGCGCCGCGATGCCGGCGATGGTGGTCCCGCCCGGAGACGACACCATGTCCTTGAGCTGGCCCGGGTGCATCCCGGTCTCCAGGATGAGCCGCGCCGAGCCGAGGACGGTCTGCGCGGCCAGGATCATGGCGGTGGCGCGGTCGAGCCCCATCTTCACGCCGCCGTCGGCGAGCGACTCGATGACGATGGCCACGTAGGCGGGCCCCGAGCCGGAGAGCCCGGTCACCGCGTCGAGGGCGTCCTCGTCGAGCACCACCGCGCGTCCCACCGCGCCGAACAGCTCCTGCGCCAGCTCCAGATCGCCCGCCTCGAGGCCGTCGGCGCGCGCGATCGCGGTCACGCCCTCGAGCACCAGCGCGGGCGTGTTCGGCATCACCCGGATCAGGCGCGCGGGCTTGCCGAGCCCCTCGCGCAGCCTCGCCACCGGCACCCCCGCCGCCACCGAGATCAGGAGCCGGGTGCGGTCCACCGCGTCCGCGATCTCCTTCAGCACCGCGCCCATGATCTGCGGCTTGACGGCCAGGATGACCACGTCGGACTCGGCGACCAGGTCGCGGTTGGAGGTGGCCGCGCCGATGCCGTACTGGGCCGCGAGCTGCTGGAGCCGGTCGGCGCGCACGTCGGTCGCCGCGATCGCGGAGGCGGGCACGAGCCCGGTCTGGAGCAGGCCCTTGATGATGGCCTCGCCCATGTTCCCCGCGCCGAGGAAGCCGACCCGCTTGTCCTTGATGCTCACCCGCTCCGCTCCTGTCCGCGCGGGGCCCGCGCCCCGAAGATCGCGGTCCCCACCCGCACCATGGTCGCGCCTTCCTCGATGGCCACCTCGAAGTCGGCGCTCATGCCCATCGAGCAGTGCTCGAGGGCCAGCTCGTCACGCAGCTCGCGCAGGCGCCGGAAATAGGGCCGCGCCTGCTCCGGCTGCTCCGTCGCGGGCGGGATCGCCATGAGGCCGCGCACCCGCAGATTCGGCAGCCCCGCCACCATCTCGTGCAGCCGCTTCAGCTCGGCGGGGGCGACGCCGCCCTTCTGCGGCTCGTCCCCCAGGTTCACCTGGAGCAGCACGTCGAGCGGCCGCTCCGCGCCGTGCGCCCGCCGGGACAGCTCCTGCGCCAGGTCGAGCCGGTCCACCGAGTGGATCCAGTCGAACAGGCGGGCCGCGTCCCTCGCCTTGTTGGTCTGGAGCGACCCGATCAGGTGCCAGGGCACCGGGCGCCCGAGCGCCTCGATCTTCTCCTTCGCCTCCTGCACGCGGTTCTCCCCGAGAGCGGCAACGCCGGCGGCGATGGCCAGCCGTACCCGCTCGACTTCCATGGTCTTGGAGACCGCGATGAGCAGGACGTGGTCGGGGGAGCGACCGGCCCGCGCGCACGCCCGCGCGACGGCCTCCTGGACCCGCCCGAGGTTGGCGCGCATGTCCAGCATGAGTGGGGGCGATTCTAGCACGCCAGCCCTATCCGGGTAGCGCCGCGACCGTCACGAGGCGCCCGGCGCCGCGCTCGCGACGGTAGGAGAAGAGGAGGTCGGGCCGGCAGCCGGTGCAGAGCCCCAGCAGATCGATACCTTCCGGGGGCACACCCGCCGCGACCAGCTGGTCCACGTTGGCCCGCCACAGGTCGAGCATCCACTTGCCGGGGCCCTTGGGCGTCGCCCAGGGCTCCCACGCCTCCGGGAAGGCCCCCTCCAGGCGCTCGAGCACGGGAGCGTCCACCTCGTAGCAGCAGGGCCCGATGGAGGGGCCGATGGCCACCACCAGGTCGCCGGGCGCGCTGCCGGCCTCGGCCAGGGCCGCGACCGTGGCGCGGGCGACCGACCGCACGGTGCCGCGCCAGCCCGCGTGGACCGCGGCCAGCCGCCCGGCGCGCGGGTCATAGAGGACGATGGGCAGGCAGTCGGCGGTCGAGATGCAGAGCGGCAGCCCGGCCCGGCTGGTGGCCAGCGCGTCCCCGTGACCGGCGAAGCCCCCGCGCTCCACCTGGATCACCTCGGCCCCGTGCACCTGGCGCGCGAAGGCGGGCTCGCCCACCAGCCCGCGGGTGGCCAGGAGCGGGCGCGACTCGGGCCCGAGTGGAGGGCGAGATTCGGTGGACCGCGCGATGCCGGGACAGTGCCGCGTCGTGAACAGGTGGGGCAGCCCGTGCCGCTCGAGGAGCCGGGAGGTGACGAAGTGCGGGAGAGCGTCGGGCTCGCGCGGGGCGCGGGAACTCACCCGGCTATTCTCTCACGCCTCTTCCGGAGGCGGACATCCCGACCCACCCTCTCCCCCGTCGAGGGGGAGAGGGTGGGGTGGTGAGGACTAGTCGGCCTGCCGCCGCAGGAAGGCCGGAACGTCCAGGTCCTCCTCGGCCTGCTCCTCCCCTTCCGCGCGCAGGTCCGCGATCCGTCGCCGCCAGTCCTTGCTCGGCGCGGTGCTCCGCGGTCCGGAGGGAATCGGGACCACCTTGGGACCGGGCAGCGAGGTCTCCTTGCGCTCGGTGAAGCCGGTGGCGATGACGGTGATGCGCACCTCGTCGGCCAGACTCTCGTCGAGCACCGCCCCGAAGATGATGTTGGCCTCCTCGTGCGCGGCCTCCTGCACGATGCGGGCGGCCTCCTCGACCTCATGGATCGACAGATCGAGGCCGCCGGTGAAGTTGATCAGGATGCCGCGCGCGCCCTCGATCGAGGTCTCGTCGAGCAGCGGGCTCGCCACCGCCTTCTGGGCCGCGTCGAGCGCGCGGTGCTCGCCCTTGCCGGTGCCGGTGCCCATGAGGGCCATGCCCATGCCGGACATGATGGTGCGCACGTCGGCGAAGTCGAGGTTGATCAGGCCGGGGACCAGGATCAGGTCCGAGATGCCCTGCACCGCCTGCAGCAGCACGGTGTCCGCGACCTTGAAGGCCTCCAGCAGCGGCGTGCCGCGATCCACCACCGCGAGCAGTCGCTGGTTGGGGATCGCGATCAGGGTATCGACCACCGCGCGCAGCTCGGCCATGCCGGCCTCGGCCTGGAGCGCGCGCTTGCGGCCCTCGAAGGCGAACGGCTTGGTGACCACCGCCACCGTGAGGATGCCCAGCTCCTTGGCCACCGACGCCACGATCGGCGCGGAGCCGGTGCCGGTGCCGCCGCCCAGGCCCGCGGTCACGAACACCATGTCCGCGCCTTCCAGCACCTTCTTGATCTCCTCCCGGTCCTCCAGCGCCGCGTTCTTGCCGACCTCGGGATCGGAGCCCGCGCCGAGGCCGCCGGTGAGCCGGCTGCCGAGCTGGAGCTTCACCGGCGCGGGCGACGAGCGGAGGGCCTGCAAGTCGGTGTTCCCCACGATGAAGTCGACGCCGGTGAACGAGGCCGCCATCATCCGGTTGACCGCGTTGGAGCCGCCTCCGCCGAGGCCGATCACCTTGATCTTCGCCGCCTCGCGCTCCTCTTCCAGCTCGAACACCGGCCGCCGCCCCTGAGTGTGCTCCATCGACTCCTCCTTAGATTGTCCCCGTGGGGATCGAGCCTGTGGTTGCCGCGTCCGGACGGGCGGCGTGGTGGTGAACATCTCCGCCTGTCCGGCGGCGCGCGGGGGCTTGCCCTCGCCGCCTCTCCTAGAAGAGTTCCGCAAACCAGTCCCGCAGCCGCCGGCCGGTGCGCCCGACCAGCGTGCCGTCCTCCATCTCGCTCGCTCCGGCCCCGGCGCCGTGACCGCGCGCTCCGTAGAGGGCCAGCCCCACCGCGGTGGCGTGGATGGGGCTCTGCACCACGTCGGCCAGCCCGGAGAGCCCGGCGGGCACCCCGCGGCGCACCGGCATGTCGAACACCTGCTCGGCGAGCTCGGGCACCCCGTGCATGATCGAGCTGCCCCCGGTGACCACCACCCCGCCCGCGGCCACGTCGTTGAGCCCGGCGCGCACCAGATCGCGGGCGACCAGGGTGAAGATCTCCTCGACGCGCGGCTGGATGATCTCGGACAGGATCTGCCGCGAGAGCTGCCGCGCCTTGCGCCCGCCCACGCTCGGCACGTCCACCACCTCGTCCTCGCGCACCAGGGCGGTGAGGGCGCAGCCGTGGCGCTTCTTGAGCTCCTCCGCGTCCGCGGTCGGCGTCCGCAGGCCCACCGCGATGTCGTTGGAGATGTGGTCGCCGCCGAGCGGCAGGCTACCGGTGTGCCAGACCGCCCCGTCGCGGAAGAGGGCCACGTCGGTGGTGCCGCCGCCGAGGTCGATGAGCAGGATGCCCAGCTCCTTCTCCTCGGTGGAGATGACCGCCTCCGCGGAGGCGAGCGGCTCCAGCACCAGGTCCTGCACCTGCAGGCCCGCGCGGTTGACGCTGCGGACCACGTTGCGCACCGAGGTGGTGGCTCCGGTGACGAGGTGCACCTCGACCTCGAGGCGCACTCCCGACATGCCGAGCGGCTCCTTCACCCCGTCCTGGTCGTCGACCAGGAAGGTCTGGGGCAGCACGTGGATGATCTCGCGGTCCTGGGGCAGGTTCACCGCCCGGGCCGCGTCGAGCGCGCGGTCGATGTCGGCCTGGCTCACCTCGCGGTGCTTGCCCGAGACCGCCACCACCCCGCGGCTGTTGATGCCCCGGATGTGGCCGCCCGCGACCCCCGCGATCACCGACCCGATCTCGACCCCCGCCATCTCCTCGGCCTCGGCCACCGCGTGCTTGATCGACTCCACCGTCGAGTCGATGTTGACCACCACGCCCTTGCGCAGGCCGCGGGACGGGCTCGTCCCCACGCCGACGATATCGAGGTTGCCGACCGGCGACCAGTCGGCGATGACGCAGCAGATCTTGGTCGTGCCCACGTCCAGCCCGGCGATGACCTGCCGCACTCGGGATCTGGCCATTGCCCTCCTCACCTCGTCACGGTCTTGAGGACCACCTGGTCGCGGAATCTCAGATCTATCGTGCCCACCGCCTCGCCGCCCGACCGCACCTGGGCGAGCACGCCCTGCAGTCGGCCCAGGCGCGCTTCCCAGTCGTCGGCGCCCAGGCGGACCTCGATGCCGTCCACCGTGTAGAGCACCGGGCCGTCCGGCCGGCTCACGTCGATCTCGGAGATCTGCTGGAGCAGCGTGGTCTCCGAGCGCAGCAGCACCCGGAGCAGGGAGATGCCGGCCGCGACCCGCGCCGAGGGCCCGCCGTCGGCGGACAGATCGGCGGGGGCGAGCCCGGTGATGACCGGAGCCTTGGGCGCCACCGCGCGCGTCTCCGCGCCCAGGTTCACCCCCTGCTCGTCGATCCAGTGCAGCCGGCCCGCGTGGGCCAGCGTGAACGGCCGCCGCTCCTCCACCGCGAGCGTCACCTGGTTCGGGAAGCGCCGCACCATCTCGGCGCGCCGGATCAGCGGGAGGGCCTCCAGGCGCGCGACCACCGTCCCGCGGTCGAGCCGGAAGAGGTTGGTGCCGGGACCGATGCCGGAGGCGGCCACCACCTCCTCCGGGCGCAGCCGGCTCGCCCCGGTGACCGCGACCTCGGTGACCGTGAAGCGCGGCGAGGTGAGCGCCCACAACGCGCCGAGCCCGCCCGCGCCGAGCACCGCGAGCGCGATCCCGATGGGCACCGCCCGCGTGGTGACCCAGCGCACCCGGCGGGTCACCCGCCGGGCCATGCGGGCGCGGGAGACGCGCTGGCGCTCCATCGCGGGGCCGCGCTCGGCCAGGTCCGCGAGCCGGCCGCGCCCCGCGCGCGGGGTGATGACCGCGCTGGGTGTTCTCAAATCTCTCCCATGGTCTTCATCTCGGGCTCGAGGGTGATGCCGAAGTGATTCCGCACCCGGTCGAGGGTGAGCTGCATGAGGGCCTTGATGTCGGTCGCGGCGGCCCCGCCGCGGTTGACGATGAAGTTGGCGTGCTTGGCCGAGATCTCGGCGCCGTTCAGCCGCTTGCCCTTGAGCCCGACCTTCTCGATGAGGCGCGACGCGGTCTCGCCCTGCGGGTTCTTCCACACCCAGCCCGCCGAGGCCAGCGCGAGCGGCTGGGTCGCCTTCTTCTGCTTGAGCCGCTGCTTGATGTCCTTCTGGATCTCGGCGAAGGGCCGCCGGTGCAGCTGCAGGCGCGCCCCGATGAGGACCGAGCCCTGCGGCGCGGCGAACATCCGGTAGCTGAACGAGCCGGCCCCCGGCTTGAACTCCCCGAGGGTGCCGTCGGGGTGCAGGAAGTAGACCGCGGAGATGAAGTCCGCGATGCCACCGTCGGGCGTGCCCGCGTTCATCGCCACCGCCCCGCCCACCGTGGCCGGTACCCCGACCAGGCACTCGATGCCGCCCAGGTTGAGCGCGGCCGCCTCGCGGATCAGGGCCGAGAGGCTCACCCCCGCGCCGGCCACCGCCTCCTCGCCGTTGAACTCGGCGCGGCCGAGGCAGCCCTCGAGCTTGAGCACCACGCCGCGCACGCCGCGGTCGCTGACCAGCAGGTTGTTGCCGCCGCCGATGACGTCGATCGAGAGCTGCTCCCGCTCGGCGAAGGACAGCGCGAAGCGGATGTCTTCCACGTCCTGGGGGACGATGAAGATGTCCGCGGGACCTCCAATACGCAAGGAGGTGTGGAAGCTGAGCGGCTCCTTGAATCGGACCTCGCCCCGGATCTCTCCCAGCATGCGTTTATCTCCCTTTGGACGACGTGTCGGGACCGTCGCCGAGCCGCTGGAGCAGTTCCCCGCCCAGCTGGCCCACGTCGCCGGCCCCGAGAGTGAGCACGAGATCACCCGCTCTGGTGGATTCGCACAGGTAGTCGATGATGGCCGCCCGGTCGCTGCCGAGATAGAGCACCTCCCGGTGCCCGTGGGCCGCGATGCCGTCGGCCAGGTCGCGGGCGTGCACGCCGGGAATCGGCGCCTCCCCCGCGGCGTAGATGTCCATGACGATGAGGACGTCGGACTGGTAGAACGCGGTCAGGAAATCGTCCCGCAGGTGCTGCGTCCGCGAGTAGCGGTGTGGCTGGAACACCGTGATCACGCGCCGGTCGAACCCCGCCTTGGCGGCGGCGAGGGTCGCGCGGATCTCGACGGGGTGATGGCCGTAGTCGTCGACGACGAGCACGTCGCGGGCGGTGCCCCGGATCTGGAAGCGCCGCTGCACGCCCGCGAAGCCGGCCAGGGCGGTCTGGATCTTCGGAAACGGCATCTCGAGGTCGAGCGCGACCGCGGTGGCGGCCAGCGCGTTGAGCACGTTGTGGCGGCCCGGAATCTGCAGATTCATCGTCCCGAGGGAGACCCCGCGGTGCACCACCTCGCAGGTCGAGCGCATCTCCACGAACTGCAGCCGCCGCGCGGTGACGTCGGCGCCCGCCTCCAGGCCGTAGGTCACCACCCGCTTGTCCATCATCTTCGGGATCATTCGCTGCAGGTTGAGGTCGTCGAGACAGACCACCGCGCAGCCGTAGAACGGCACCTTGTTCACGAAGGCGAGGAACGCGGCCACGATCGCGTCGAGGTCCGGGTAGTGGTCGAGGTGCTCGGCGTCCACCGTGGTCACCACCGCGATGGTGGGGGTGAGCTTGAGGAAGGAGCCGTCGGACTCGTCGGCCTCCGCGACCAGGAACTCGCCCTGGCCGAGACGGGCGTTGGTGCCGAGCCCGTGCACGCGGCCGCCGACCACCACGGTGGGATCGAAGCCGCCCGTCGCCAGCACCGCGGCCACCATCGAGGTGGTGGTGGTCTTGCCGTGGGTGCCCGCGATCGCGATGCCGTACTTGAGCCGCATCAGCTCCGCGAGCATCTCGGCCCGCGCGATGACCGGGATGCCGCGCTGACGCGCGGCCGCTACTTCCACGTTGTCGCGCGCCACCGCCGAGGAGGAGACCACCACGTGCGCCCCCTCGACCTGCGCCGCCGCGTGCCCCACGTAGACCTTGGCTCCCAGCCGCTCGAGCCGCTCCACCGTCTCGCTGCGCCGGGCGTCGGAGCCGGTGACCCGGTAGCCGAGCGTGAGCAGGACCTCGGCGATGCCGCTCATGCCGACGCCGCCGATGCCCACGAAGTGGATGTGCTGGTACTTCTTGAACACTAGGCCGCTCTCCCGTGCTGCGAGATGTTCAGCAGCACGCCCGCCGAGAACATGGTCATCAGCAGCGCGGAGCCCCCGAAGGAGATGAACGGCAGCGGCAGCCCCTTGGTGGGCAGCGTCCCGGTCACCACGCCCAGGTTCACGATGGTCTGGGTCGCGAGCATGATGGTGAGCCCGAGCCCCAGGAAGGCTCCGAAGGGGTCGGGCGCGTGCAGGCCGATGCGCAGGCCGCGCCAGATGAGCAGGGCGAAGAGGGCCACGATGACGGTGGCTCCGAGCAGGCCCAGCTCCTCGCCGATGATCGCGAAGATGAAGTCGGTGTAGGGCTCCGGCAGGTAGAAGAGCTTCTGCTTGGAGTCGCCGAGCCCGACCCCGAGCCAGCCGCCCGAGCCCAGCGCGAGGAACGACTGGATGATCTGGAAGCCGCTGCCCTGGGGATCGTCCCACGGGTTCATGAACGCGACCATCCGCCGCCACCGGTAGGGCTTGAGCGCGATCAGGGCGATCACCACCGGCAGCGCCGCGCCCGCGATGAGGGCCATGTGCTGCACGCGCGCGCCGGCCAGGTAGGCGAGGACCAGGGTCAGGATCACCAGGGCCAGGCTGTTGCCCAGGTCGGGCTGGAGCAGCGTCAGCGCGGCCATGCCGCCCGCCACCAGCAGGACCGGCAGCAGGCCCTCGGTGAAGCGCGCGACGACCTCCTGCCGCCGGGTCAGGAACGAGGCCAGGTAGAGCACGAGCGCGAACTTGGCCAGCTCCACCGGCTGGAAGGACGCCGGGCCCAGGTGGAACCAGCGCCGGGTGCCGTTGATCGACTGGCCGAACGGCGGCACCAGCACCAGCACCAGCAGCACGAAGGAGACGACCAGGAGGGGCATCACGACCCGCTCCAGGTTCCGGTAGTCGAGCAGCATGCCGCCCCAGAGGCAGCCGAGCCCCAGCACCGCCCAGAAGAGCTGCTTCCTCAGGAAGAAGAACGGGTCGTGGAAGCGGTCGGCCGCCACGATCGCGCTCGCCGAGTAGACCATCACCACGCCCACACACACGAGGGCCACCACCACTCCGAAGAGGGGCAGATCGGGCGTGAGCTTGCGGGGCATCAGCCGAGCAGCGCCCGCACCACGGCCTTGAAGACGTCGCCGCGGTGCTCGTAGTTGCGGAACATGTCGAACGAGGCGCACGCGGGCGACAGCAGCACCACGTCGCCCACCCGCGCCGCCTCCCGGGCGCGCCGCACCGCGTCCTCCATCGACTCCGCGTCCTCGCCGGGGACGCCGGCCGGCTCGAGCGCGGCCCGGATCTGGGGCCCGTCCTGGCCGATGAGGATCGCCCGCCGCACCCGCCCGCGGGCCGCCGCCGCGAGCGGGCCGAAGTCCTGCCCCTTGCCCTTGCCGCCCGCGATGAGCACGATCGGCTCGGTGAAGCTCTCGAGGGCCTTGACGGTGGAGTCGACGTTGGTGCCCTTGGAGTCGTTGTAGTAGACGACGCCGCGATCGTCGTGCACGCGCTCGATGCGGTGGGCGACCCCGCGGAACGCCGCGATGCCGCGCCGGATCGCGGCGGGGGCCATCCCGGTCCACAGCGCGCACGCGGTGGCCGCGAGCACGTTCTCCACGTTGTGCTGGCCGCGCAGGGTGATCGCGGTCACCGGGCAGATCCGCTCGGTGCTGCCGTTGAGCTTGGCCACGATCCAGCCGTCGTAGATGAACACCCCGTGGGGCAGCGTGCTCAGCCGGCTGAACCAGATCACCCGTCCCCGCGCCCGCCCCGCGAGGCCGGCGGTGACCGGGTCGTCCGCGTTCAGCACCGCGCAGTCGGTCGCGGTCTGGTTGGCGAAGATCCGCGCCTTGGCGTCCACGTAGCGCTCGAACGTCCCGTGCCGGTCCAGGTGGTCCGGGGTCACGTTCAGGACCACCGCCACCCGCGGACGGAAGCGGTCGGTGCTGTCGAGCTGGAAGCTGGACGTCTCGGCCACCACGATCCCGTCGCCCGGGAACTCGAGCGCGTGCTCCGCGAGCGGGGTGCCGATGTTGCCGCCCACCATCACCGGCCGCACCTGGGTGCGCAGCAGCTCGCCGGTGAGCGCGGTGGTGGTGGTCTTGCCGTTGGTGCCGGTGATCGCGATGCAGTCGGCTTCCATCACCCGCCAGGCCAGCTCGAGCTCGCCGATGATCGGCACCCCGCGTCCGCGGACCGCGGCGAGGGCGGGCAGCTCGAGCGGCACGCCCGGGCTCACCACCACCAGCTCCGCCCCCAGGAACGCGGCCTCGGGATGGCCGCCGGTCCAGAGGGCGCAGCCCTCGCGCTCCAGCACGCGCGCCTCGGTGGCGAGGCTCTCCAGCGAACCCGAGTCGGAGGCCAGCACCCGCGCTCCGAGCCGGCGCAGCAGCCGCGCCGCGGCCACCCCGCTCTTGGCGAGGCCCACCACCGCCACCGTCTTGCCCGCGAGCGACTCGCGGTACGGCACGCCGCGCGTCCCGTCGCCGCTCACGAAGATCCCCACCTGGTACGCGGCGTCGCGCCGCAGTGTCGCCAGAATCGCCATGTCATGTCACCCTAGCGGAGCTTGAGAGTGGTGAGGGCCAGGAGCGCCAACATGATGGACACGATCCAGAACCGCACGATGATCTTGGGCTCCGCCCATCCCTTGATCTCGTAGTGGTGGTGTAGCGGCGCCATTCGAAAGACCCGTCGTCCGGTCAGCTTGAAGGAGGCGACCTGGATGATGACCGAGGCCGCCTCCACCACGTAGATGCCGCCGATGAGCGGCAGCAGGAGCTCCGACTTGGTGACCACCGCGAGGGTGCCGAGCGAGCCGCCGAGCGACAGCGAGCCCACGTCGCCCATGAAGACCTGGGCCGGGTAGCTGTTGAACCAGAGGAAGCCGAGCGCGGCGCCCACCAGCGCCCCGCAGAAGATCGTCAGCTCGCCGGTGCCCTTGACGTTCAGGATGCGCAGGTACTCGGCGGCCCGGAAGTTGCCGGTGAGGTACGCGATCACCGCGAAGGCCCCGCCCGCGGTCACGATCGGCCCGATGGCGAGCCCATCCAGCCCGTCGGTCAGGTTCACCGCGTTGGACGAGCCCACGATGACCAGGATCGCGAACGGGATCCAGAGCCAGCCGAAGGTGAGCAGCCAGCCCTTGAAGAACGGGATCACGACGCTGGTGGTGAAGCCGTCGGGCGGCCAGACGTAGAGCCACGCCATCAGCACGCCCACCAGCAGGATCTGGGCCCCGAACTTCTCGCGCGCCGAGATGCCCTTGCGGGTCTTGAGCTTCTTCCAGTCGTCCTTGAGCCCGATCAGCCCGAGCCCCGCGGTGGCCAGCACCAGCACCCAGATGTAGCGGTTGCGCAGGTTGGCCCACAGCAGCGTCGAGACCAGGATCGCCACCAGGATGCCGATGCCCCCCATGGTCGGCGTCCCGGCCTTCGTCTTCTGGTGCCGCTCCGGGGTGTCCTCCCGGATCGACGAGCCCCCGTGCTGCATCTCGCGCAGCCGGGTGATCAGCCACGGTCCCAGGATGAACGAGATCACCAGGGCGGTGACCGTCGCCATCGCGGTCCGGAAGGTGATGTACCGGAACACGTTGAAGGCGGTGTGGTACTTGGCGAGCGGCACCAGCAGCTCGTAGAGCATCAGCCATCTTCTCCTCCGAAGCGGGCCACGAGCGCGTCCACCACGCGCTCCATGCGCATGCCCCGGGAGCCCTTGACGAGCACCGCGTCGCCCGGCGCCAGCCGCTTGAGCAGCAGCGCCACCGCATCCTCGAACGTGGTCACGTGATGGCTCTCCGCGAGCCCGGCCTCGCGCGCCGCCTCCACCGCCACCCGCGCCCAGCGGCCCATCCCGAGGAACTCCGCCGCGCCGGAGGCGGCCACCGCCCGGCCCATCTCGCGGTGCGCGGCCTCGCTGATCTCGCCCAGCTCGAGCATGTCGCCCAGCACCACCACGCGCCGATGCACGTCCGGCGGGCCGGCGAGTGTCTCGAGCGCGGCGGCCACCGAGCCGGGATTGGCGTTGTAGGTGTCGTCGAGGATGCGGAGCCGGCCCGCCGGACGCCACACGCAGCGCCCCTTGGCCGGCCGCGCCGCCTCCAGGCCCCGCGCGATCTGCTCGAGCGAGAGGCCGAGGGCCAGCCCGACCCCCGCCGCCGCGAGCGCGTTGGTGACGTTGTGGCGGCCCGCGAAGTGGAGGCGCACCGGGCGCTGCGCGGTGCCGATCGCGAGGGTGAAGCGGAGCCCGTCGCCCGCGTCGGAGGCCGGGCCCGCCGCGTGGACGTCGGCGCCGGGGCGCGTGCTGTAGTAGAGCACCCGCGCGCGGCTGCCGTCGCGCATCGCGAGCACTCGGGGATCGTCCGCGTTGAGCACCACCGTGCCGTCGGGCGGGATCGCGCGGACGAGCGCGCTCTTCTCGGTGGCCACCCCGTCGAGGTCGCGGAAGGCCTCGGTGTGGGCGCCCTGCACCACCGTGACCACGCCGACGGTGGGCCGGCAGATCGCGGCGAGCGACTCGATCTCGCCCGGGGTGTTGGCGCCCAGCTCGAGCGCGAGGGCCCGGTGCTCGGGGCCGAGGCGGAGCAGGGTGAGCGGCAGCCCCCACTGGTTGTTGAAGCTGCCCTCGGGCTTGAGCACCGGCCCGAGCGCTTGCAGCACCGAGGCCATCATCTCCTTGGTGGTGGTCTTGCCGTTGGAGCCGGTAACCGCCGCGACCGGGACGGTGAAGCGCGCCCGGTGATAGGCGCCGAGCCGACCGAGCGCGCGGGTGGTGTCGTCCACCAGGATCGTCGGCACCGACGGCGGCAGGTCGTCGGGCAGATTGTGGACGACCAGGCACGAGGCCCCGCGCGCGCCCGCGTCCCGCAGGAAGCCGTGGCCGTCGCGATTGGGCCCCTGGATCGCGAAGAAGGCCTCCCCGATGGCCAGGTTGCGGCTGTCGATGCTGACCCCGGTCACCGCCACCCCGAGGTCGCCCGCCACCAGCGCGCCCTGCGTGCCCCGGACCACGTCCTCGACGCTCAGGCCCGCCACGCGCGCCCTCCCGTTCCCCCGCGCTCGACCAGCGCGGTCCGGGCCACCTCGCGGTCGTCGAACGGCAGCACCTCCGACCCCACGATCTGGTAGGTCTCGTGGCCCTTGCCCGCGATGACCACCACGTCGCCCGCGCGCGCCCAGCCGACCGCTCCCTGGATGGCCCGCCGCCGGTCTGCGATGGACTCGTGGCGGCCCGCCGCGCTCGCGGGGATGCCGGTCTCGATCTCGGCCAGGATCGCCTCCGGCCGCTCGCTGCGCGGGTTGTCGGAGGTGACCCAGGCCCGGTCGGCGAGCCGCGCGGCGATGCCGCCCATGATCGGGCGCTTGCCGCGGTCGCGGTCGCCTCCGCAGCCGAACACCACGCCGAGCCGCGCGCCGGGCGTGAGCAGCTTGCGCGCGGTGGCCAGCACGTTCTCGAGCGCGTCCGGGGTGTGGGCGTAGTCCACGACGACCAGGAACGGCTGGCCGGCCTCCACTCGCTCGAAGCGGCCCGGGACGGTCGCGACCCCGGAGAGGATGCGCCCGATCTGCGCGGGCTCCATCTCGAGGGCCAGCCCGACGCCCACCGCCCCGAGGAGGTTCACCACGTTGTGCTCGCCCACCAGCGCGGAGGTGATCTCGATCGCGCCGCCGGGTGCGGCGATCTCGAGCGTGATGCCGTCCATGCCCGACTCCCAGCGGCGCGGACGGAGCTCGGCGGGCGCGCGGAGGCCGAAGGTGAGGATCCGTACGTCCGGATCGGCCGCGGCGGCGCGGACCATGGCCGCGCCCGCCGGATCGTCGACGTTCACCACCGCGGCGCGACGCGGCTTGCGCCCCCGCGCGAGCAGGCCGAACAGCCGCGCCTTCGCGTCGCGGTACGCCTCGAGCGTCTTGTGGAAGTCGAGATGGTCCTGGGTGAGGTTGGTGAAGACGGCCACGTCGAACTCGATCCCGTCGACGCGCGAGAGGGAGAGCGCGTGGGAGGACACCTCCATCGCCGCGCCACCCACCCCCGCCTCCACCATGCGCGCCAGAAGGGCCTGCAGCTCGAGCGCCTCGGGCGTGGTCTGGCTCGCGGCCTCGGCCTGGTCCCCCACCCGGTACTGGATGGTCCCGATCACGCCGGTGGGCCGGCCGCCCGCGCCGAGGAGCGCCTCGACCAGCAGCGACGTGGTGGTCTTGCCGTTGGTGCCGGTGATGCCGATCACGGTGAGGCGCCGCGACGGATGCCCGTGATAGGCGTCCGCGAGCCGCGCCAGGGCTTCGCGCGAGGACGGCACCAGGACCCGGGCCGCCGCGCTGCCCGGCAGAGGATCCGCGCCCTCGGCCACCACCACCGCGGCGCCGCGGCCGAGCGCGTCGGCGGCGAAGCGCCGGCCGTCCTGCTTGAAGCCGGGGATCGCCACGAAGAGCTCGCCCGCCGCGACCTTCCGCGAGTCGTACGCGAGACCGGTCACCCGGGTGGGCAGCGAGCCCAGCACCGTCTTGTCCGGCAACGCGTCGAGGAGCGTGGTGGTCGGCATCACTGCTGGAGGCTCACCGCGACGGCGGCGCTCGGCCGTCCGGCCGTGGGCGCGAGATGCAGCCGGCAGACCGTGCCGGGCGGCAGCGGGGCGCCCGGCAGCGGGAGCTGGCTCGTCACCACGCCGCGGCCGGTGATCTCGAGGCGGACGCCGAGCGGAGCCAGGGTCTCCATGGCCTGCCGGAGCGACAGGCCGCCGAGTCGCGGCATCACCCCGTCTATCTGAGCCGCCGGCGCTGGCGCAGGGACGGCGTCCGCGGCACCGGCCGGCACCGCGACCGCGTCGAGCGCGGGACCTTCCGCGGCCACGCCGGCCCGCGGACGCTCCGGGGTGACGCGGGCGAGCTCTCCCCGTACGATCGGCACCGGGCTCGAGTCGCGCGGGGCCACGTTGAGATAGCGCAGGGCCTCGCGGCCGATCGCGGCGAAGATGGGCGCCGCCGCCTCGCTGCCCCACTTCTCGTTCTTGGGCTCGTCGAGGAGCACGATCATGGCCAGGCGCGGATCGTCGGCGGGCGCGAAGCCCACGAACGAGAGCACGCCGGGAGCGCGCGAGTAGCGCCGGGTGGCGGGGTCCATCTTCTGGGCGGTGCCGGTCTTGCCCGCCACGTCGTAGCCGGGGATGGCCGCGTTGTGGCCGGTGCCGTTGCGCACCACGTTCACCATCATCTCGGTGAGGGTGCGCGCGGTCTCCGGGCTGATCACCTGGCGCACCGGGACGGGCTCGAACGAGCGGATCTCCCGTCCCTGAGCGTCGAGCACCGCGCGGATGATCTGCGGCTGCATGAGGCGCCCGCCGTTGGCCACCGCGGAGAAGGCGGTCACCATCTGCACCGCGGTCACCGAGATCTCCTGCCCGATCGACATGGTGGCGAGCGAGAGCCCCGACCACTGGCCGGGCGGGCGGAGCTGGCCGCGGCTCTCCCCGGGCAGCCCCAGGTTGGTCGGGGCCCCGAAGCCGAAGGCGGTGATGTACTTGTAGTAGCGCTCCTTGCCCAGCATCATCCCGACCTTGATCGAGCCCACGTTGGAGGAGTTCTGGAGCACCTCGGCGAAGGTGAGCCAGCCGTACTTCTTCCAGTCGTGGATCGTCGCGTTCGCGACCGTGATCGCGCCGTTCTCACCGTAGACCCGATCGGTGGGCCGCACCACGCCCTCCTCGAGCGCGGAGGCGGCCATGATCACCTTGAAGGTGGAGCCCGGCTCGAAGGGATCGGTGACCGCGCGGGCGCGCCGGTCGTCGTCGCTCGCCCCGCCGAACGCGTTCGGATTGTAGGTCGGGCGGATCGCCATCGCGAGGATCTCGCCGGTGCGCGGATCCATCGCCACCGCCATCGCCGACTTGGCCCGGGTACGCCGCCACGCCGCGTCGACTTCCTTCTCGGCGAGATACTGGATGGTCGCGTCGATCGTGAGCATGATGCCCTGCCCCGCGACCGACGGCTTGAGCACGATGGGCGCGCCGGTGACCTCGCGCCCGAGCGCGTCGCGCTCCACCACCGCGCGCCCCTCGACGCCGGCCAGGTGCGCGTCCCACGCCTGCTCGATCCCGGCGAGCCCCTTGCCCTCGGCGCCCTCGAAGCCGACGAGCTGCGCGGCCAGCTCGCGGTTCGGGTAGAGCCGCAGGCTGTCCTCCACGAGGGCGAGCGAGGGATCCTTGAGATCGCGCACCGCGCGCGCCACGTCCGGGGTGAGCCGCCGCCGCACCGGGGCGAACTTCTTGGCCACCGTGAGCCGCCGGATCAGGTCGCGCGCCGGCTCGCCCAGGATCGGGGCCAGGCGGGCCGCGAGCCGCGGGGCGTCCTCGACCTTGGCCGGCGTGACGTAGAGGGTGTCGGCGCGGGAGGAGACCGCGAGGGCCTGCCCGGTGCGGTCCAGGATCGGCCCGCGCTTGGGCCGGAGCGGCACCGTCTTGGCGTGCTGGTTCTCGGCGAGCCGCGAGTACTCGTCGTGCTTGAGGATCTGGAGATAGGCCAGCCGGCCGAGCAGGACGACGAAGGCACAGGCCAGGCACGCCGCGAAGATCAGCGTCCGGCTTCGGAGGCCCTCGGCCCGCAGCTCGGTCATGGAGTCACGCTAGTGGACCCCGCCGCTGCCGGATACTTCGCCGGCCAGCTCCGCGCGCCGGTCGAGCGCGGCGGCGGCGCCGCCGCCGCCCGGGACGAACTCGCGGGCCAGGCGCACCTGGTCGCGGCCCGGGGCGACCATGCCGAGCTCGCCGCGCGCCTTGCCCTCGATGCGGGAGAGCGACTTCAGCGTGGCCATCTCGACCCGGAGCCGCCGGTTGGTCTCCTCCAGCTCGGCGCGCCCCTGCCGGAGCGCGTCGAGCCGGTAGGACAGGCGCACCTGCTGCACCCGGAGCCCCACCACTCCCAGCACCAGGACCACCGCGAGCCCGGCCCCCACCACCGCGGTGGCCATGGAGCGGAGCCGGCGCCGATCGCTGACCCGGTGACGCCGGACCGCCTCCGGCTGGCGGGCGCGATGCTGGTGACCCCAATGCGACTGCGGTGCGCGTGACGTGCCGACCCGACTGCTCATGCTGCCTCCTGCCGCGCGAGCACGCGCAGCTTGGCGCTGCGGGCGCGCGGGTTGAACGCCATCTCCTCGCGGCCCGCGGTCACCGGAGTAGGCTCGAGCTCGACGAAGCCCCGGCCCGCCAGTGAGCGGAACGCGCGCTTGACCACCCGGTCCTCACCGGAGTGGAAGGAGATGACGCCGAGCCGACCGCCGGCCTCGAGGAGCGCGGCCGCTTGCGGCAGCGCCTCGGCGAGGGCGCCGGGCTCGTCGTTGACGGCCATCCTCACCGCCTGGAAGGTGCGGGTGGCCACGTGGGTGCGCTTGGACCAGGCCGCGCGCGGGACCGCGCGCTTCACCACCGAGACCAGGTCGGCGGCGGTGCAGAGCGGCGCGCGCCGCCGCTGCTCGACGAGCACGCGCGCGATGCGCCGCGCGTGCCGCTCCTCTCCCAGCTCCAGCAGAAGGCTCGCGATCTCCTCCGCGGAGAGGCGCCCGAGCAGCTCCGCCGCGGTCGCCCCCTCGCGGGGATCGAAGCGCATGTCGAGCGGCTCCTCGCCCTGGAAGGAGAACCCGCGGCCCGACTCGTCGAGCTGGTAGGACGAGAGCCCGAGGTCGAGGAGCACCGCGGCGGCCCGCTCGATGCCGGCGCCGATGGCGAGCGCGCCGAGGTGGCGGAAGCTGCCGTGACGGAGCACCACCCGCGCCCCGAAGCGCGCGAGCCGCTGCGCCGCGCGCGCGAGGGCCTCGGGATCGCGGTCGATGCCGAGCAGGCGGGTGTCGCCGCCCGCGGTCTCGAGCAGCTGCTCGGCGTGTCCCCCCATGCCGATCGTCCCGTCCACCACCCAGCCTCCGCGGCGGGGGCGCAGGAGGAAGGTCACTTCGTCGCTCAGGACTGGTACGTGAGCGTGTTCGGGCTCGCTCCGGCTGACACCGGGCGCTTCTCTGTTGAATCCGCTCGGCTCCACCCGCGAGGTGTCGCCACCGGAAGCTTCTCTTTCAAATGCGCTCGCCTCGCCTTCGGCTGCAGCTCGCAAATCAAACGCCTTTCTGCGCGAGGCGCTCGCGCAGGTCGTCGAGCGGGCCGGCCTGCTCGCGCTGGTAGATCGCCCAGCGATCGTCGTCCCAGATCTCGAAGTGATCCATCATCCCGATGATCACCACGTTCTTCGAGAGGCCACCGCGCTCGCGATAGTCCTGCAGGATCTGGATGCGCCCGTGCGGATCGAGCACCACGTCGAGGCCGGCCGAGAGATACACGTGCTGGAAGCGACGGCGATCCGGATCGAGCTTGGCGAGCCCGTTCACGCGATCCTCGAGCTCGCGCCACTTGTCCTCGGGGTACACGTCGAGCGCGGTGCCGTTGGGCGCCATCACGAGCCGATCACTGCCGGCCTCGCGCAGCACCTCGCGGAACTTCGCCGGGATGCTGAGTCGCCCTTTCGGGTCGATCGTATGCCTGAAATGTCCCCGAAACACTGTCTCCCCCGCCGGGGCGCCAAATCGCCCTCGGACCGGCCCTGAATGGCACTTCATGGGATTTCAACCCACTTCGAGGGACCATCCTAGGTGGGATCGATTGGGGGTGTCAAGCGAAAACTCCGGATTTTCAAGCCATTCCGTGCCCTCGGGAAGGCCACCGGTTGGGGGTGGACCGGGCAGGGCTACAGCGGGTAGACGGCGGGGCGGGAAGGAGGGGGCTTACCTGGTGGGGCGGTAGTACGTCAGGGCCTCCGGCAGCCAGCCCTGGATCTGCTCGATGCGGGTCTCCTCGGAAGGGTGCGTCGACAGCCACTGGGAGGGCCGCTGGCCCTTGGCGGCCTCGGCCATCCGCTTCCACAGCTCCAGCGCGGCGTGCGGGTCGTAGCCCGCCTTGGCCATGAGGATCAGACCCAGATGATCGGCCTCCGACTCCTGCTGGCGACTCCACGGCAGCAGCACGCCCACCTGGGCTCCCGCGCCGAGGGCGGCGCTCACCAGCTGCACGGTGGCCGGGTTGCTGCTGGCGAGCCCGGCCAGCACCTGCGTGGCGGTCTGCACGCCCATCTGCTGGCTCAGGCGCTCGCCCCCGTGCCGCGCGAGCACGTGGCCGATCTCGTGGCCGAGGACCGCGGCCAGGCCGGCCTCGTCGCGGGTGATGGGCAGGATGCCGGTGTAGACCGCCACCTTCCCGCCCGGTAGCGCGAAGGCGTTCGCCTGCTTGTCGTCGGCGATCAGCTTGAACTCCCACTGGTACTTGAGGTCGGTCACCGCGGCGATGCGGCTGCCCACGCGCTGGACCATCGCGCTGGATTGACCGTCGGTGGACAGCGGGGCCTTGCCCACGATCTCCTGGTAGGACTGCACGCCCATCTTCGCTTCCTCGTCGGGCGAGACGAGCTGGATCTGGTGGCGGCCCGTGTAGGGCACCGTCTCGCAGCCGAGCGGCGACAGGCCGAGCGCGATCAGCAGCAGCGCAAGGGGGTGAAGTCCGCGGGGCACGCGCGCATTCTACCAGAGCAGGTTCCGCAGAGTGGCCTGCGTCTCCACGGCCACCGCGGATCCCGTCTCGCCGACCTCGAGCTGGATGCGCACCGCGGTCACCGCGGCCGGATCGGTCGTCTCGGCGCCGGCGCGGTCGAGGTAGGTGAGCCGGAACGTCCGCACGTGCTCGACCACCGGCTGCGCGCCCCCGCCCGCGTCGCGCCGCAGGATCGTCTCTCCCGGGCGCAGGAGATAGGTCACGCGCTCGCGGGTCGGGTCCACCACCCCGTTGCCGTTGAAATCCCGCTGGAAGACGACGCGGGTGGGCTCGGCCAGCACCACCGGCGCGATGCCGGCGACGGTGGGGTCGTAGCCGGCCTCGCGCAGCTCGCCGGCCAGGCGCTCGACCGCGTAGCGTGCCGATTGCTGGGCCTCGACCCGCGCCGCGCCCCAGACCCAGGCGCGCAGCCCCAGGTGCAGGAGCGTCAGGGTCGAGGCCATCAGCCCGCCGCCCACGGCCAGGGCGACGAGGAGATCGACCAGCGAGTAGCCGGCGGGGGCGTGGCGCACGCCGCGAGCGTGGCCGGGCCCGCCCGCCCGCGCAATGTCCGGCTTTCGCGGCGCGCCCGGGACGCGACGTGTATCGGCGAGCGCTCAGTCGAGCGGCGGCCGCCGGTGCGCCCAGGGGGCGAGCTTCTCGAAGGCCGCGGAGGCGCGCAGCACGGTGGCGTCCTCGAAGCGGCGGCCCACGATCTGGAGCCCGATGGGCAGCTCCTCGCGCGTGAAGCCGCACGGCACCGAGGCGCCGGGGTGCCCGGTCATGTTGAACGGATAGGTGAACGGGATCCAGTCGTAGATCCCGGTCGGGATGCCCGCGATCTCGGGCGGCCCGTCCTGCCCCACCTTGAAGGCCGCGCAGGCGATGGTCGGGGTGAGCAGCAGGTCGTAGCGCTCGAAGAGGCGCCGCGGGTGCTCTTCCCAGGCGAGCCGGTCGAACCAGGACTGGACGTACTGGGTGGGGCTCCAGCCGCGCGTCTCGTCCGCGATGGCGGCGAGGCCCGGATCGATGTCGTCCCGCCGGTCGCGCAGGGCCGGGCCCAGCCGGGCCGCGATGCCGCCCAGGAACATGGTCCGCCACGCGGCCTGCGGGCTCGGCCACTTCGGGGCGACCTCCTCGACGCGGCAGCCCATCTCGCGGAAGCGCCGGGTCGCGCGCTCGCACGCGCTCGCGACCTCGGGGTCCACCACCTTGGCGAAGCCGAGATCGGCGGTCCACGCCACGCGCAGGCCCTTCACCCCGCCCTTGAGCGCCCGGTCCACGCCACGCGCAGGCCCTTCACCCCGCCCTTGAGCGCCTTCACGTAGTCGACCCGGGGGCCGGGCAGCGAGAAGGGATCACGCGCGTCGGGCCCCGCGCAAGCGTCCAGCATGAGCGCGGCGTCCGCCACCGTGCGGGTCATCGGGCCGATGTGCGAGAGCCCCCAGGCCGCGCTGAACGGGTAGATCGGCACGAGGCCGAAGGTGGGCTTGATGCCGTAGATGCCGGCGAGCGACGCCGGGATGCGGATCGACCCGCCGCCGTCGGTGCCGATCGCGAGGGGGCCGAGGCCGGCGGCCACCGCGGCGCTGGCTCCCCCGCTCGAGCCGCCCGGGGTGCGGTCGAGGTTCCACGGGTTGCGGGTGATGCCGAAGAGCAGGTTGTGGGTGGCTCCGATCCAGCCCATCATCGGGGTATTGGTCTTGCCGAGCTGGATCGCCCCCGCCGCCTCGAGCCGCTCGACGATGGGCGCGCTCTCGGTGGGCACGTTGTCGGCGAAGAGCCGGGTGCCGAACGTGGTGCGGATGCCCTTGGTGACCACGAGGTCCTTGGTGGAAAACGGCACCCCGTGCAGCGCGCCGAGCCGCGCTCCCTTCTTCCCCACCGCGCGCTCGGCGGCGCGCGCCGCCTTCATCGCCTGGTCCGCGGTGAGGGTGACGAAGGCGTTCAGGCGCGGGTTCAGGCGCTCGATGCGGGCGAGCACCGCCTTCATGACCTCGACCGGCGAGATCTTGCGGCGCTTGATCGCGGGGGCCATCTCGGACGCGGGCATCCAGCAGAGGTCGTCGGCGTTGGCCATGGGAATACCCCTCACCGTGCCCTCTCTCCAGTGGGGAGAGGGATGTTTGGTTAGGCGCCGCGGAGGCGCGGATCGAGCGTATCGCGGAGCGCGTCGCCGAGCAGGTTGGAGCCGAAGACCGCGAGGCTGATGGCCAGGCCCGGGAAGAGGACGAGCCACGGCGCCTTCTGCGCGTACTCCGCGGCGGAGACCGAGAGCATCCGGCCCCACGAGGGATACGGCTCCGGGACCCCCAGCCCGAGGAACGAGAGCGCGGCCTCCACCAGGATCGCGCTGCCGAGCTGGGCGGTGCACAGCACGATGAAGGGGCCGATGGTGTTGGGCAGGATGTGGCGGAACGCGATGCGCAGGTGACGCAGCCCCACCGCGCGCGCCGCCTCCACGTACTGCATCTCGCGGATCGAGAGCACGCTGGCCCGGATGACCCGCGCCGCCCGCGGGATGATCGGGATCGAGATCGCGATCACCACGTTCGGGATCGACGGCCCGAGCGCGGCCGACATCACGAGGGCCAGCACCAGCAGCGGCAGGCCCTGCAGGATGTCCATCACCCGCTGGGTGACGAGGTCGGTCTTGCCGCCGATGTAGCCGGAGAGGAGCCCGATGACCCCACCCAGCACCGAGCCCATGAGGGTGGAGGCCAGGCCCACGATGAGCGAGACCCGCGCCCCGTGGACGATCCGGGAGTAGATGTCGCGGCCGAGATGGTCGGAGCCGAGCCAGTGATCGGCCCCCGGCCGGGCCAGGCTCTGGCCCGCGTCGGTGGCGATGGGGTCGTGGGTCTGCAGCTGGTTGGCGAACACCGCGGTGAGCAGGATCACCAGCATCAGGAAGCCGCCGATCGCCCCCAGCGGCTTCTTGCGGCAGAAGCGTGCGAGCACCGTCCACGCCCCGGGCCGGCGCAGGGCCATCGCGACCGCCGGCACTTCGACGCCGAGCGGCCTAGTGGCCATAGCGGACCCGCGGGTCGAGGAAGCCGTAGAGCATGTCCACGAAGAGGTTCGAGAGGATCACCACGATCGCGATGAACATGACCAGGTTCTGCACGATCGGGTAGTCCCGCCACAGGATCGCCTCCACCAGGAAGCGCGCGAGCCCGGGCAGGTTGAAGACGGTCTCGGTCACCACGAGGCCACCGATGAGGAACGCGAACTCGATCCCGATCACGGTCACCACCGGCAGGATCGCGTTCTTGAGCGCGTGGCGCCAGATGACGACGCGCCCGGACTGGCCCTTGGCCCGCGCGGTGCGGATGTAGTCCTCGCGCATCACCTCGAGCAGCGAGGAGCGCGTGATGCGCATGATCAGGGCCGACGAGCGGTAGCCCACCGCGAGCGAGGGCAGCGCGAACTGCACGCAGTGCAGCAGGAAGTTCTCCCGCGGCGAGACGTAGGTCACCGGCGGGATCCAGCCGAACCACGCGACCAGGCTCAGGATGATGACCATGCCCAGCCAGAAGGAGGGCATGCTGAGGCCGGCCAGGCTGAACACGCGCAGCGCGTAGTCGAGCCCGGTGTCCTGCCGGACCGCGCTGATCACGCCGAAGGGCACGCCCAGCGCCACCGAGACGATGAGCGACAGCACCGCCAGCTCGAGGGTGACCGGGATGAGCGGGCGGATGATCTCCCAGGCGGGCAGATCGTAGCGATACGACTTGCCGAGATCGCCGGTCACGATCTGGCGCAGCCATTCGAGGTACTGCACGTACACCGGGCGATCGAGCCCCAGCTCCTTCTCGATCGCGGCGCGCTCGGCCGGGTTCACGTAGCCCCCGGTGGAGAACAGGATGTCCACGATGTCGCCGGGGGCCAGGCGCAGCATGCCGAAGATCACGATCGACATGCCGAGCAGGGTCAAGAGACCGATGCCCAGCCGCTGCGCGATGTACGTCTTCACGATTCGGACCCCGGGCGCGTGGGCGTTACTTGTCCCGCCAGACGTCGGCCATGCGGCCGAAGTTGTAGATGTTGTCGTGCGCCACCAAGTTCTTCACGTGCGGCCACACCGTGAAGTAATCGAGCCGCCAGTCGAGCAGCGGGCGCGCCGCGTCCGCCTCCACCTTCTTCTGCAGCGTGCTCACGAGGGCCAGCCGCTCCTCGCTGCAGTACTGGCTGTAGTTGCGCGGGGAGCCGCACGCGTAGTTCTCGTAGTAGTTGGCGTCGGGCTCGTCCACCCCGAGGCCGGTCAGGTTGGCCCCGATCTGGTACTCCCCGCGGGTCGCCATCGGGTGCCATTGCGCGGTCTCCACCTGCTTCAGCGTGGCCTCGATGCCCACCTGCTTCAGCTCGTTGATCACGAACGAGGCCAGGTCCACGTACATCGCGATGGCCCGCGTGCTCATCTCGACGCGCAGCGGGTGCTGCGGGGTGATGCCCGCCTCGGCGAGGAGCTTCTTGGCCTGCGCCTTCATGTCCGCCGCCTTGCCGTAGCCCGGCAGCGCGGCGAGGTCCCGGTCGAGCAGGCCCCAGACCCCGTAGGGCTTGGGCTGCTGCGAGGCCCCCGGCACCGCCCCGCCCTGGTGCACCGCCGAGATCAGGGCCCGGCGGTCGATCGCGTAGGCCACCGCGAGGCGCACCTTCGGATTGTCGAAGGGCGGCTTCTTGGTGTTCATGATGATGTTATCGCTCACCGCCTGGGCCACCGGGGTGATCACGAGACCGGGTACCGCCTTCTTGAGCTGCTCGGCCGCGGTCTTGGTGGTCTCACCCGGGAACGACACGTCGAGCTGGCCGGCCTGGAGCGCGGCGGTCCGAGTCCCCCGCTCCTTGATGACCACGTAGCGGAGGCTGTCCAGGTAGGGCCGCCCCTTCACGAAGTAGTCGGGGTTCTTCACGTAGTCGACGAACTCACCCTTCCGCCACTCTTTCACCTTGAACGGACCGGTCCCGATGCAGCCGGTCCGGTACGTCGCCGGGTTCACGTGCGCGGCGTAGACCGGGCTGTAGCCGGAAGCGAGCATCACGAGGAGGCCCGGCTGCGGACGCTTCAGGTGAAACACCACCGTGTACGGGTCCGGGGCCTCGATCTTCTCGACGTTGGTGTACCAATCCTTACGAGGGTTGATCCGGAGCTTTCCCACCGCGTCGGGCGCCTCGCGCACCATGTCGAAGGTGAACTTCACGTCCTTCGAGGTGAACGGCTGGCCGTCGTGCCACTTGACGTCTTTCCTGAGAAAGAAGACGAGGTTTCGATAGTTGTCCTGCCAGGACCATTTCTCGGCGAGCTCGCCCACCAGGTTGTCGACGGTCTCGGCGCGCTTGGTCTGATCGAAGACCACCAGGTTGTTGAAGCACGGCATCGACGGGAACGAGGTCGCGATGGTCGACGTCTCGTGGATCGCGAAGCCCTGCGAGAGATCCTCGCGCTGCATGAGGTTGAGGTGTCCGCCGGACTTGGGCGCCTGGGCCGGCGCCGGGGTCGTCGACGCGACGACCCCGGCCAGGCCCAGCGAGATCGCGATGGCGAAGGTGCGGGAACGCTTCATTGTGCTCCTCTCCTTGCGCCGGCCGAGCGGCCAGATGGTAGTCGTCGACAGGGCTGGCGTGGGGAAATCATCGCAAAATATACGGCATGGGCGGTGGTCCGACAACCCTTCTGCCCCGCCGCATCCTCACGCGGCGCGTTATCGGCGGGAGCGACGCTCGGCGGGGACGACCGGGGCGTGGAAGGCGCGGCCGCGCGCGCGAAGGAGCCACTTCAGCTCGCGCGCGCCCGGCAACCGTGGATGGGGATGCGGCCTAGTACGAAGTCGGTCGCCCGCGCTCGCGAACCTCCCGGCGGGTCAGGATCTCCTCGAGCGCGATGGTGCGGGCTCCGCCCTGGCGGCGTAGCTCGGGCCGGGCCAGGATGGGGCGCTCGCGAATCCGGGCCGCGAGGCCGATCTTCACCGCCCGCTCGGTGTACAGGCGCTGCAGCGCGTGGCACATGAGCGGCCGGCCGCGGTTGTAGCCGAACTGCCGCTTGTACTCGTCCGCGTTCATCCCGTGGTTGCGCAGATGGGTGTTGGTGAGCTGCCGGAACCCGCTCCCGCAGACGAGACACCGGATGAGGTCGTGCTCCACCGCCTGCCGTGGATCCGCGCGCAGCATTGCGAGCGGCGAGCGTCGCGGCAGCGGGCGCAGGGCGATACCCAGACTCGCACTGTCGTGGGGACCGAGGATGCGGCCGGGCAGAACGAGCGGCCCAGGGGTGACGGACGGCGGGATCGGGTGGCCATGGAAGGCGGACATGTCGATCTCCTCTCCGGGTCGAGCGATGGCGGACATGTCCCTACAGGATCGCAAGCGTGGTGCCACGATAAAGATACACGTTTCCGGCAAGTTGAGATTCACCGGTCAATGTTTCCGACGGATGACTGGTGAAAACTTGACCATCTGCTTGACCAGTAAGGGCTTCTACGGCATGTTTGCGCGGTGGATCCGTTCATCGAGCTGCTCGGAGAGAGCCCGGCGATCGAGGTGGCCCGAGACGCGATACGCCGCCTGCTCTCGCGCCCGTTCAGCGCACGAAGGCCTCCGGCGATCCTGCTGGAGGGCGAGACCGGGAGCGGCAAGGGGCTGGTGGCCAGCGTGCTCCACCGCGCCGGCCCGCGCGCGGCCCGCGCCTTCGTGCCGCTCAACTGCGCGGCGATTCCGGAGACGCTGCTCGAGTCGGAGCTGTTCGGCTACGAGCGGGGCGCCTTCACCGACGCACGACGCGCAAAGCCCGGGCTCTTCCAGACCGCGCACCAGGGCACGATCTTCCTGGACGAGGTCGGGCTCCTGCCGGAGCCGCTCCAGGCCAAGCTGCTGACCGTCATCGAGGAGCGCGCGGTCCGGCGCCTGGGCGGCACGCATCCCGAGCCGGCCGACGCGTGGATCATCAGCGCCACCAACGCCGATCTGCAGACCGCCATCCGCGAGCGCCGCTTCCGCGAGGATCTCTACCACCGACTCGCCGTCCTCACCCTCCGCCTTCCGCCGCTGCGCGAGCGCGGGCGCGACGTGATCCTGCTCGCCGAGCATCTGCTGGTCCGCGTCTGCGCCGACTACGGCCTGCCGCTCAAGACCCTGTCGCCGGAGGCCCAGGAGCGGCTCCTGGCGCACCCGTGGCCCGGCAACGTGCGCGAGCTCAGCAACGTGCTCGAGCGGGTCGCGCTGCTGACCGACGGGGCGGTGGTCACCGCAAAGGTGCTCGAGCTCCCCGCCCCGGTGCGTGAGGAGGCCGCCGCCCCCACGCCCGTCGTCCCGCCGCCGCGCTCGCTCGACGACGCCCTGCGCGAGCACATGCGGGCCGTCCTCCAGCAGACCGGCTGGAACATCTCGCGCACCGCGGCCGTGCTCGGGATCACCCGCAACACGGTGCGGGCGCGCATGGAGAAGCTCGGCCTGCGCCCGGACGGGCCGGCGCCCACGAGCGGGCGGCGAGCGGCCGGCGACGCGGGGCCCGCTTCCGCCCCCGAGGCGCGTCCGGCTCCGGCGGTCTCCCTGCCGCCCACCGCGATCCGCTGGGAGTCCCGCCGGGTCACCCTGCTCCGCGCGGTCCTGGAGTGGAGCGACAAGGGCTCGGCGCTCGACGTGGTGCTCGACAAGCTCACGTCCTTCGGAGGCCGCATCGACGAGCTGAGCCCGACCACCGTCGGCGCGGTCTTCGGCCTGGAGCCGGTGGAGGACGCCCCGCGGCGCGCGGCCCACGCGGCCATGGCGGTGCAGAACGCTGCCGCGCGCGGGCGCGACGGCGAGCCGTTCACCGTGACCACCGCGATCCACGTGGGCCAGGTCCTGGTCGGGCAGTTCGCGGGCGATCTCCAGATCGACTCGGTGGCCAAGCGGATCGAGTGGAAGGTGCTCGACTCGCTCCTCGCGATCGCCCGGCTGGGCGGCATCGTGGCGAGCGCGGCGGCGGTGCCCTTCCTGGCCCGGCGCTTCGACCTCGAGCGGCGCGAGATCGGTTCGGGCACGCTTCACTACCTCCGCGGGCGCGAGGGGCCGGGCCTGGGCGTCGAGGGCGAGATGGCGGGCTTCGTCGGGCGCCGGCAGGAGCTCGACCTCCTCAACAGCCGGCTGGCCTCCGCCCGCGCCGGGCGCGGCCAGATCGTGGGGATCGTCGGGGAGGCGGGCATCGGCAAGTCGCGGCTCCTCTACGAGTTCCGTCAGGGGCTCCGGGGGGAGCCGGTCACGTACTTCGAGGGCCACTGCCTCTCCTACGGGACGTCGATCCCGTTCCTGCCGGTGCTCGAGATCCTGCGCACCGCCTGCCTCATCCGCGAGACCGACGGGCCGGCCGCGATGGCCGCCAAGCTCCGGAAGACCCTCGAGCGGCTCGAGATCGAGCCGGAGGCCGCGCTGCCCTACCTGCTCCGCTTCCTCGGGATCAAGGAGGGCACCGAAGCGCTCGACACGTCCCGGATCGACGGCATCCAGGTCCGCACCACCCAGATCCTCCGCCAGATGTGCATCCAAGCGAGCCGGCGACGCCCGCTCGTCATCGCGCTCGAGGACATCCACTGGCTGGACGCCTCCTCGGAGGCCCTGGCGGAGATGGTGAAGACCCTGGAGGGCGTGCCGCTGCTGCTGATCGTGACGTACCGTCCGGGGTACTGGCCCCAGTCGCTGGAGCGGTCGCGCCTGACCCAGGTCGCGCTCCAGCCGCTCTCTCCGGAGGACAGCCGGAGCGTGCTCGGCGGGTTCCTGCCTCGCGAGCGCCTGGCCGACCCGGTGTGCGAGCGGATCGTCAGCAAGGCGGAAGGCAACCCCCTCTTCCTCGAGGAGCTGGCCCGCACCGTCCGCGAGCAGGGCGGCCCGTCGGACGAGATCACGGTGCCCGACACGGTGGAGGAGGTGCTGCGGGCCCGGATCAACCGCCTGCCGGACCGGGAGCGGGAGCTGCTGCAGTCGGCGGCGGTGATCGGCAAGACGATCCCGATCGAGGTGCTGAGCCTCCTGGCCTCCGTCCGGGACGAGGACCTGCGCGCGATGCTCACCCACCTCCGGGCCGCCGACTTCCTGTACGAGATCGGCCCCGAGGGTCAGTACAGCTTCAAGCACGCGCTCACCCACGAGGTGGCCTACGGCGGCATCTCACCGACCGAGCGGCGCGAGCTGCACGCCCGCATCGTGACCATCATCGAGCGCATCAACCCGGAGCGGTTGAGCGACCACGTGGAGTGGCTGGCCCTGCACTCCACCAAGGGCGAGCTGTGGGACAAGGCGCTCGAGTACGTGCACCAGGCCGGCATCAAGGCCGCCGAGCACTCGGCCCACCGGCAGGCCGTCGCCTACTTCGAGCAGGTGCTCGAGATCCTGGCCCGGCAGCCCCGGAGCCGGGAGATGGCGGAGCGGGCGATCGATCTCCGTCTCGACTTCCGCAACTCGCTCCACGCCCTGGGTGACCTGGAGCGGATCCTCGAGCACCTCCGGGAGGCGGAGACGCTCGCCACCGCGCTGGACGACCGGCGCCGGCTGGGCCAGGTGTTCGCGTTCATGACCCAGTACTTCCGTTTGACCGGCGACCCGGACCGGGCGATCGAGTCCGGGGAGAAGGCGCTCGACATCGCGCGCTGGCAACCCAACTCCACCCTGTGGATCGTGGCGACCATGTTCCTGGGCTCGGCGCACGCCGCGGTGGGCAACTACCGGAAGGCGGCCGAGATTCTGTCACGCACCGTCGCGTCCATGCCCGAGCAGATGATCGATCACAACTGGAGCGTCAACGGCCTGCTGCCCGTCTTCACCCGCTCCTACCTCGGGTACTTCCTGGCCGAGCTGGGAGAGTTCGAGGCGGGCCTCCGGCACGCGGAGGAGGCGCTGCGCGCGGCGCGGGCCGCCGACAAGCCGTACAGCCTCATCTTCGCGTGCTGCGGGGTGGGCAACCTCCATCTGCTCAAGGGGGAGCTGACTCACGCGGTCGAGGTGCTCGAGCACGGCCTCGCGCTCTGCCGCGCCTCGAACCTGCCCGTCGCGCTCCCGGTTCTCGCCGCCTCGCTGGGCCCCGCCTACGCGCTGACGGGCCGTGCGAGCGACGCGATCCGCCTGCTCGAGCAGGCGGTCGACCAGGCCCGCTCCATGAAGCGCGCGGGCGGGCACGCCCTGCTGCTCCTGCAGCTGGGCGACGCCTACCGGCTCGGGGGGCGGATCACCGACGCGAGCGTCATCGCGCAGCACGCGCTCGACCTGGCCCGCACCCACAAGGAGCGCGGGCACGAGGCCTACGCCCTGCGCCTCCTGGCCGACATCGCGGCGCCGGGCCCGGGCGGCGCGCGCGGCGACGCGGAGTCGCTCTACGGCCAGGCCCTCGCCCTCGCGGAGGAGCTCGCCATGCGTCCTCTCGCCGCCCACTGCCAGCTCGGCCTGGGGCGGCTGCACGCGCGGTTGGGGCGCCCCGCCCTCGCGGCGGCGAGCCTGGCCTCCGCGCTGGCCGGCTTCACCAGCCTCGGGATGTCCTACTGGCTCGCGGAGGCGCAGGCCGAGCTAGCCGCGGTGCGCTGAGCGCCTGTCCGCGACGGTCTCGACCCGGAACCGGGCGATCTCGAGACCGCACGCGCGAGCGAGGCGGCGCAGCTCGAGCTGCACCGCCTCGATCGCGTGCCGGCCTACCGTTCCGGTCAGGGTGACGCGATCAGCGAGACCGCCGGCCCCGGGCCGCCTGGCGCTTCTTGGCCGCCTGGCGGCGCTTGGCCTTGGCCGCGGCCGCTCTCCATCTCTTCTCAATCGACCTCACCCCTTTCTTGAACTGGGCGAGCAGCGCGCGCGTCTCCGAGCTCTGCGGCGTGGCCGCGAAGACGATGTACGTCCGCCCCTGCTTCTCGCCCTGCACGACGTGGATCAGCATGGTGGCTCCTTTCCGGTTGAGGTGAGCTAGCTCGCGTCGACCACTCCGTCGAAGAACTCCTCCTCGCGCAGGATGCGCGGGACCGCGTCGATGTCCCGCAGGAGGTAGTGGTACTCGGCCACGTCGTACTCGTCGCGCAGGTCGACCCGCTCGCCGAGCGCGGCCTGGAGGTACACCGCGGTCATGTTGTGCTTGCCGGTCAGGTCGAGCAGGTTGGTGGTGGACGAGAAGCGGCCCGCGTTGATCTCGGTCACCCGCGCGACGCCGGCCGCGTCCTGCTTGAGATCGACCCCGAACACCCCGGAGGCTCTCGGGTCGAGCGCCCGGATCACCCGGGCGCAGAGCGCGGCGATCTCCGGCTCCCGCACCGTCTTGGTGAGCGCGGGCACCGACGAGATCTCGGCCGCCTGCGTCCCGCTCGTCAGGTAGGAGAGCCGCTCGTAGGTCTTGACCAGGAGCTGGACTCCGTCCTTCCACACGCTCTGGCATCCGAGGTCGCGGCCGGGCAGGTACTCGCTCAGGGTGAAGGCGGTGACCGGCACGTCGCGCATGTCGCGCCAGTAGGCGATCCAGCTCCGCGCCTGCGCCGCGGTCGCCACCGGGATCGCGCCCCGCGAGCCCGCGCCTCGGCGCACGCGGCACCAGAGCGGCGCGCCGCGCCCGCGGGCGATGCGACGGAAGATCGCGCCGACGTCCCGCAGGCTCCGCACTCGCGCGGTGGGGGGAGCGGGCAGGCCGAGCGAGCGGAGCCGGCCGGCGAGACGGTACTTGTCCGCGCACAGCTCGATCAGAGACGGCCGGGGCAGGAAAAGATATCGCGCCAGGCCGGCCCGCATCCGGGAGAGCGCGAGGGTGTCGGCGTCGGTCGCGGGAATGACCAGGTCGACCGCCTCCTCCCGCGCGATGCGCCGCAGGGCGCGCGCCCACGCGGGGCCGGCGGAGGGCACCCGGTATCGGCGATCGGCGGCGGAGTTCTTCAGGATAAACGGATCGTCGTGGCCACCGATGATGGTGACCGACGGGTGACCGGCGCGGAGGCTGCGAATCAAGTTGTTGCTGGGACCGGTTCCGGCGCTCGTGACGAGAAGCCGCTTCGCCATCTCACCTCCACGTCGTGCGCCTCGAGGATGAGGCGCGGCCGATACTAGGCAGCGCGCGGAAAGCTTGTCAACGCGATACGGCGGTGTCCTTACTGGGTGCCCGTCCTCCGGCCGCCGAAGCGACCGGGCGCGTTACTTCGTGATGACGCCGCAGGCGATGCGCCCGCCGCTGTTGCCGGTGGGATCGGTCTTCTCGTCGTCCGGATTGGCGTGGATCACGAGCGCGGTCCCCTTGTCGCCGAGCAGCGACGTGTTGCCCCCGGTGAGGGTGAAGGCCTTGGTGGTCACGTCGATGCCGCCTTCGCCGGAAGCGGCTATCGCCAGGTTCGGCAGATCGCCCGCGTGCGGCCCGGCCGGGTTCTGCGGTCCGTGCTGCTTGTTGCCCGGATTGAAGTGCGCTCCCGCGGACGTGAAGTCGGGCGGCTCGCAGAGACCCACCGCGTGGACGTGGAGGCCGTGGCCGCCCGGCGGCAGCCGGTAACCGGTCGCCGCGATCCGCACCCCCTCCGGGGTCTGGATCATGGTGGCCACTCCCACCTGCTTGCCTTCCTTGTCCTTGAGCACGGCCTCCGCCGAAAGCGGCCCCCGGTCGGCCGGGGTGCTCGCGCATCCGGCCAGCACTGCGACCACACCGAGCAGCAGAAGTGGTCTCACCGTCGAGTGCCCTCCCGTTCAGTTGATCTGCGCAATGAGCTGCTGGGCTCGGTCCCGGAAGCGCTCGACGTTCTCCATCTTGACGTGCTCGTAGCCTCGGACCTCGTCCGGCAGCTCGGCCAGCTTCACGGCCAGGTCGTGCGTGACCGGGCTGAGCCGTACCAGCGCGGTCTCCAGATGCTGCCGGTACTCCTCGATCAGGGCGCGCTCCACCTGCCGGATCGCGGCGTAGCCGAAGACGTCGAGCCGGGTACCCCGCAGCCCCTTCATGGCGGCCAGGAGGCGGAAGGCGGGGGTGAACCAGCTCCCGAGGCGGATCTTCTTCTTGAGGCCGAGCGCGCGCAGGAGCGGCGGGTGCAGGTGCCAGTAGGTGCGGACCTTCGGTCCGAACTTGGACTGCAGGTGGGCCTGCACCGCCGCGTCGAGGTGCAGCCGCGCCACCTCGTACTCGTCCTTGTAGGCCATCAGCTTGTGGAGGTAGCGCGCGGCGGCCTCGGCCAGGCCCCGCTGGCCGGGCGCGCGCTCCGCCTCCACCTGCGCGACGCGCGCCACGAAGTCCACGTACTCGGCCGCGTAGGCCGAGTTCTGGTAGGCGATCAGCTCGGGCACCCGGACCTCGAGCAGCCGCCGCAGCTCGCCGGCGGCGCCCACCCGGTCCACCAGCGCCTGCGCGACCGCGCCGAGCGCCACCGGCTGCTCGGTGGCCCGGGTGGTGGCCTGGGCGACCGCGGCCTCGACCTGGGTGCGGTCCACCACCGCCATGCGGCCCCACCGGAACGCGAGCAGGTTCATCTCGACCGACACTCCGTTGAGGCGAATCGCCTTCTCGATCGACGGGGCGGAGACCGGCAGGGCGCCCGCCTGGTACGCCGCTCCCAGCATGATCGGGTTGACCGCCATGTGATCGCCGAAGAGCCCCTCCGCGATGGCCTGGGCGTCGAGGTAGACGTTGGGATCCTTGCGGGTGACCCGATCGATGCTCATCAGCATGCTGCTCAGCTCGGGGAAGTGCACCGCGGTGTCCACCACCATCTGGCCGGTGGGGATCTGGCTCGTGGAGACCACCGCGATGGTCCGCCCCGACTCCGCCTTGTCGAGGTTGACGGGGTCGGTGGCCACCAGCAGGTCGAAGCCCAGGTAGAGATCGGCGGAGCCGGCCGAGACCTTGTTGGCGGACTCGATCGTGGCGGAGGCGAGCTTGAGGTCGGAGACCACCGGCCCGCCCTTCTGGCTGAGCCCGGTCTGGTCGAGGCCGCGCACGTGCCGGCCGTCGAGCATGGCGGCGGTGCCGAGGATCTGATTGATGGTCACCACCCCGGTGCCCCCGATCCCCATCATGTGCAGGGCGAAGCCCTCGGCCGGCACCTTGAGGGACGGCTCGGGCAGCTCGCCCTCGAGCGGGGTCACCTTCCGTTCCCTTTTGGGCGCCGTCCCGGCGCCCACGATGGTCAGGAACGACGGGCAGTCGCCGAGCAGGCACGAGTAGTCCTTGTTGCAGGACGACTGGTGGATGGCGGTCTTGCGGCCGAACTCGGTGTCGAGGGGCTGGACCGAGAGGCAGTTCGACTTCTTGCCGCAGTCCCCGCACCCCTCGCACACCCGCTCGTTGATGAACACCCGGGTCTGCGGATCCACCATCTTGCCGCGCTTGCGCAGGCGCCGCTTCTCCGCCGCACAGTGCTGGTCGTGGATCAGCACGGTGACCCCGCGGGTGGCGGCCAGCACCGACTGGGCCTCGAGGAGGCGATCGCGGTGCCAGACCTCCGCGTTCCCCGCGATCGACGTGCCCGAGTACTTGGCGGTGTCGTCGCTGGTGATGATGATCTTCTTCACGCCCTCGGCCTCGAGCCGCCGGCTGAGCGCGGGGATGGGGAGTGCGCCCGCCGCGTTCTGGCCGCCGGTCATCGCCACCGCGCCGTTGTAGAGGATCTTGTAGGTGATGTTGACGCCGGAGGCGACCGCGTAGTTGAGGGCGAGGCCGCCCGAGTGGAAGAACGTCCCGTCGCCGATGTTCTGGAAGAGGTGCGACGTCTCGGTGAAGGGCGCGATGCCGACCCACTGCGCGCCCTCCGCGCCCATGTGGGTGACCCCGATGATGCCCCGGTCCATGCCCATGGCCATGCCGTGGCAGCCGATGCCGGCGGAGGCCACGCTGCCCTCCGGCACCACGGTGGAGCGATTGTGCGGGCAGCCCGAGCAGAAGAACGCGCTGCGGGCCAGGGTGAACAGCTTCGGCCGGCGCTTCAGCTCGTCGAGGTGCTGGATGCGCGCCTCCACCGAGTCGATGCGGATCCGCCGCGCGAGCCGCCGGGCGATCGCGCGGGCCACCAGGTCCGAGTCCAGCTCGCCGACCGGCTGGAGCAGCGGACGGTCCTCCTCGTCGACCTTGCCCACCACCTGCGGCCGGTCGGTCATGCCGTAGAGGATGTCCTTGCAGAACATCTCGAGGAACGACCGCTTCTCCTCGACGACCAGGATCTCCTGCAGGCCCCGCGAGAACTCCCGCACCACCCGCGGCTCCATCGGGAACAGCATGCCCATCTTGAGGATCCGGATGCCGTAGCGGCGGAGCGCGCCCTCGTCGAGGCCGAGCTCGGTGAGGGCCTGGCGGACGTCGTAGTAGGTCTTGCCGCTGGTGAGGATGCCGAGCCACGCGTTCGGAGTCGGCACCGTGATCCGGTTGAGCTTGTTCTCGTACGCGTAGCGCCGGGCCAGCTCGAGGCGCGCCCCGTGGATGGTGCGCTCCATGTCGAGGCCGTAGGGCGGGATCAGGTTCACGTTGATCTGGTGCTGGAAGGGCTTGCCGTCCAGCTCCACCACCGGGATGATCGGGCTCACCCGCTCCGCGTCCACCTCCGCGGTGCCGATCTCGTCGGCCACGTTGGTGACGATCTTGAACCCGACCCAGAGCCCCGACGTGCGCGAGAGCATGAAGCCGTGCAGGCCCAGGTCCAGGATCTCCTGCACGTTACCCGGGTAGAGGGTCGGCATGAACGCGTCGTAGAGAGCGACCTCGGAGGCGCTCGGCAGGGTCGACGACTTCGAGAGCGGATCGTCGCCCGCCAGCGCGAGCACCCCGCCGTTCTTGCCCACCCCCGCGTAGTTGGCGTGCTTGAACAGGTCGCCGGTGCGGTCGACCCCGGGGGCCTTGCCGTACCACATGCCGATCACGCCGTCGTACTTGGGCTTCGGGAAGAGTCCCGCCATCTGGCTGCCGTACACCGCGGTGGCGCCCAGGTCCTCGTTGAGGCCCGAGGAGAACACCACGTCGTGGGCCTTCAGCAGCACCGACAGGCGCTCGAGGGTCTGGTCGAAGCCTCCCAGCGGCGAGCCCCGGTAGCCGGAGATGAACGTCGCGGTATTGAGACCACGGCGGAGGTCCGCGCGATGCTGATCGAGCGGCAGCCGCACCAGGGCCTGGATGCCGGACAGGAAGATGCGTCCGCGCTCCTGGGTATACTTGGCCTCGAGCGAGAACTCCCCGGACTGTGTGGTCATGAGCTCCCCTTGGGGGGACCGCAGCGTTTAGAACATCCTGACGACGGCCATATCGTAGTCGGGAAAGGCGTTTCTGGCAACACGATCGCCTAGCGCCGCAGCAGGGGCACGAGATACGGCCAGAGCCGGTCGACCACGATCGCGTACCCCTCCGCGGTGGGGTGGATGCCGTCGGCCTGGTTGAGCCGGGCCACCGCGCCGACCCCGTCGAGGAAAAACGGCATGAGCGGCGCCTGGTGGGCCCGGGCCACCTCCGCGTAGAGGCGGTGGAAGTCCTCCGCGTAGCGGTCGCCGTAGTTGGGCGGCAGGCGCATGCCGGCCACCAGCACTCGCGCCCCCGCGGCCTGAAACCGCGTGATCATCTGATCGAGGTTGGCGCGCACCCCGGCGAGCTTCTGGCCGCGGAGCGCGTCGTTGACACCGAGCTCCAGGATCACGATCTCGGGCTTGAGCCGGAGCGCCCAGTCGACGCGCCTCACCCCGCCCGCGGTGGTGTCACCCGATACTCCCGCGTTCACCACGCGGTAGTCGTAGCCTTCCCGCTTGAGGCGCTCCCCGAGCCGAGCCGGATACGTCTCGTCCGCCGGGACCCCGAGCCCGGCGGTGAGGCTGTCGCCGAAGGCCACGATGACTCGCCCCGGCGGCTCGGCGGTGGGCGCCGCCGCGCAGGCGGTGAGCTGGAGGACGACGAGCAGCAGGCCGAGGAGGCCGCGCATGAGGCCAGTGTAGTATGAGCCGTGCGCACGCACCGGCTGCTCCGGCTGGTGATGGTGACGGCTGGGCTCGCGACGTCGTGGCCTCTCGCCACGCCCGGTCCGGCCGTCGCGCTCGACGCCACCCAGCTCGGGGTGGTCGTCAACACCGCGGACCCCTACAGCGTCGAGATCGGCGACTACTACGTGCGGCGCCGAGGGGTCCCGCGCGCGAACATCGTCTTCGTCACGCTCCCGACCGGGCAGGGCGAGATCGGGCGCTCCGCCTTCGAAGCGGCCCGCGCCCAGGTGCAGGCGGGGCTTCCCGGACGCGTGCAGGCGCTGGCGCTGGCGTGGACCACCCCGTTCCGGGTGGACTGCCTGTCGGTCACCACCGCATTCGCGTTCGGCTTCGACCCCGCGTTCTGCGCGGAGGGCTGCCGCCGCACGCGCCCGAGCCCCTACTTCGACTCGCCGAGTACGACGCCGTTCCGGGAATGGGGCATGCGCCCGGCCATGCTACTGGCCGGGGCGAGCGTGCCGGAGGCCAAGGCGATGATCGATCGCGGCGTGGCCGCCGACTCCTCCTTCCCGTCCGGCACCGCCTATCTCCTCTCCACCTCCGACCGCGCCCGCAACACGCGCGCGGCCCAGTACGGGCTCGCCACCGCGCTCGACGTCCCGGTTCGCGTGCGCCGCATCGACGCCGACGCGCTGCGGGACCGGCAGGACGTGCTCTTCTACTTCACCGGCGCGGCGACGGTGGCGGGGCTCGATACCCTTCACTTCCTGCCCGGGGCCATCGCCGACCACCTCACCTCCACCGGCGGCGTGCTGACCGGGCAGGACCAGATGAGCGTGCTGCGCTGGCTCGAGGCCGGCGCCACCGCCAGCTACGGCGCGGTGGTGGAGCCGTGCAACTTCCCGTCGAAGTTTCCGCAGCCGGCGGTGGTGATCGCCCGCTACACGCGCGGGGAGACCGCGATCGAGGCCTACTGGAAGAGCGTGGCCTGGCCCGGCCAGGGGGTATTCGTGGGCGAGCCCCTCGCCGCCCCGTTCCGCCCGCGCGCTCGCTAGTCGGCTATCCGGTATGCCCATGCGCCTGCATGCAGCGCGCGTAGGCAGCCTGGGCCTCCTGGTTGTTCTTGTGGATGTCGTTCAGGCCATACAACGTCCCACCCACCGCTCCAACAAGCCCCCCAATCGCCGCACCCGTTCCGGCGCCTCTGCCGCCGCCCGCGATGGCGCCTCCGGCCGCTCCGACCGCCGCCCCGCCTACGCCGCCGATGGCGGTGTCCTTGACCACCCCGATGGTCTTGTCCCGCTGGCTGGGCGGTGTTGCCACGTACTGGTTACATTTCTCGATTGCCGCTTGAGGCGGGACTGCGGAGGCCGGGCGTGGGGTCGTGGCTGGCGCCCCCGGCGGCTTCGCGGGCGTCGGTGTGCTGACGGTCTGCTCGGCCGGCCTGGTCCCCGTCCGGTTCGCCACCACGATCCCGGTGACCACCGCGGTGACGACAATCAGAGCCATCGCGATCGCGGTTAGCTTCCACGGGTTGTTCCAGCTATTGTCCATCTCGACCCTCCTCGCGGTTACTCCGCCGGCGCAATGCTGTCCACCTCGAGCCGGGGGCCGTGCTTCTGGTACGTCACTTTCACGTTGGTGCCGGGGGCATAGGGGCAGGTATCACCAGGACGAAGGAACAGGATCATCTCGCTCCCGAGGATGATCCGATCGGCGCGCACCTCGCGCAGGGGCCCGACGAGGAGCCCCCACCACGCTAGCTTCTCGGCCGGCTCCGGTGTCGGCATGTTTGCCAAGGGCGAAAGACGGGCAAGTCCCGTACCTGTTTCGGAAGGGTCCGATTCTATTGCTCGGAGGGCAAGTCCGTCCCCGGACAGCCGGTAAAGTCTTCCGGAAACGACTCGGTAAAAGAGGGCCGCCGATAGAAGAACCTGCCCCCGGGACACGGCTACCGGGTATGTCCTCCTAGTCCCCGCGCCGGCCGTTCCGGTGTAAGTTCCTCGGGATGGACCGCCGAGTCTTCCTTGGGTCCCTGGCTGGCCTGATCGCCGCGCCGCGCGCCACGGACGCACAGCAGGCCGACAAGGTCTGGCGGGTCGGCCTCGCCGTCGCGAATCCGGCGATACGAGACGCGCTTGTCGCCGGCCTGCAGGAACTCGGCTACCAGGAGGGGCGCAACATCGCCATAGACTGGCGGCAAGGGTCGGCAGGGGAGACGCGCAGTATCGAGGATCTCGTGCGGCTCAAGCCCGACTGCCTCGTGCTCCCGGGTCAGCTCAGATGGGAGCTCGGACGGACGCTCACGTCCACCATACCGATCATCACCATAGATCTCGAGAGCGACCCCGTGGCGAGCGGCTTCGTCGCGAGCTTCGCCCGTCCTGGGGGGAATGTGACCGGAATCTTCATGGATCTCCCCGAGCTGGCAGGGAAGGAGATCCAGCTTCTCCGCGAGGCGATACCGGCGCTGACGCGGCTGGCGGTGCTGTGGGACGAGCGGCAGGGCGACGCGCAGCTGCGCGCGGCGCAGGGCGCGGCGAAGACGACGGGGACCTCGCTGGTCCCCATCGCGATCCGGGCCGACGCCGACCTAGACAAAGCGGTCTCACGCGCCATGCGATCACGGCCGCAGGCGCTTCTCGTGCTCTCGGGGCCGGTGATCTACGTGCACCGCACCAGGATCGTCGAGAGCGCGATACGCAATCGCCTGCTGTCGGCGAGCGTCCAACCCGAGCTTGCCGAAGCCGGCGGCCTGCTCGGCTACGGGCCGAATCTGGCGGAGCTGTTTAGGCAGGCGGCCAGGTACGTCGACCGCGTTGTGAAGGGCGCGCGCCCGGCCGATCTGCCGATCGAGCGCCCGAGCCGGTTCCAGCTCCTCGTCAACCTCAAGACCGCGAAGGCCCTCGGCCTGACCATTCCGCCGGCGCTCCTGCAACGCGCAGATCAGGTCATCGAGTGATGGACCGCCGCGCGTTCCTCGGTGCGCTGGCTGGTGGCCTGATCGCGGCGCCGCTCGCCGCCGAGGCGCAGCCGGTCGGGAAGGTGCGGCGGGTCGCCTACCTGTCCCTTGCCGCCGGCCCGTCGCCGCGCTCCGAGGCGCTGGAGCAGGGGCTCCGCGAGCTCGGTTACGTGGTCGGCCAGAATATCGCGGTGGAGTACCGCTGGGCCGCGGGTGATCTTGGTCGGGCGCGGGCCGCCGCGGCCGATCTCGTTCATTCGAACGTCGACGTCATCGTCACCGGGGGTCCTCAAGCGACTCGCGTTGCCAAGGAGGCCACGACCACGACTCCCATCGTGATGGCCGTCGACTACGATCCCGCGGGCGCCGGGTTCATCGCCAGTCTGGCCCGGCCCGGTGGGAACATTACCGGCCTGAGCTCTCTCAACCCGGAGCTGAGCGGGAAACGGCTCAGCCTGCTCAAGGAGATCCTCCCCGGGATCACGCGCGTAGCCGTCTTGTGGAACCCGCTGGAGCCGAACGCGGCGACGTACTGGAGGGAAACGCGGCTTGCGGCACGGGCTATTGGCGTTCAGCCACAATCCTGGGAGGTCCGTGTTCCTCGCGATCTCGAGAGAGCGGTACGAGAGGCAAAGAGGGAGCGAGACAATGCCTTCACCGTGCTGACGGACCCGGTCACCCTCTATCACCGGGTAGAGCTTGCGGACCTTGTGGCAAAGCATCACCTGCCCGCAATTTACAGTGAACGGCTGTTCGTGGAGGCCGGCGGCCTCATGTCCTACGGAGCGAACGATCGCGAGATGCACCGACACGCTGCGGTCTTCGTCGACAAGATCCTGAGAGGCGAGAAGCCCGCCGACCTGCCGGTGGAGCAGCCTACGACGTACGAACTGGTGCTCAATCTCAAGACTGCCAAAGCCCTCGGCTTGACGATCCCCCCATCGCTCCTGCAACGGGCGGATCAGATCCTTGAATAGTGACCCGCCGACGCGGAGACATTTCGCACGGAGGACCCGCTGAGGGCATTTGTTCGAGAAGAGTATCCGCTCGGCGATGACTACTTCATCCGCGGCAACGAAGATACGTATATCTTTCGTTGCCTCCTGAGGCGGGGCTCGAATCGGTTCGATGGCATTGCGTTGTCGGAGATCTCCATCTGGGGACGGACGGGTCCGTGGGAGATTTTTCGGACAGAACCCAATGGTGATTTCACCTATGTGGAAACGGGCGGGCTGCCGAACACCGCGTGTCTCGAATTTTGCCGATCGAAGGAGTATCTGACGACTGGTCGGTGTACCTGGCAACCGGGTTGGCCGAAATGAGCTGCTCGACAGCCGGTCAGCGACCGACTTTACGACGCCCATCGCTCTTGCTTGGGTGATCGCGTGACCGCTAGGCCGCGCTGGCTCGTTGTCTGCTCATGCGGCTGGACCCGCGAGGCCATATCGGAGTGGGCCGCGAAGGCGATCAGCCAGCTCCATCCGCAGCTCGGGCCGCTGGATCGGGCGAGCGGGCTCATCGGCTAGTTTGTGTCTCTCGCTCGACACCCGCTACGCCAACGAGAGCGAGCTCGAGACCGGGACGCCATTGCTGGGAATCGACCGTGGATCGGCAAGCTGCCCACTCCGCCACGCCTCGCCGAGTGATCCTCTCCCCCGTCCTAACGACCGCCCGCCCCGCGTCGGTGGGTCGCGACGTGTAGTATGGACGCCATCATGATCAGCGTGTCCTCGCTATCCATGCGTCTCACGAGCGGCGGTCGCGCGGTCGACGTGCTCACCGACGTGTCGCTCGAGGTACCGGCCGGGCAATTCGTCGCCATCGCGGGGCCGTC
>WNFC01000906.1_pt1 | contig 42044 bp, 31 predicted proteins | sample 5400541 | NCBI WGS metagenome assembly WNFC01 (sample SAMN13153342, study PRJNA577476) | soil metagenome | isolation source: 120 cm saprolite under Douglas fir tree site 2 hole 2 replicate 1 | place: USA:California | collected 2015-04-18 | reverse complement strand
TGAAGCGCCTCCACGACCCGTTTGTGGGCCTCTTCCTCCGGAACACGATCTTCGTGAAGGCGATAGGCTACGTTGTCTTCTACGGAGAGGGAGTCAAAGAGTGCGGATTCCTGAAAGACCATGCCGATGCGTGCGCGAAGTTTGAACAGGTCGGTCTCGCGCATGCGGGTGACGTCCTCGCCGAAGACGCAAATGGTGCCGGAGTCCGGTCGAATGAGGCCATTGGCGAGCTTCATCAGAACGGATTTTCCTCCACCCGCCGGGCCAAGAATGATGCGGGTTTCGCCGCGATGGACGGTGAAGGAGATGTTCTGCAGGACAGGCTTGATGTCGAAGGTAATGGAGACATCTTCGAAGACGACAACGGGGTCTGCGGAGTCAGGGGTTTGCTGGAGCTGAGCGACGTTTCCGGGAGCGATGTCAGCGGGCATGTCCGGTTACCTGCCGAAGATGCCGATCATCGCGCGGCTGACGATGAAGTCGACGATGATGATGAAGACGGAGGAGTAGACGACGGCCTGGGTGGTCGCTTTGCCAACCCCCTGGGTGCCGCCCTTTGTCGTCATGCCGAAGAAGCAGCCCACGGTGGCGATAATGAATCCGGAGAAGAGCGGCTTGGTGAGGCCCTGGACGACGTCGCCATATTGGAGCGCGCGGTAGGAGTTGTGGAAGTAAGAGGAGGCGTTGAGTCCCATGAGGGTGACGCTGACCAGAGCGCCGCCGGCGATTCCGACGGCGTCGGACACGATGGTCAGGAAGAAGAGCATGAAGACCGTGGCGTAGAGTCGCGGGGTGACTAACTTGCGTACGGGGTCGGTCCCGAGGGCTCGCATGGCATCGATCTGTTCGGTGACTCTCATGGAGCCGATCTCTGAAGCCATGCCGGATGCATTGCGGCCGGAGACCATAAGGCCGGTGAGGACGGGACCGAGCTCCTTGACCATCGAGAGGGCGACCAGGTTGCCGGTCAGACTGACCGAGCCGAAGGCCTCGAGCGAAGTTGCCGACTGCAGGGCGAGCACGCAGCCCGTGAAGAAGCCGGTGAGGACAACGATCGGCATGGAACCGACACCGATCGAATCCATCTGGGTGTAGATATCCGCCCAATAGCGGGGACGAGAATAGAGGTTTGCGATCGCGCGCCAGGACAGGATGGAGTATTCCTGGACGGAGGCAATGATTTGCTTGGCGAAGATCTCTGGAGAGACGAAGGGCATCTGGTTATGAGGCTCAGATTATCAGATGCGGGACCCTTGGCTGTCGATTGTATGTATATGGAAGGATTGCGGAAGGCCGGAAGGTGCATCGAACGGGCACGGAAATGAGAAGATAGAGGGGATGATATCTGAGATGACGGCAGCGGTGCTTTATGGCAAGGAAGACCTTCGGCTGGAGCGAGTGCCGGTACCGCAGGCAGGGCCTGGGGAGCTGGTCGTCCGGGTGGGCGCGGCACTGACCTGTGGGACGGATTTGAAGGTCTACCGGCGCGGATACCACGCCATGATGCTGAAACCGCCGATACCGTTTGGTCACGAGTTTGCCGGAGTGGTTGCGGAGGTTGGGGCCGGGGTTACGGCATTTCGTGAGGGGGACAGAGTGGTGGCGATGAACTCCGCTCCTTGCGATGCATGTTTTTTTTGCAGGCATGGGCAGCAGAATCTGTGCGAGAACCTTCTGTTCAACAACGGAACCTATGCAGAGTTTATTCGAATTCCGGCGCGGATCGTGGAGAAGAATACCTTGCTGGTGCCGAATGGAGTTCCTCTGGAACACGCCGCGTTAACCGAGCCGTTGGCGTGCGTTGTGCGTGGTCTGGAGGAGAGTGGAGCAAAGGCCGGCGATACGATGGTGGTGATCGGTGCAGGTCCTATTGGGCTAATGTTCATGCATGTCGCTGAACTCGCCGGTGTCAATGTGATTGCTGTTGTGAAGCGGGAGGATCAGATCGCCACGGCAACGCTGTTCGGCGCCACTAGCGTGTTGCAGGTGGGAGTTGTGGAGGACGTTGTGGCGGCGACTCGCGCGCTGACATGCGAGGGCCGCGGTGCAGATGTCGTGATCGATGCGGTGGCAAGTCCTGCAGCGTGGGAGTGGGCGGTCGACATGGTGCGGAAGGGGGGCGCCGTCAACTTTTTCGGTGGGCCGCCCAGTGGGACGAAGGTGCAACTGGACACGAACCGTTTGCACTATGGCGACATTACATTGAAGGCGAGTTTTCACCACACTCCGGCAACGTGCAGGACGGCGTTTGGCCTGGTGACCAATGGCCGGTTCAAATGCGCGGAGTATATTACTGGCCGGGCTGGACTAGACGAGGTGCCTGATCTCTTTGCACGGATGATGAGCAGGAGTGGAGGCTCGCGGGAGATCAAGACTGCGGTCTTTCCGGGCGGGGTGCCGCGATGAGCGACGGGATTGCGACACAACACGCGCTTTTAGGCGCTCCACTGGAGTATTTAACTCCGTTGGAGCAGCCGACCCTTGCTGAGGCGCGGGCATGGTGCCACAAACTCGCTACGACTCACTATGAGAACTTTCATGTCGCGACCTTCTTCCTGCCGCGTAGGGTGCGACCTTACTTTGAGAGCATCTATGCGTACTGCAGAGTGGCCGACGATCTCGGGGACGAGGTCGCTGATCCCGCGGTTGCGACTCGCCTGCTCGATACATGGGGCTCGATGCTGGATGAGTGTTATGACACGCCGGAGCGGTCGATGCACCCGGTTTTCGTTGCGTTGCATGAGACGATTCGGGAATGCAGCCCGCCGCGTGAGCTCTTCGCGGATCTGCTGCATGCCTTTCGCATGGACCAGGTGAAGACCGCCTACGACAACTGGGAGGAGCTGCTGGTTTACTCCCACTATTCGGCGAATCCGGTTGGGCGGCTGGTTCTCTGGGTCTGCGGGTATCGGGAGGAGTTGCTCGGGTTGCTTTCGGACAAGGTATGCACGGCACTGCAGTTGGCGAACTTCTGGCAAGACGTGGTGGAAGATGCTGAGCGCGGCAGGCGCTATGTTCCAGCTGATGCAATGCTCCGGTATGGAGTCGATGAAGGGCAGATTGAGGGTCGAGTCTTTACGCCTGAGTTCAGGTCGATGATGCAGGATCTGGTGTTGCGGACTCGCGAGATGCTGCTCGAGGGCGGGGCTATCAGCGAGCATGTGGACAGGGAGCTTGCAGTCACTCTGGATCTGTTTCGCAAAGGTGGAGAGGCGATTCTGAATGGCATCGCTGCGGAGAATTTCGATGTGCTGCGCGGAAGGCCAGTGGTGTCGAAGGCGCGGAAGGCGCGGCTATTGATGGAAGCGCTCGTCGGCAAGTTGCGTGCGGGGATGTCTACGTGACCATTGCTGAGGCGTATGCCGTCTGTAACGCGATCGCGCAGCGGGAGGCAAAGAATTTTTATTATTCCTTTCGCGTGCTGCCAAAGCACAAACGGAATGCGATGTGCGCGGTGTATGCGTTTATGCGACGCGCCGACGATATCTCCGATGATGAGACGCTGCCGGTGGCAGAGCGCCGCGAGGTGATGGCCCGGTGGCTGGAGGCCTGGCGGGATGCGAGGCGAACCGGCGTCTCCGATGATCCTGTGTTCCTCGCGCTGAATGACACTCAGAAGAGGTTTGCAATTCTCGATGCGCTGCTGGAGGACCTGGTGCGGGGAACGACGATGGATCTCGAGGAGAGCCAGCCGGGCGTAGTAACGGTCACTGACAGGACAGCTTCAGAACAGGACGGTCGAACGCGGACATTTCAGATCTACGAAAATTTCGACGGCTTATACCGCTATTGTTATCTCGTTGCCTCGGTTGTTGGGCTCGTGTGTATCCGTATCTTCGGATATAGCGATCCAAGAGCGGAATTACTTGCGGAGAAGACGGGCGTTGCGTTTCAGTTGACGAATATATTGCGCGATGTCAGCGAAGATGCGGAACGCGGTCGGATTTACCTTCCTTTGCGGGATCTTGAAGTGAACCAGGTCTCTGTGGAGCATCTTGTCTTGGCTGCTCAAAATAGAGAGAAGCCTGAGACGGTGATCGATTTGCTTGCGCTGGAGGCGTCCCGGGCGCGGGAGTTTTATGCTTCAGCTGAAGAACTTCTGCCTCTGATCCATCGAGATAGCCGTGCGGCGCTTTGGGTGCTGGTGACGATCTATCGAGGATTGCTTGAGCGAATTGTCGCGAGGAATTACGACGTGTTTTCTGAACGTGTGAGCGTGCCGACCTCAAAAAAACTGATGATCCTGGGACTGGGAATGGGGATGGCTCTGCGCAATCGGATGGTCTCGTGAGCGGAAGAGAGCAGAGTGACGTGATTGTGGTGGGTGCGGGGGTGGCAGGCCTCGCTGCTGCAGCCGCTCTGGCCGGGGCAGGGAAGAGCGTGACCGTGCTTGAACGCAAGCCATATGTCGGCGGCAGAGCTTGCTCGTATGAGCATCCTGCTCTGCATGAGGTTGTGGATTCGCAACATGTGTTGCTGGGTTGCTGTACCAATCTCATCGAGTTGTGTGAACAGAGTGGAAGTGCGGACAAGATTCGCTGGTACGACAAACAGACTTTCCTCGAGCCAGGCGGCAGGTCGAGCACGATTTCCGCCAGCGGCCTGCCTGCGCCGTTTCACTTTGCTCCGAGCTTTCTGGGCATGTCGATGCTTGGATGGAAGGACAAGTTGGAAATGGCGCGCGGGCTCATGGAGTTCTTCCGCGGGTATCCGGCGGAGGACAATGAGAGCATTGAGCATTGGTTGAAACGAACGCGGCAGACTGAGCTTTCCATCAGGCACTTCTGGAACCCGATCCTGATGGCGACGCTGAATGATCGCGTTGCACATTGTTCGACTCGTTACGCAGGTAAGGTCTTCCATGAGCTGTTCATCAAGTCTTCGACGGGCGGGCGGTTGGGCATTCCGACGGTGCCACTGAGCGAGTTCTACATGGCTGCTGCACGATTGATCGAGTCCAGCGGCGGAACGGTGCAGCTCCGTGCGAGCGTTGAAGCCATTACGCAGGAGCAGGGCGGCCGCTGGCGTGTGAACATTGCGGACACGAGCTACATCGCGGATTCAATCATCCTCGCGCTTCCATTCGAGCAGACACAAAAGCTGTTGCCAGCCGTTCGGTTGAACGAGCAGTACGCGGGACTTGCCCTGAACACGAAAGACGAGCTGGAGTTGAAGATGGCCCGGCAGGTGCATTCGCCATTCACTTCGATTCTTCTCTGGTTCGACCGCGAGATCACGGATCTTGACCACGCGTGGCTCCTGGATACGACAATTGAGTGGTTCTTCCATAAGTCGCGTATTCGCCGGTACGCACCGGAGAAGGGGAGCTATGTCGAACTGGTGATCGCAGGATCGAGAGCGCAGCTGAGTATGACGCGCGAGGAGATTCTGTCCGGCGCGCTGAATGAGTTGCAGCTGTTTTTTCCTGAGGTGAAGCGAGCAAAGCTGGTCAAGAGCGGCGTATTGAAGGAGGCTCGGGCGACCTTTTCCGTGGTGCCGGGACTGGATCAATTTCGTCCAGCACAGACGACGGAGTGGCCTGGGTTGTATCTTGCAGGAGACTGGACTGCGACGGAGTGGCCCTCCACAATGGAAGGGGCTGTGCGTAGTGGCAGGCTGGCGGCGGGGGCTGTGATGGGCGATGATGGGCGATTTATGGCGGCGGAGACGCCGCCCAGTGGCCTGATGCGGTGGTTGGGTACGCGTTGATCGCTTGCGAGCGCGCCCGGTCAAGTAAGAAAGTACCGCCTGTGCCGTGACGACCAGGCTCGCTATGCTTCGATCAGCACGCATCCATAGCGCTTCTCGACATACTCATCGAGAATTACCTGAAACTCCTCGACAATCCGGTCGCCCTTCAGTGTGGTGAACAATTTCCCGTCAACATACACTGGCGCCTTGGGCTCTTCAAACGTACCCGGCAGCGAGATGCCGATATTGGCATGCTTCGACTCGCCTGGTCCGTTCACGATGCAGCCCATGACCGCAAGTTTCAGCTCTTCGACTCCCGGATACTGCTTCTTCCACTCCGGCATCGACGCCACCAGATAGCCCTGGATCCTCTCGGCGAGTTCCTGGAAGTAGGTTGAAGTCGTCCGTCCGCAGCCAGGGCAACTGGTCACCTGCGGCATAAAGCTGCGAATTCCGAGCGACTGCAGAATCTGCTGGCCGCACCGAACTTCCTCCGACCGGTCTCCCCCGGGAGTCGGGGTCAAACTAACCCGAATCGTATCCCCGATGCCAGCCAGCAATAAAGGGGCAAGACCCGCAGCCGAAGCCACAATGCCCTTCATCCCCATTCCGGCCTCAGTCAGCCCAAGATGAAGCGCATAGTCGCAACGCCGCGCCAGTTCCATATAAACATCGATCAGGTCGCGCACACCTGAAACCTTGGCCGACAGCAGGATCTGATCCCGCCGGAGCCCATAACGCTCCGCCGCGGCGGCGTTGTCCAGAGCCGACACCACCATCGCTTCCATCATCACATCGCGAGCGGGGAAGGGATCGGCAGCCCTTGAATTTTCATCCATCATCTTCGTCAGCAGCGCCTGATCGAGCGAACCCCAGTTCACCCCGATCCGCACCGGCTTCTGATGCTCGACAGCAACCTCAACCATGGTTCGGAAGTTGTCATCGTCTTTTCGTCCGATCGAGCAGTTGCCCGGATTAATGCGGTACTTTGCCAGCGCCTTTGCTGTCTCCGGATACTTCTTCAACAACTGATGTCCGTTGTAGTGGAAGTCCCCAATAATCGGCGTCGACCAGCCTTTCTTTGCCAATTCTTCGACGATATAAGGCACGGCCTTCGCTGCTTCGTCGTTGTTGACCGTGACGCGCACCATCTCCGAACCGGCTCGCGCCAGCGCAGCAACCTGCTGCACCGTGCTCTCGACGTCGGCCGTATCCGTGTTCGTCATCGACTGCACGACAACCGGAGAGTCTGACCCAACTCGGACGCGACCAATATTCACCGTTACCGCACGTCGACGCTGTATCTCTGGCATAAGCTTCCCTATGTGATTTTATCATCCCGGCTTTATCCATAGCCCTCGCGATACCCTTAGAGGAAGTGCTCCGTACTCAAATGCATAGAGCAGCGCATTCACGGCCTCTGCTCACAACATCCGGTACACTACTGGTGGTATCACGCATTCCGCCCTCACGGACCGATTGCGGCTTACCTCATCAAATGTGGGCCCGGTAGCTCAGTTGCATAGAGCAGCGCACTCCTAACGCGAAGGTCGCAGGTTGGACTCCTGCCCGGGCCACCAAGAAAAGATCTACGAAAATCTGAGCGAAACTAGTCGAGGATTCGAATTCTAGCGCTCTATCTTTTTCTGGCTGACCTCTAATATCTTGCAGTCGCTGTGCTATGCGATGGAGTGGGTGGTGAGCAAGTCTTCAATCCGAACGGGTAGGCTCCGGACACGTACGCCGGTGGCGTGATAGACCGCTGCGGTGATGGCGGGTGCGATACCGGCCAAACCGATTTCGCCGATACCGCGGGCACCGTACTCCCCCAGGACGGGATCGGGGATGTCGAGAAAGTGAACATCGATATCGGGCGAGTCAGCGATTGTGGGAACGATGTAGTCGGCGAAGTTGTCGTTGATAGGATGGCCGTTACGCGGGTCGTAGGTGGTTTGCTCGAACAAACCCATGCCAACTCCCATAACGATCGCCCCGGCTACTTGATTGGTCGCCGTGCTCTTGTTGATGATGCGGCCGCCATCGATGACACTGACGGCTCGACTAACGCGGAGCTTTGCAATTCCAGGATCCCATTCGATCTCGACGAACTGCGCGCCGAAGGAGTGCGTGGAGTAGTCACGGGCCTTGGGATCAGCACCCAGGCCGCCGGATTTCCCGTCTCCGTTGGCACTGGCTAGGTTCGCTGTGGTCAGAATTTCCTGGAAGGGCACACCGTTGGCCGGTGACTGATCTTTCGTGTGGACGCAGCCGGCGGACATTGTCAGCGAGTCGACGTCCTTACCGGAGAATGGCGACTTCCTGGTATTCGTAGCGACAGTAAGGACGACTTTGATAGCGGCGTTAACTGCGTCAACGACCGATGGCAGGATTGTAGCCGTGGCGGTTGAGCCGCCGGAGGTGGGGCCAGGCGGCAGGTTGCTACTGCCAAGAACCACGTTGATCTTTTCGACAGGGATGCCAGTCTTATCGCTGACGACCTGTGCCATCACGGTGTAAGTGCCGGTGCCGATGTCCTGCGTTCCAGAGCTCACGCGCGCGGTGCCGTTGCTAAGGAGACTAACAGCTGTTTCGCTGACGCCGCGACTGGCTCCCCATGAGGCGCATGCGACACCCCAGCCGAGAACGAGGTCTCCCTTACGCATGGAGCCAATCCCGGGCGTACGGCGAGACCAGCCGAATTTTTCCGCGCCCAGCTGCAAGCACTCTTTGAGATGGCGTGAGGAGAATGGCTTGTTCTTTTCTTCGTCGATCAGCGTGTCGAGCGAAAGGCGCAGCTCAACCGGATCTTTCTTCAGCTTGATAGCCAACTCGTCCATTGCGGATTCGAGGGCGAAAAGTCCCGGAACGGCTCCCGGACCACGCATAGGCGTCGGTGTGCCAACGTTGCGGCGTACGAGCGCTGACGTGACCTTCAGGTTTGGCGTGCTGTAGAGAAAGGGCGTTGCTTCACCACAGTTTTCGCGAATGTCGTCGCCGTAGGAGGTGTGGTTGCGGTAGTCCTGCTGGAGCGAGAGGAGCTTACCGTCGGCGGTCGCGCCGAGGCGCATGCGTTGTTGGGTGCGTGGACGATGGCCTACGTTGGAGAACATCATCTTGCGGCTGAGGGTGATCTTGACCGGGCGATTCAGTTTGCGCGCCGCAGCCGCGGCGATCGCGGAGTGTGGCCATGGGAAGAGTTTTCCACCAAAGCCTGAACCGATGAAGCGAGAAACGACCTCGACGTTTTCCTTAGGCTCGCCCAATACTTGCGAAAGAACGTTCTGATGGTTCATCACGCCTTGCGACGATTCATAGAGGGTGTATTTCTTGCCATCCCACACGGCGACGGTCGCATGCATCTCCATGGGATTGTGCGTCTCAACCGGCGTGACGTAGACCTCGTCGACCTTGACGGCTGCTTTAGCGAAGACACCTTCGGAGTCGCCGCGACGGCTCAGAACACGAGGCCCGCCAGGCTGCCCTTCTGGTGGAAGTGGATCATCGAGTGAGGTTGCTACGTTGAACTTGTCTACGTCGTAATCAACGTGAACGGCTTCTGCGGCGGCGCGTGCCTGCTCGAAGGTCTCGGCGATGACCGCTGCGACATATTGACCCCAGTAATAGACCGTCTCATCCTCAAAGGCGGGACGGCTCTCACTGTTGCGACCGCCTGACGCGTTGCGGTAGAGCGGCATGATATTGCCGTGATGCAGCACAAGGATCACTCCGGCCATCTTTTCTGCCGCGCTGCTGTCGATACGGCGGATCTTGCCGCTGGGGATGGTTGCGCATACCGGCACGGCGTAGACCATATTCGGGAAGTTGTAGTCGGACGCGTAGAGTGCCTTGCCGGTGGTCTTGAGAGGACCGTCGATGCGGGGCAGAGCGGCGCCGATGATAGCCGATGGCGCGTCGTGATTTATTTCGGCGGCTGACGGGGGAGCACCCTCGTTCGATTTAATGAACTCGACAAATTCGCTGAACATCATAGTGACCGACTCCTCTGCGATGGGTTGTTTCGCTTGTTCATTGTCCTCTTTCAATTACGCCCTGGTGGACGTTGTGAGTGCGCGCACGATACAGCGCTTTGCCAGCTCAACCTTGAAACCGTTTTCGCTTGCCGGGCGCGCGTCCTTCAGCGCCTCTTCTGCCGCGCGGCGGAAGGTGGCGGCGTTGACTGAGTTTCCTTTTAAGGCGCGCTCGGCTTCGAGAGAGCGCCACGGCCTGGTGCCTACGCCACCCAGGGCGATGCGAGCGTACTCGATCTTGTTGCCATTCAGCTTCAATACGACTGCAGCTGATGCGAGAGCGAACTCATAGGCAGCGCGATCGCGCAGCTTGAGATAGTATGACTTCGCACCAGCAATGGGTGGCGGCAGGGTGACGCTGACGATTAAGTCGCCCGGCTCCAGGACGGTTTCGCGATTGGGAGTCGAGCCGGGCAATAAATAAAATTCGTGAATTGGAATGCTGCGCTTACCCTTTGTCCCCTGAACCTGAATCGTCGCCTCAAGCGCGGTAAGTGCAACGTTCTGGTCGGACGGATTTGTTGCGATGCAATCCTTGCTGGTACCGAGGATAGCGAGCGTGCGGTTATGGCCGTCGATTGCGGAGCAGCCGGTGCCGGGGTCTCGCTTGTTGCAGGCGTGCGCGGTGTCGCGGAAGTAGACGCAGCGAGTGCGCTGCAATAGATTTCCGCCGGTGGTGGCCATGTTACGAAGTTGCGGCGATGCGCCGGAGAGCAGAGCCTGCGAGAGCACAGGATAGACACGCTGTACCGTGGGGTTATGGGCCACATCGGAGTTGCGTGCGAGTGCTCCGATGATGAGCCCGCCGTTGGGAGCAGTCTCGATCTTATCGAGCGGCAGGACGTTGATATCGACGATTTGCCTGGGGCGTTCGACGTTGAGCTTCATCAGGTCAATCAGCGTCGTACCACCGGCAACGAAACGAACTTCTGCGGACTGCTGTGCTGTCGATGACGTAGCTCCCAACTGAACGGCCTGGTCAACGGTGGTGGGTCGACTGAACTGGAAAGTATCCATTTCTTTGCTCCGATGTCGGTTCGGCCTGAGGCCGTGCCGCTAGGCTTGTTTGCGCGCAGACTGTACGGCTGCGACGATATTGGGATAGGCGCCACAGCGGCAGATATTGCCGTACATGGCCTGCTTGACATCCTCATCTGTCGGACCAACCGGTTCCTTGAGGAGAGCAACGGCAGACATGATCTGGCCGGAGGTACAGTAGCCGCACTGGTATCCGTCGTGCTCGATGAAGGCGGCCTGCATGGGGTGAAGATGGTCCGGTTGGCCGATGCCTTCAATGGTGGTGATCTCGTCCATCGAGTGCATGACGGCGAAGGAGAGGCAGGAGTTCACGCGGCGGCCGTTGACGTGTACTGTACAGGCGCCGCATTGGCCGTGGTCGCAACCTTTCTTTGTACCCGGCATGTTCAGGTTTTCCCGAAGGCAATCGAGCAACGTGGTGCGAGGGTCAAGCTTCAGGTTGTGCTCTTTGCCGTTGATGCGGAGAGAGACCGGGACTGCCCCTTCAACCCCGTCAGTCGGTGGCATCTCTTCGATGGCAGGAGGGGCATGAGGAGAAACAGAGGCGAAGACAGGAGTGGTTGCTGCAATACCGGCGGCTCCAAGGTGCGAGAGGAATGACCGCCGACTGACGCGGCCGATAAGTGGTTGGCCATTGTCCGGTGCCAGTTTCTCCCGTTCTTCTATACCCCTAGCGATTTTGGACTCTACTGGATCTTTAGCCATGGAAAACCTCAATTGGGGATAAAAACTCGGCGCGATCTCGAAATTCGCTGTCAGACCAATTGTCTGCAACTAGAAGCATAGATGCAAGCGCAGGCGAGGTTGATTCTCGCTTCCCTCGTTCTCGTGTCAGATTCAGCGAGATCGTTTGATTAGATGTTTCCTTAGATGCAACTGGATGGTTTCCCCTTTGAGTCTCTTGCTGGACTTCTACCTCTAGCGCCAGACTTTGCGAGTTTCCCGTAGATTGGGCATGTTCCCTTGACGATGGCGTAGATTTAGATTCAATGCGAAGCGATAACCAACCTCGTTCTATCCAGGTACATCCCGCGGACAACGTCGCTATCGTCGTGAATGAAGGAGGCTTACCGGCCGGAATGCGCTTCGAATCCGGCCTAGTCCTTCGCGAAGCGATACCAGAGGCACATAAGGTTGCGCTCACGACGATTCCTGAAGGCGCACCGACCATCCGTTACGGTGTAACGATTGGTTACGCTCGAACAGAGATTTTGGCCGGTAGCTGGGTTCATGAAGGCCTTCTCGCGGCGCCTGAGGCTCCGGCTCTCGACAAGCTCTCGATCCATGAGGGTCCCAGGACACTGCCTACTCCATTAGAGGGATTCACCTTTGAAGGCTACGTCAACGACGACGGTACTGTTGGCACCAAAAACATCCTTGGCATCAGCACTACCGTGCAATGTGTCTCGGCAACGGTTGAATACGCGGTAAAGAAGATTAAGGCGGAACTTCTGCCGAAATATCCGAATGTTGATGACGTCATCGCTATTACCCATCTTTACGGTTGCGGCGTTGCCATCGACGCTCCAGGTTCAGAGATACCCATTCGGACACTGCGAAACCTTAGTCTCAACCCAAACCTTGGGGGAGCGCCTTTGGTAGTCAGTCTCGGCTGTGAGAAGCTGCAGCCGGCGCAGATGCTTCCGAGCAGTACATTACCGATCCTCTCCTCTCGACCCTATGTCGTTCGGCTGCAGGATGACGAGCATCGGAGTTTTGGCGATATGGTCCACGCGATTATGCAGATGGCCGAACAGCGTCTCATACAGCTCAATGCGCGGCGGCGGCAGATCCGTCCTGCCTCGGATCTCGTCGTCGGCCTGCAATGTGGTGGAAGCGATGCCTTCTCTGGCGTCACCGCGAATCCGGCAGTGGGCTATGCAGCTGACCTTCTGGTGCGTGCGGGAGCCACGGTGATGTTCTCTGAGGTCACTGAGGTGCGCGACGCGATCCATCTCTTGACCGCGCGTGCGGCCACGCCACAGGTGGCGAAGGATCTCATTCGTGAGATGGCCTGGTACGACAGGTATCTCGAGCGTGGGTCAGTCGATCGCAGCGCAAATCCGACGCCAGGTAACAAAAGCGGTGGTTTGGCCAACATCGTAGAAAAGGCGCTTGGTTCCATCGCCAAGGCCGGCACCAGCTCCATCAGCGGTGTCTTTGGCCCGGGAGAGCGTATCACCTGCAAGGGGCTTGTCTTTGCTGCTACTCCTGCGAGTGATTTTGTTTGTGGAACGTTGCAACTTGCCGCGTCGATGAACATGCATGTCTTCACTACGGGGCGGGGAACTCCCTATGGGTTGGCGATGGCTCCAGTGATCAAGGTTTCATCACGAACGGCGCTCGCCGAACGCTGGTCCGATCTGATCGATATCGACGCGGGCACCATAGCGACAGGGGAAGCCAGTATTCAGCAGGTTGGCCAAGCGATCTTTCAATACATTCTGGATGTTGCCGGTGGACGCAAACAGACGTGTGCCGACCATTGGGGGCTCCACAATGAGTTTGCGCTCTTCAATCCCGCGCCTATCACCTGAGGCTTTCCGAAATCAGCAGAGGCAAGGACGCTTCGGGTCGAACTTCCAGTTTGGCTTCAGGTATTGCATCGCAATCGCGTCATTCCGTGCACCAAGGGCAGGCTGCTTGTAGAGACGATGGGCCGCCTCGACCTGATCCATGTCGAGCTCAATGCCAAGTCCCGATTTTTCGGGAACAGTGAGCTTTCCACCGTCGATTCTTAGCGGATCCTTAGTTAGACGCTGTCCGTCCTGCCATATCCAATGTGTGTCGATCGCAGTTACATTTCCGGGAGCCGCTGCGGCAACATGAGTGAACATTGCGAGTGAGACATCGAAGTGGTTGTTTGAGTGGGATCCCCAGGTCAATCCCCACTCGCGGCAAAACTGCGCCACCCGAACGGAGCCCTGCATCGTCCAGAAGTGCGGGTCGGCCAGCGGTATATCAACTGCGTGCAGTTCCGTGGCAAACCTCAATTGGCGCCAATCTGTCGCGATCATGTTTGTGGCAGTTGGCAAGCCCGTTGCACGACGGAACTCCGCCATGATCTCCCTGCCGGAGTAACCGTTCTCAGCGCCACAGGGGTCTTCTGCATAGGCAAGGATGTTCTGCTTGCCGGAGCAGAGCCGTATTGCTTCTTCGAGCGACCAGGCACCGTTGGGGTCGAGCGTGATTCGTGCCTGCGGGAAACGTTGTGCAAGCGCGGTAACGGTTTCCATCTCCTGCTTGCCAGTGAGCACTCCACCTTTTAGTTTGAAGTCCTTGAACCCATATCGCGCTTCGGCGGCTTCGGCCAGCTTCAAAACCGACTCTGTCGTGAGCGCTTCTTCATGCCGTAATCGCAGCCATTCGTCATCCGTCGTCTCGTTGCTCTGATAGGGCAGATCGGTCTTCTTCCTGTCGCCAACGAAAAAGAGATATCCGAGCACAGCAACAGAACTGCGTTGTTGTCCCTCGCCCAACAACGCGGCTACCGGAACACCTAGAAACTGACCTAGAAGATCGAGCAGTGCGGATTCGATCGCTGTGATGGCGTGCACCGTCGTCCTGAGGTCAAAGGTTTGCAGGCCGCGTCCTTCTGTGTCGCGATCGCCGAAGCGATGTCTCACCTGGTTCAGGATTTGTTGATACGAAGCGATCCTTTCGCCTTCGACCAGGGGTCTGCTCTCCTCAAGCACCTGTCGTATCTTCTCGCCACCTGGGACCTCTCCTACGCCGGTATGGCCCGCGCTGTCGGTGAGGATGACAAGGTTTCGGGTGAAGTAAGGAGCATGTGCGCCGCTCAGATTCAGCAGCATTGAGTCCCGCCCTGCGACCGGAATCACGCGCATCGTTCTGATCTCCGGAGATCCCTGCGCTGTCAATTTCTCTATCATGCTGTACCGCCAGCAGGTTCAGGCAGCTTCAAATCGACGCGTTTGATCTCACCCACAATTGGCAGGTAGGCGACGATGGCCATCAATGCCATTGCGACAACAAAGATCAACGCGCCATGGAATGAGCCGGTGCGCTTCACAATATATCCAATGACGATGGGAGTCGTGATGCCGGCAAGATTCCCGATCAGATTGAAGAGCCCGCCATTGACACCGATGAGCGGCTTCGGTGAAGTGTCCGCGATGACTGTCCACCCCAGTGCGCCGAATCCTTTGCCAAAGAAGGCCAGCGACATCAGCGCCATAACGACCCACTGCGCATTGGCGTAGTTGCATCCGATCATCGTCATCGAGAGCAGCATACCAAGGACAATTGGAGTTTTGCGTGCGAATGACAGCGAGTGCCCAGCCTCCAGCAACTTGTCGGAGATAACACCGCCCAGAATGCCGCCTACAAAACCGCACAAGGCTGGGAAGGCTGCCATGACTCCGACCTGCACGATCGACATATGTCTCGCCTGGCTGAGGTAGACGGGAAACCAGGTCAGGAAGAACCATGTCAGAGTAGTAATGCAATACTGTCCGATGTAAATGCCGACCAGCATCCGATTGCTCAACAGCATTCTTATTTCGCCCCACGTCAGCTTCGGTGCTTTCTGCGTTGTGCCCGAGCCAGGATCGATGTTCGTCAGGCCGCCACCCTGTTCGATGAGGTCAACCTCGCCCTGATTGATGCGCGGGTGGGTTCTTACACTGTGGAACACTTTGTGCCATGCGAAGCTGAGTGCAAGAGTCGCTCCTCCGAGAAACCAGAAACACTCCTTCCAGCCCCAGAGATGGGTTATCCATCCCAGGATGGGAGCAAACATAACCAGAGAGAAGTACTGTGACGCATTAAAGATAGCGGAGGCTCGTCCCCGCTCAGAGGTGGGAAACCAACTCGCCACGATGCGTCCGTTGCCAGGGAATACGGGCGATTGAACCAGTCCTGAGATCAGGCGCAGTCCGAAGATTACAACAAAGGCGGCGGTCGCCGGCAGGTACCCAGCAAAACCCGCCAGGATTGCGCACAGCGACCAGCCCACGATGCTTATCCCATAGACGCGCTTCGATCCAAACCGGTCCAGCAATCCACCCGCTGGAAGTTGCCCTACGACGTAGGCCCAACTGAAACCGGAGAACAGATAGCCAAGCTTTAGGGCATCCAAGTGCAGATCTTTTGAGAAGGCGATTCCCGTAATCGACAGCATCACCCGGTCGCCGTAGCTAAAGCAACTGGCGATAAACAGCATGAGCACGATCCGATATCGTATCCGGGTCGGTTTCTGCTTTGGTGCGAGCGATGCGCCCGGGTGTACCCCCATCAACTGCGATCTCCAATGAGCTTGGTCAGTTCTTCGAGCTCTGTCTGGCTGAGATCTACTAAAGGTGAGCGGACTGGCCCAGCCGAACGTTTAATCGCCGTCATCCCTGCCTTCACGATCGAGACTGCATAACCTTTTCGCCGGTTTCGAATCGCAGTGTACGGTAGTACGAACTCTCGCAGAGCGGCATAGACCTTTTCGTGATCGCGCCGTCGTACAGCTGCATAGAATTCCTGCGCAAAGTTCGGAAGAAAGTTGAAGATTGCGGATGAGTATGTCGTCACACCCATCTCCAGATAGGGAAGCGCGAAGGTTTCCGCTGTTGGCAGGCCGCCGACGTAGGTCAACCGGTCGCCGAGCCGGGCAAAGATGCGGGTCATCAGCTCGATGTCCCCAACGCCATCCTTGAATCCGATGAGGTTCGGGCAGCGCTCGCATAGCCGTGCCAGCGTTACATCATCCATGATGGCGTTATCACGATTGTAGAAGATGACGCCGAGTTTTGTGGCGGCGCAGACTGCTTCGGCGTGCGCCGCTAAGCCAGCCGCTTCTGAGTTCACCAAGTAGGGTGGCAACAGCAGAATGCCGTCGGCGCCCGCATCTTCAGCGGCTCTGGCAAACTCCTTCGCTATTGCTGTCCCGTAACCGCACCCCGCCAGCACCGGAACTTGGCCTGCGGTCTCTTGCAGTGCAGCGCCTACTACAGACGAAAATTCGTTCAGTGTAAGCGAGAAGAACTCGCCGGTTCCTCCTGCTGCGAAAAGTCCGGCAGGCTTGTACTCCAGCAGCCAAGAGATGTGTTCCCGATATGGGCGTTCGTCGAATTGAAGCTCCTTCGTGAAGTGTGTAACCGGAAAGGAGAGAAGGCCCTCGCCGATCTTCTTCGCCAACTCAGATGGATTCATCTTCGACATTCCCGTATCCTTGTGCCCGAAAGTCAGTTCACCAAAATATACCGTACAACGGCGGCTCGCATGTCTGATGGTCAGAAAGCAGCGACTAACGATCGCTTAATTTCAGTAGTTGTCGATCTTCGTGGCAGTGCTTCAGTGTCTGCGGTGGCAGTGATACTCCGATCTCTTCTTTTTTTGATCTGCTTTGTTTTCCCACTCAACTTGATGTCAATCTGGGGACAACAGACAAGCCCGGCTATGCACACGCGTGCCCTGTACCGACAACCGGATTTACCCATCGAGATGCGCGTCGCCAATCTGATTGGCCGCATGACCCTGGAGGAAAAGGTGCGGCAACTGGATCTTTATTCCGGGGCTACAGCATTGGTGAATCAGCATACCGACTCCACACATGCGGCAGCACAGGCCGTGTTCTTGCCGGACAAAGCGCAGGCTCTTTGGGGAAATCTCGGAGTTGGTGGCATTCACGACCTGAATCCCACGCCGGAGCAGGCGAATGTTATCCAGAAGTGGGTCATCGAACATAATCGCCTTGGAATTCCTGCGCTGTTTATCGAAGAAGGGTTGCATGGCTTCGATACGGGAACCGTATTTCCGGCTCCTATCAATCTTGCCGCCACTTGGAATCCGGATATTGCGCAAGGGACCGGAGCAGCCATCGCGGCCGAGGCACGTGCGACCAGTGTGGACATGATTCTTGCTCCGGTATTGGATCTTGCTCGTGATCCTCGGTGGGGGCGCGTGGAAGAAGACTTTGGTGAAGATCCGTATCTGACCGGGCGACTCGGTCTGGCCTATGTGCGCGGCGCACAGGGGGAGAGCCTGAATAGCGACCATACGGTCGTTAGCGAACCGAAACACTTTGCCGGTCACGGTTCTCCCGAGGGAGGAACGAATACCTCTCCGGTGCATATTGGAGAACGTGAGTTGCGCAGCGTCATGTTGAAGTCGTTTGAGCCTGCCTTTCGCGAGGGGCACGCGATGGCCACGATGGCGGCCTACCACGAGATCGATGGAGTTCCGGTGACGGCGGATCCACTCCTGCTCAAGAAGATTCTGCGCCAGGAATGGAACTTTCAGGGTTTTGTTCTTTCTGACTTAGGCGCGATGCAGCGTTTGCATACCGTGCACCACGTCGCCGCCACGCCGAAAGATGCTGTGTGCCTCGCCATCAAATCCGGTGTGGATATGCAGTTTTATGACTTTGCGCACGAAGTTTTTCAAAAGGCGCTCATTGACTGTGTGCGGGAAGGCCCCTTGCCTCAAACGGAGTTGGACCGAGCGGTAAGATCGGTTCTCCGCGTAAAGTTTGCCCTGGGACTCTTCGATCATCCGATGGTAGACCCCGGCTTGAATGCCAAAGTGTATCGATCTCAGGAGCATCTCGCTCTCTCGCTTGAGTCGGCGCGCGAATCCATGACGCTTCTCAAGAACGACGACCATCTGCTGCCGCTTTCCACGTCGGTTGGACGAATCGCTGTGATTGGTCCGAATGCCGATGTAGCAAGGTATGGCGACTACGAACGAGAATCCAACGGCAAGCACATCAGTTTGGTCGATGGTTTTCGAGAAATTGTTCCGCGGGCAACAGTCACGTTTGATGCGGGAAAGGATATACAGGCAGCAGTGGCCAGCGCAAAAGATGCCGATGTGGTTGTTCTTGGGTTGGGGGAGTGGCAGGGCATCTCCGGAGAAGGCTTCGACAGGTCGAGTCTTGATCTGCCGGGCAACCAGGAACAACTGCTCGAATCGGTGGTCGCAACTGGCAAGCCTGTTGTCCTCGTACTGGAAAATGGCCGCCCTTTGACGATTGGTTGGGCGAAGGACCATGTTCCCGCCATTCTTGAAGCCTGGTACCCAGGGGAGTTTGGAGGTAAAGCAATTGCTGAGACGCTCTTTGGGGAGAACAATCCAGCCGGGAGGCTCACCATCACTTTTCCTCGCAGCGTAGGACAGTTGCCAGATTTCTATAACTCGGACCCATCGCGGGTTTACAAGTATGTGGACGATGACGGCCAGCCGCTGTTCCCCTTCGGATTTGGGCTTAGCTATACCACGTTCCGCTATGACGATCTCGTCGCGCAAACTCCTGTTTCTGGGAGCAAGGGCGATATTACAGTAACTGTTGATGTAACAAATACAGGCAGCTGGGAAGGGGACGAAGTTGCGCAACTTTATGTACGTGAAGAAGTGGGCAGCGTCGAAACTCCCAGCCGCTCTCTGAAAGGCTTCGCGCGGATACACCTTAAGCCGCAGGAGACGAAGATCGTCACCTTCCATCTACCGCGAGAGCAACTCGCGATCTGGAATATGGAAGAGAAGTGGGCTGTGGAGCCCGGATATTACACTCTTTGGGCAGGCGGATCATCGAAAGCCTCGCTCACAACAAGATTCCTTCTGAATCCGTGATGCGCTGTCAGAAAACCAATTCTGTGTCAGAAGCAAGTGTCCGCAAATCTTAGACGTGTTCGAGAAAGCGCTGTTGCATGCGCTCCAGGAGCTTATCGTCCGCGCTCTTCCATATCTCTTCGTTGAATATCTCAACTTCTATAGGGCCGTCGTAGCCGGTGGCGTCTACGGCCTGCCGCAGCTTCCGCAGGTCGATGACACCGTCCCCCATCATGGCGCGGCCCATGAGGATACCGGGCAAAGGCACCGGCCAGTCCGACACGTGAAAGCCAGCAATCTTCCCCCGCGCACGCTCGATCTGCTGCATTACCTCCGGGTCCCACCACACATGGAAGACATCGATGACGACCCCTGCGGCTGGGCTCGAAAGCTTATCGGCCAGGTCGTTGGCTTGCTTCAATGTCACGACTACCGAGCGCTCTGCCGCATACATCGGATGCAGCGGTTCAATGCCCAGGGTGACACCGGCTTTCTCCGCATCCGGCAGGACTTCAAGCAGGCCATCCAGCACTGTGGCGCGCGCGTCCTCTAGAGTCTGGCCATTAGCTGGGCCGGAAACGATGACCAGGACTGGCGCGCCGAGCAGCGCGGCCTCCTCGATGGCAACTCGATTGTCTGCAACGCGCTGGCGACGCTCCTCGGCGGTGGGTGCCGAGAACCACCCTCCACGGCACAGGCTGGAGACGCGCAGGCCCTTCCTGCGAATGATCGCGGATGCCTTCTCTGCGTCGCCACCGAGTTTATGACGCCACACGCCGATGTAAGGAATACCGCTCGTGGAGCAATTGCGGACCGCCTGCTCGAGTGACCAGGGATCGGCTGTCATCTGATTGAAGCTGAGGCGTTGCAACAGGCTCATTCGACACCTGCCAGCAGTAGGAAGCTCCGCATCCGCTGTATCGCGAGTTCAGGGTCGAGCAACACTCCGGCCTGGTCTGCGAGTACGAACAGTTCACACAGATGTGCGATTGATCGTGCGCTTTCCAAACCGCGAACCATGCGGAAGTGGGACTGAAATCCATTCAGGAACGCCAGGAACACGACGCCTGTCTTATAGTGCTGGGTCGGTGACGCAAAGATGTGCCGTGAAAGCGGCACGGTGGGTGAGAGCAACTCCTGATAGCGAGGAATATCTCCCGCGTCGAGTGCAGTCAGCGCCAAGGATGCTGCTGGAGCAATGGCATCGAAGATTCCCAGCAGAGCATCACTGTGGCCATGGCCGTCGCCTAGAATCAGGCGGTCATAGTTAAAGTCGTCGCCGGTGTACATGCGGACACCGATGGGGAGATGACGACGCATGTTCACTTCGAGTTCCGCATCGAGGAGAGAGAGTTTTATGCCGTCGATTTTTTCCTTATGGGCACGGATGACACTGAGGCAATTCTCTGTCGCTTCAGGAATGGTAGGTGAGCCCCAGTAACCCTGCAATGCTGGATCGAACATCGGTCCAAGCCAGTGCAGGATCACCGGCTCCCGCACTTGCGAAAGCACGCTGGCATAGACGGCCGCGTAGTCCTCCACGTGACGAGCTATGGCCGCCAAGGCGCGGCTCGCCATCAGGATAATGCGCCCATCGACAGCTTCAATGGCTTCGCATTGTTCCAAATAGGCATCTGTCACATCTTCTAAGGTGAGCTTTTTACTGGAGGGTAAATGGTCGGTGCCTGTGCCACTGGCTACCATAGCCCCACGGGTTTTAGCGGCGGCCGTACTTCGCTTGATAAGCTCCAGCGCCAAGGGCCAATCCAAACCCATTCCACGTTGCGCCGTGTCCATCGCTTCGGCCACGCCGAAGCCAAGCGACCAGAGATGTTCGCGGTAGGCGATTGTTGCATCCCAGTCCACCACGGGATGTGTGAGCGGCTCCGCAGTGCGCAAGGGGTCCACAACGACGTGAGCAGCGGCGAAGGCGATGCGTGTCTCGAACCGCTTCCGTTGGGGCGGCACGAGCGGTTGACGACACGAGGTGTAGTTGTAGGTGAACCCATCTGGCCGCACCAGCTTCACGGATGCCCCCAACGTCATGCCCCCAGCTCCGGCACATCGATCCAGCGACGCTCTTGCCATGACTTGAGGCCAAGCTCTGCCAATTGCACGCCGCGAGCCCCTTCCAAGAAGTCATGGGGAAATGGCGCATCGTCGGCGATGTGTTTCAGGAACAGTTCCCACTGGGCTTTGAAGCCGTTCTCGAACGTTTGATTGTCAGGGACGTCCTGCCAGTGCTCGCGAAAGCGGAAGGGGTTGTCGATATCAGGGTTCCAAACCGGGCGCGGCGTATTCACTCGGTGTTGCGTCCGGCATTCCCGCAGGCCGGCGACAGCGCTGCCCAGCGTGCCATCCACCTGCAGGCTGAAGAGTTCATCGCGGTAGACGCGAAACGACCAGGAGGAGTTGATCTGCGCGACGATACCTCCGTCAAGCTCAAATGTACCGTACGCCGTGTCGTCTGCTGTGCATTGGTAGCGTTTTCCCTGCTCATCCACTCGCTCGGGGATGGTCGTGCCGCCAAGGCACTGCACCGAGCGCACCCGACCGAAGGTGTGGTCAAGTACATAGCGCCAATGGCAGAACATGTCCAGGATGATGCCGCCGTCGTCATGCTTGCGGTAGTTCCAGGAGGGTCGCTGCGCGGGCTGCCAGTCGCCCTCGAAGACCCAATAGCCGAACTCGCCGCGTACGGAAAAAATTCTACCGAAGAAGCCGCTGTCCACTAGCCGCTTCAGCTTGCGCATGCCGGGCAAAAAGAGCTTGTCCTGCACCACGCCGTGCTTCACGCCTGCTGCCTTTGCCTGCGCCGCCAGTCGCATCGCTACCGCCGAGTCGACGGCGAGCGGCTTCTCGCAATAAACATGCTTACCAGCGGCAATCGCCGCTTCCACACTGGGAGTGCGCAGCGTGGTTAACTGTGCGTCGAAGTAGAGCGAGTCGTCAGGGTTCGCGAGTGCGCCGCGCAGGTCTGTAGTCCAGCGCGCGACGCCATGCTCTTTCGCGATCTGCTCCAGCTTGGCCGCGTTCCGCCCGACCAGGATCGGATCGGGGACCAGACGCGACCCGTCCGCCAGAACGACCCCGCCCTGTTTCCGAATTGCCAGAATGGAGCGGACCAGATGCTGGTTTAGCCCCATGCGCCCGGTGACGCCGTTCATGACGATGCCAATCCGCTTCTCGTTCATTACCTTCTCCTCAGCGTGGGCCGCTTCTACCCGCTTGCAGATTTTCGCGCATGCGGCCTAGGCCGATGTGGACTTCTTCTCCGGCTCCCGCAAGAAGCTGCGATCCCGCGCCTCCGGCCCAAACCAGAAGATAACGATCATCAGAACGATCACTGCCGCCTCAAACATCGTTAACGCCCAGGGATATCCAAAGTGGTCGCGTAACACGAATTCTACTGCCGTCGCGGGCGAGGCAATGAGCACGCCAAGTTGATACACAAACCCCGGGAACAGACTCCGCACCGCATCAGGTGAAAGCTCATTCAAGTGCGCCGGAATGACACCAAACGCGCCCTGCACCCCAGTCTGCATCAAGTACGACCCCACCATCAGCACACCGAGCGATGTTCCGAACGCCCAAGCCGGAATCGACAGCAGCGAGATCACGAGTGCCAACATGATGGCGTTGCGCCGGCCTATCTTTTGCGAGAGCTGGCCGAAAATAAGCGCGCCAACGATCGCGCCGCTGTTGTACAGAATGGGTATTCCATACAGCGTCTTCATTCCGAAGATGGTCTTCGCCGCGATTCCTGGGATCGATTTCAGAAAATCGGGATACAGATCCTGCGTACCGTGCGAAAGGCAAAGCATCACACTCATCATCAGCAACAAGTAAAAGAACATGCCTTTGTGATGGAGCAGTGATCGAAAGATGTGTTGCATGGAAGCCGGCCGGTGTTGTTTCCAGGCCTCGGACTCCGGGGCGAACAGCGTCAACGCAACGATTAACACTGCTACCGGTGCACCCACAAAGAAGACCGACTTCCAGCCCAAAGCCGGCGCCAGCGTCTGCATCGCTACCGCCGCGAGCAGGTAGCCCATCGGGTAGCCGGCTTGCATCAGGCCAGAGAGCACGCCGCGAAACCGCCGCGGTGACATCTCCATCGCATACGAAGCGCCAATGCCCCAATATCCCCCCATGCCGATGCCGTACAGCGCGCGGCAGATCACAAAGAACACGTAGTTTGGCGCAAGGCCGGTCAACACCGTGAGCAGGGAAAAGTACAGCACGCAAAAGATGAGGGGACGCTTGCGCCCGAACCTGTCCGCGAGAGCGCCAAAGAACAATGCACCCAATGGCCGCATCGCGAGCGTCAGAGTCAGCGTGTACACCACCGACGACTTGGACACATGGAAGTGCTCCGCTAGCGTGTCAAATAAAAACACCACGACAAAGAAGTCGAACGCATCCAACACCCAACCCAGAATTCCTGAGCCGACGGCGAACTTCCAACCCTTCGTTTCCTGGTCGATCCTTGTATCTGTCCCGGTCACAAACGCCATGCCTAGTTCGCCGTTTCCGCGGCCGCCTGTTGCCGGCTGGCGGTGAATTCAACTGCCTGTAAGGTGAAAAGATTGTATCCCGTTGATGGGCTCAGACCTAAAATGAGACCAAGGGATATTGACATCTATTCGTATGAATCGTGCTTGCGTTAAGGCTTCTGCTCCGGTTCAGCGCAGCTAGTTGAGAGTGAGGTCGGTAGCAGCTGATGACTCTGGAACGGTTGTGATCCAGGCGTTGCCGGACTGTCCAAGCGCGTACTTGCCCGTGGCAGACGTAGCCTGCTTCGTTCGCGGCGCCCAGCCAAAGGTTTCGACCCGCACCTGCTTCCACCACGGAATGAAGGAGCCCTCTCGCGCGCTGAGATGGACGGTGAGCGTGCCGTCGGACTTTACCTCGCAGGAGAAGTGCAGGCGCAGAAATTGCCCTGAGCGAAAGGCGAAGCTCTTGCCGTCGTCCTGGTAAAGGTCGCCTCGGCAGTTCTCGCCGACGTAGACGCGCAAGGTAAGAGGACCAACAGGTATTTCGTCTGTGCTTTGGGTGAGCGGAGCGATAGGTAGAATGCTACCTTCACGAACATAGACAGGCAGCTCTGCTAACTTCGGCGTGATCAGCAAAGGCTTATTCGGTTGCTTTGCATCGCGCTGTTCAAGATCACGCGCAGCGGTCTGAGCGCGGCGGTCGAGGCGCTCCCCGGTCCAGTAATCGAACCAGACTCCCGGCGGCAGATTGACCTCATAGTGCCCGACTTCTTCCGGTGAAGGCGATGGTGCGATGAGCAGGCTGGGGCCAAAGAGGAACTCGTTGCCGGCGTCGAGATCGATGGGATGACGATCGGTGGTCGCATCGGGGAACTCGAGGAAGAGCGGACGCATGATAGGAAGGCCGGTACGCGAGGTCTCCTCCGCGATGGTGTAGAGGTACGGCATCAGACGATAGCGCTCTTCGATGTAGTGGCGACGGATGGCTTCGTGTTCAGGACCGTCGACCCAAGGTTCGTGGTCGCGCGTGCCTTTGGCGGCATGGTCGCGGTCAATTGGCTGAAAGGCTGCGAGCTGGAGCCAGCGAGTGAGCAGATCGGGCGAAGGCGATCCTGCAAAACCGCCAACGTCGGCGCCACTCAATGCAAAACCGCTGAGACCTAGATTGATGAGCTGAGAGACGGTCATGCGGAGGTGATTCCACGTAGAGCTGTTGTCTCCCGTCCACGTGGCGGCGTACCGCTGGCCCCCGGCATAGCTGGCGCGGGTAAGGACGAAGGGCCGCTCGTTAGGCCGCAGCGCAAGAAGGCCATCGTAAGTGGCACGCGAGTTCTCCATGCCGTAGACATTGTGGATCTCAAGATGATCCGCGGTGCGTTCCTGGAAGCCGGATTCGGCGATGCGGTGCTGAATGTTGTCCGGCATGGTTTTGGAGGGAACGTTGAAGATAGCCGGCTCGTTCATGTCATTCCAGAATCCTGCGACGCCATCGTTGAGGAAGTCCTTGTAGAGCGTCCCCCACCATTGGCGGGTGATCTGGCGCGTGAAGTCGGGGAAGACCGATGGACCGGGCCACACGATGCCGGTGTTGACGGTGCCGTCGGGATTCTTCACGAAGTGATCGCCGGCGGTACCCGTTTCATAAGGGGCGTAGTTGGCATCGGGTAGCTTCGCGATGTGCAGGTCGGTAATGGCTACGACATGAAATTCCTTCTGGGCGAGCACGTGAATCATTTGTGAGAAGTGCGGAAACTTTGCCGGGTCTACTGTGAAGGGGCGATTGTGATCCTGAAAGTCGATGTCGAGATAGATGGCATCGGCGGGGATGTGATCGGCGCGGAGGCGGTCGGCGATTTCAATGACGCGAGCCTCGGGGTAGTAGCTGTATCGCGACTGCTGAAAACCGAGTGACCAGAGTGGCGGAAGGGGTGTTGGTCCGGTGAGCCAGGCGTAGGCTTCGACTACATGTTTCGGATCGGGCCCGTACATCAGGTAGTAGTCGACGGGACCGTCCGGGGCTCCAAAGGAATACTGACCAGGGACCTCACGACCGAAGTCGAAGAAGGTGCGCCACGTGTTGTCGAAGAGGACGCCGAGCGCGCGGCCCTGACGATAGTCAATGAAGTAAGGGATGCTCTTGTAGATGGGGTCGGTGGACTCCTGCCATCCGAAGGAGTCGGTGTTCCACATGGTGAAGGCTTCGCCGGCACGATCAAGCGGACCGGGTTTGTCGCCGAGGCCGAAGAAGTGGGAGTCAACGAATTTTTGCTTGTAGATGTGGAAGCCGTGACCGTGCCATTCAATCGGGCGGGTATCCTGCTGAAGAATTTTTCCGGCGAGGTCGGCGATGGTGAGGCGAAGCGCTGCATCGCACGTCACGCGGAGAGAGGCGGTGTGGAATCCCATGCTGTTAGCGGTGATCTCGGGCACAGTCTGAACGGAGGCAGTGCGGGCGGAGGGGAGAACTGCCCAAGATGCGTCCTCGGGTAGCCGGCCATTGTCTCCGGCGCGGACTCGAAGTACATCGTCCCGGAGAGCTGTGATTTGCAGGATAGCGCCATGCGTCGAGATTTGGATACCGTTCGGTAGAGCCTTGACCTGGATATTACGACTTCTCCGAGTGGCCGGTGGGGTGCCGGCCTGATTTTGAGCTGATGCCGGAGAGTGCAGCGCACCGGCAAAGATTAAAACAAATGGCAATATGAGTGGCAGACGAACATGTCTTGTCTTGCAAAAAGACCGCATTCGCACGTATCGCCGCAATACGAAGACCTCCTTCTCTATCATTTCTCCATCGATGTCCAAGTCCCGAAGAATGAAGTATAAAGCGAATTTCGGCAGGGTCACCAAGAGCTTCTTGAATCTTAATCGATAGCTCTCCACGGTTGAGACGTCAACAGCATACGCCGCCTATCGCAGGCAACAAATACAGCACCTATCCCTTTACAAACAAGTGACAACACCGAAACTGCGCTGTGACAACTCACTTATTAGCGCCCGATAGTCTGTGCTGAATGGTGGTCGTCCGATGACGGTGAGCTCTCTATCGATGCGATTGAAAAACGGATTAATTGTTCCGAATACGACATGGATTTTGTCCATACTGCTCTTGCTGCCTATTTCCGGATTGAAGGCGGATGCGCAAAATACGCCTTTGATCTCTGGCGGAGTCGGTTTTCTGACAACCACAAATGGTGGAGTTACGGCTCTGCAGCCTGTAATCTCGCCCGTTGCTGCGGTTCCACTCGGCGAGCATGTCCTGGTTGAATCCAGAGCGTACATCTCAGATTTTATCGCGCCTAAAAATGGGAATAGCGGGCCATATCAAGGAGATTTTTTTGCCGGCCTCCAGTATTTGCAATTGGATTACATCGCAGCTCCGAAGGTCACCCTCACAGTCGGAGATTTTTTAACTCCTTTCGGTACCTATAACGAACGGCTGGCTCCAATCTGGATCAGCAACTTTCAAGACGCTCCGTTGATCTACCCAATCGGAACTCAGCGCGGCTCCAGCATTGGCGCAATGCTGCGCGGGAATGCATATTCCAATTCGCGCTTGCGCTTGAACTATGCCGGATACTTTTCGGTCTTAAGTAACGTGAAGCAGTTCACAGGAGAACGTGCGTCCGGCGGGCAGTTTTCGATGTACCTACCCGACAAACGTTTGGAGATTGGCGCCTCCTACTCGCGGCTTCTCCAGGGCCAGCAGGGCAACTCGGTGGGTGTCGACGTATGGTGGGAGCCGTACCGCGTGCCACTCGCGATTCGTTCGGAGTATGCGCACGGTCCGCATTCACAGGGTTATTGGGTGGAAGCAGCCTATCGGTTGTCGCAGTGGAATGGTCCCGACAGCTGGTTAGGACGTCTTGAACCGGTGTTTCGCATGCAACAGACCTTCCGCGAGAGCCCTGGTCAGGATCAACTCCCCGCGGCAAACACGCAGCGCGCCGATTTCGGACTCGACTACCACCTCCCACACGAAGTAAGAGTCAATACGAGCTATTCGCGGCAGTTTGCAAGTACAGGCAACACAAACATCTGGGAGACAACTGTGACATACCGGTTTCTCTTTCCGGCCTGGAGATCAAAATGAAGAGGAGCATAGTGACCCTCATGACATCGATCATCAGTACGACGCTGGTTCTCGCCCAAACTTCACCAGCGAATAAGCCTGCCGGCACCGCTGCCAAACCTGCAGCTAAAGCAAACAGCACGAAACAGCCGGATGTGGGTCAGCGTAAATTCGACGCGAACTGTGGCAGATGTCATAGCTTTCCTGAGCAATTGTCACCATCGATCACCGGCACCGTGGTTCGCCATATGAGGGTGCGGGCAAATCTTAGCGCTGAAGATGAAAAAGATATCCTCCGATTCCTTGCACCTTAAAGTTCCAACGACCTGCTTTCTGTCTGTAAGCCCTCCGCATTGGTGAAATGTCACGGCGCTTTGCCGGAAGTGGTTCTCTGGAGGTACCCCCCTCCCCCCCCGGGGGGTATTTTGGGAATAAAATCCTTGTATTCAATAGTTTGCGGTGCTATAGTGTCTGCAAAATATTCATAACAAATGGGTTGTCGCTAAAATACTTGTTATCAATTAGTTAGCCCCGGAGGATGTCTATATCCTTGCGGGGCTTGCTTGTTTTTGATCTATATATCCATTGTAGCGGATTGAACCTAACTAACATGCCACACGGATGTTGTTGACTGGTAAAGGGTTGAGTGGTTTAGGGACTTGACAAGCGTTTTTGCTGGGGTTTTTGGCTATTTTTTTTGTGAGGGCGGTACGGGTACCTGGCGGAAGGGCATCGGGCCGCTGGCAGTTTACATCCCACCCTTCGCAAAATGCCGCGAAGGATCGAGGGGCACCCGGCGATTCCCCACGTTAGCCGCGATGAAACTGCGGCGAACATGGGGCACCCGGCTGCAAGGGATCGGGCCGCTGGTGGTTTACTTCCCACCCTTCGCAAGTGCCGCGAAGGATGGGGCACCCGGGGCTTTTGTAGCTGGTTGAAAGTAGGGTGGGGCAGCTGCTGAGTCCTCAGTGATGGCCAAATTCTCGCGTCGTGACGACTTTCCAGCAGCGATGAAGGAGAAGCTGGCTAGACCTCAGCCCGCCCTCGTCTACCCCTAATCGGTGTGTCGAAAAGCGGATCCTGCCCTCAGGAAGAAGCCTGTTTTTTGACAGATGGTCGCTGCTCGACGGTGGTTTTCCCAAGCCAATTTGCTGGGGTTTTTATCCATGGAAGCCATATTTTGAATTTGTCTTGACAAGTTTTCCGCACCGGTACTACCTTTACTGTCGTTCAAAAACCCCGTAGCCGAGCGTGACGAAAAGGCTAAATAGGTCTAACCTCTTCACATTTTTCGCATGTTCTAGAGCTACGAAAAAAGCGGTACACAAATACGAACGATTGGCTGTCGGTTCCACTATTAGGAGGTTCCATGAAATCACGTGCTTCGAGTTGTCGTCGGATCCATCGTTGCGTAGCCGTTGTCTTCTGCATCGCGATCTTTTCATTTGCCGCAAAGGCTAACTGCCAGATCGCGGGAACCGGGAGTATCCAAGGCTCCGTCGCTGACGCCACTGGCGCGATCATTCAAGGCGCTACCGTCACCGTTACCAACGTTGCGACTCAGTTAAAACAAGCTGCGACTACCGAGGGAAACGGCCTTTTCAGCTTCCCAAATCTGGCTATCGGTACCTACACGCTGGATGTCGTGGCTCAAGGCTTCCAGCATTACACCCGATCCAACGTTGTTCTTGAGGTTGGCAGCAGCATTGCGATCAATGTAGAGATGACGGTTGGACGGACGGACCAGAAGGTCGAAGTGCAATCAAGTGGTCTGGCCTTGCAAACCGAAGACGCTTCCTTCAAACAGACGATCGATCAGCAAACAGTCACCGAGATGCCGCTCAACGGCAGGCAGATGACGAACCTATGGCGGTGACAATAACGACTACATGGCCAACGGCAACCTTCCGTTCCCGTTCCCGGACGCGGTCAGCCAGTTCAGTGTGGAATCCGCAGCGCTCAGCTCGCAGAACAGCATGCATACCGGCGGTCTGGTCAACGTCGTGACTCGCTCGGGAACGAACAGTTACCACGGGTCAGCCTTTGAGTTCATCCGCAACAACTACATCAATGCGAGCAACTTCTTTTCTTCGACGAAAGACACGTTGCACCAGAACCAGTTTGGCGGCACGTTCGGCGGCCCGATTCTCCGGGACAAGCTCTTTGCCTTCGCCGGATACCAGCGGACGCAGTCGAATCAGTCCCAGGCTACAACGCAAGCCTTTATTCCTACTGCCGCGAACCTCGCGGGGGATTGGTCTGTCACCGATCCTCCCCCGACCGCAGATCATCCCGCAGGCTCCAAGACACCGGCCGGCTCTTGCGCAAACACCTATACCCAACTCTTCAATCCTCTGACCGGCGCCGCGCTGCCGGGCAACAAATATCCGACTTCGCCAACGTATAACGCCCAGGCCCTCAAGCTGCTAACTTATTTTCCCAAGATTGACCCGGCCATCGATACTGGCAACTGCGGCCTTGTTAAATACGCCATCCCGCTGCAGACCTCGGACAATCAGTTCGTCACCCGCGTCGACTACACCATCAACTCGAAGAACAACCTGTACGCCCGCTATTTCATCGACGGCTATCAGCTTCCTGCTTTCTTCTCTCCAACCAACATTCTCATCACCACGCAATCCGGAAACTCGCAACGGGTGCAGACCTTTACGCTGGGCGAGGCATACACGATCAGTCCCAGAGTTGTGAATACGTTCCACGTCTCGCTGCTGCGGCGGCGCAATGACCGAGGGTATGCCGCGAATGACATTAATGCTGGGACTCTCGGTGTCAATCTCTATCAGGCAGTGCCGAATGGGCTGCAGATGACGATCAGCACCAAGTACAACATAGGGGGCGGCACCAATTCGGTCTCGCATTTCAACGACAACACACTCGCCTTCAGCGACGACGTAACCATGTTGCGGGGCCGGCATCAACTCGTCTTTGGCGGAGAGTGGATTCAGAACCAACTCAATATCTCCAATCAATTCCAATCCAACGGCACTTTCACTTTCGACGGCCGCTATAGCCTGAACGGACCGAAGGGAGGAGGTGCCGGCGGGGACCCCAACCTGGACCTTCTCATGGGCGCCATGAGCGCCTTCCAGCAGAGCAAGCAGCAGCAGAATGCATTGCGCGCGCCGATTCCAAGCCTATACATTCAGGACACCTTCCACGCAAACAAGCAGCTGACCATGGTCGCGGGCCTGCGCTGGGCCCCCGAATTCATCCCTGTGGATTACTTCAACCGCGGAACAACCTTCGATATGGCTGCCTTCCTGGCCAATAAGGTCAGCTCCATCTATCCGACTGCTCCCGCGGGAACGTTCTTCTATGGAGATCCTGGCGTTCCCAGGCAGTTCACCAAGAACTCGCCCTGGCAGTTCTCTCCCAACATCGGCGTATCCTTCGACCCGGTTGGGGACGGCAAGACGGTCATACGCGGAGGCGCGGAGTTGGCCTATGACATGGTCAACTTCTTCACCGGCCAGCGCACGCAACAGAACCCGCCGTTCGCAACGAACATCGCGCAGTCCCAGACAGCAACCTCCGGTCCTTTAAGCTTCTCGAGCCCATGGTCGGTCGGCGGAACCACGACGAATCCTTTCCCTCTGCCGTTTCGCCCGACAGCTGCTCAGGCGCTGTTTTTCCCTCAATCGCAGTACATCGTGCTGCCTGTCCAGTTCCACCCGTCGTACACGATGCAGTGGACTGCCAGCGTTCAGCGTGACCTCAGCCGGGGCTGGCAATTTCAGGTCCAGTACATTGGGAGCCATACAGTGCACGCCCCCATGGGCACTCCCATTAACCCAGCCGTCTTCGTTCCTGGTGTCTGGGGTGCAGGAGGTACGGGGTGTGCGGGCGTTGTGACGACCGGGCCAGCCGGCAAACCAGCCGGGGCAGCCGGCACACCATGTTCCACCACGGGCAATCAAACTCAGCGGTTTTATCTCACTACCCAGAATCCGGCGCAGGGCAATCAGTACGCTGGAGGCGGTGGGGGCACAGTCCTCGTCAACTCCGTCGGCATGGCCAACTACCACGGCCTGATCACCAGCGTCCAGCATCGCCTCTCGTCGAGCTTCAGTCTGCTGGCTAACTACACCTGGTCGAAGTGCCTCAACGTCGCGGACGCGCAGGGCGATCTGGCCGGAACCACTGTGGAGAATCCGAGCAATCCCGGGTTCGACTATGGTCCGTGCGGTTCCGATTTCCGGAATGTCGAAAACATCGTCCTTGTTACCAAGAGCAACTTTGGACTTTCCCGCTTCTACGCGCTGCTGCTCAATAACTGGGAGTTCGCGCCGCTGGCGCATATCGTTAGCGGTGCTCCATTCACTGTGACTGCGGGGCAGGACAACTCCTTCACTGCTGTTGCCAATGACCGTCCGAACGTGATCCCCGGAGTGCCGGTCTATCTGCACCAGGCAATTCGGTCGGGAACTGGCGCTGCAAATCGAGGATATCTAAACCCAGCTGCATTCGCTCAGGTTTGTCCCACGGGGGCTACTCCGCTAACGTGCGCTTCGTATGGAACGTACGGAAATACGAGAAGAAACTCCTTCCGCGGCGTCACGAACTATCAGTTTGATGCCCAAATCTCCCGAATCTTCCCCATCCACGAAAGTCTGAACGTGACTCTTCGGCTGGAGGCCTTCAATGTGTTGAACCATCCGAACTTCAACATCCCCACCGGAAATACCACCGGGACACCCGGTAATACAACAGGAAATAACGCAGTTCTCTCATCGGGAACCTTTGGTCAGGTGACAACCACTGCTAACCAGCCCAGAATCTTCCAGGGGAGTGTGAAGTTTAATTTCTGAGAATCCACGCCGCCCGCCCGCAACAGGGCGGGCGAGTCACCAAAGTTAAAACGTCACAAAACTTATGGGAGATCACTGTCATCTTCCTCTCTACTCAACTTAGGCACGAACACAATCACATCCAGGAGCGAGTCATGGCAACGCAGGGCAACGATCGTAGGGAGTTCTTGAAGATGGGCGGGGCCGCACTGGCTGCAACTGCGGTGTCATGGAACGCCAAAAGTTATGCAGCTGTGGTGGGCGCGAACGACCGGGTCAAGGTGGGAATTATCGGCTTTGGCGACCGCATGAAAGGCGGGGACATTCCTGCGTTTCAACAGCATGCCAAGGAGATGAACTTCGAGATTGTGGCGGTATCGGACATCTGGAACCGGCGACGGGAGGAAGGCGCAGCTTACCTCCAGAAGTTGAATGGTAATTCCGTTGTCCCCGTGCGAAACAACGATGAGTTGTATGGGCGAAAAGATATCGATGCGGTAATCATCGCGACCGCTGACTTTCAGCATGCGCGCCACGGAGCTGAAGCGGTCAACGCGGGGCGCGATGCATACGTGGAGAAACCGATTGCGCATACTATGGACGACGCCTGCTTAATCCGCGATGCGGTAAAGAAGTCGGGCAAGATCGTGCAGGTCGGCACGCAACGTCGCAGCACCCCGGCTTATCAGAAGGCCGCCGAATACATCCAATCCGGGAAGTTCGGCGACATTGTGATGGTCGAGATGAGCTGGAACGTGAATCAACCTGGCAGGTGGCGGCGTCCGGATGTTGTGCCACTGTTGAAGGAAGAGGATACGGACTGGAAGCGCTATCTCATGAACCGTCCCTATGAGCCGTTTGACGCTCGAAAGTATCTTGAGTTTCGGCTGTTCTGGCCTTACTCCTCGGGGATACCTGACCAGTGGCTCGTACATCAGATCGACACCGTGCATTGGTTTACTGGATTGCCCCATCCCCGCAGTTGCGTTGCGAACGGTGGTATTTATCTATGGAAGGACGGACGCAAGAACTGGGACACGATGACCGCGGTCTTCGACTACGGTCCGCTTGATGACCTGACCAAAGGCTTCCAGGTGCAGTACACGTCGCGCTTCACGAACTCCGCCGGCGGAGTGAAGGAGCTTTATTACTCCAACGGAGGAATGATCGATATGGACAAGCAGACCGTCACGCCGAACGGTGGCTTGTCGGCAAAGAGTGCGGCGGAGATGAAGATGCAACCGAACCTTCTGCCGAGCTTTTCTCTCGTCGATAAGGTCCAGACGGTTTCGACGGACGCTGACACGAAGGGCGATCCTCAGACCTCGGCCAACATGCGCAACTGGATGGAATGTGTTCGCTCACGGAAGACACCGAATGCCAGCATCGAAGCTGGTTATAGTCACTCCATCGCGCTTTGCATGAACGTTGCTGCAATTCAGACCGGTCAAAAGGTGACGTTCAACGAGAAGACGCAGCAGGTGATGGTGGGAGGAAAGGCCTATGCGTAGGTTTCTGGTGCTAGGCCTTTTTCTTGCGGTGTTTGGGCTTGGCAGCGGCATTGCGAACGCGGCTGACAAGGGGGTCCAGGTTGTTGCCGATGAGGCGCATCAGCGCGTCGATATCACAATCGACGGCAAGGCGTTCACCTCCTATATCTGGCCGACCTCTTTGAAGAAACCTGTCCTGTATCCGTTGATTACTGATGAAGGAATCACGGTGACCCGCGGCTACCCTCTTGAACCTCGGCCAGGGGAGCGCGTCGACCATCCGCACCATGCGGGGATGTGGTTCAACTACGGCAACGTCAATGGCATCGATTTCTGGAACAATTCGGATGCGATCAAGCCGGAGGGCCGCTCGAAGATGGGAACGATCTATCAGAAGAAGATCGTCTTGATCAAGAGCGGAGCAGACCGGGGAGAGCTTGTCGTCGAGTCGATCTGGGTGACAGGTGAAGGCAAGAACATTCTGAGGGACACCACGCGTTATGTCTTTACGCGGCGTAAAGGTGCCCGCATTATCGATCAGATCACCACACTCCAGGCGCTTGATAAGGCCGTCTTCAATGACGACAAGGAAGGCGTGCTTGGCATGCGAGTCGCTCACTGGCTCGAATCGGCTGACGAGAAGGGCGGCATCTTCATGGACGCAAATGGACGGCCGACGAAGGTAGACAGTGCCGACACTGCGGGCGCGACCGGCGTGTATCTGACTAGCGAGGGAATAAAGGGCGGAGCCGTCTGGTCGACTCGTGGGCGCTGGTGCACCCTGACCGGCAACGACCCGGACAAGCATGTCGTCACCATCGGCATGATCGACAACCCGAAGAATCCCGGTTATACAACGTACTGGCATGCGCGAGGATACGGACTGTTCGCGGCGAATCCGCTGGGGCGGAGCATCTTCGATCCCAAGCAGCCCGCCTTCAACTACACCCTTCAGAAGGACCAGTCGGCGACGTTCCGCTACCGGGTGATTTTGTTTTCGCACGCAGCTGACGCGGAGGAGATGAACAGGGAGGCGGACACGTTCGCGGCCGAGTATAAGTAGCCGGCCACGTTTCTCGCGATTGTCGACACCGGAGAAAGGACCGGAGGGAAGGGTTCCATGCTTTGCGCGTCGGGTTTCGAATTCGAAGAAAAACTGCATCTGGCTAGAGTGGAGCACGAGAACGCTCAACGCGCCCTCCAGTCAGTTTCTGGTATGAACCACAATAGTTCTAAGCGCTTTGAGGATGCGGTCAAGCGGTATAACAGAAGGTTGTCGGACTTTGTGAACCATAAGCGAGTCTGTTCGCTATGCAGAGAGTCGTAGATCCCTCCCTGACTGCACAAATAAGAGAAAAGGAGCCGTGTGAGCCGACCCCCATAAGGGTCGGCTCCGGTATGCTCTTCTGGCAGGAACTCAATAAAGAGTTTGACACCCCTAGACATCTAGTACTAGTCTCGTACAGCAGAGATGTCTAGGTATAAAGAGCATGGCGAAAAATGATCTGCAGGGAACACTGGATCTTCTGGTTCTGAAGACTCTTGCGCAAATGGGCGCGCTGCATGGATACGGGATCGTGCTCCACATCCAGCGTGCGTCTGAGGAACTTTTGCGCGTGGAGGAAGGGTCGCTTTATCCGGCCTTGCATCGAATGGAGCAGAGTGGATGGATTGCGTCACAGTGGGCGCACACTGTGACCAATCGCAAAGCCAAATACTACAAGTTGACGCCTCAAGGTCGGCGCCAGTTGCAGCGGGCCGAGGAGAGCTTCGATCAACTGGTGAAAGGCGTGCGCACCATGTTGCGCTACGCGTGAAGGGGCGCGCTATGTCCCGCGCTATGTCCATTGTCCGCCGCATCGCCAATCTGTTCCACCGCTCGCGCATCGACCGCGACATCGATGCCGAACTTCAAGCCCACATCGCGCTGCGCACTGAAGACAACCTCGCTGCCGGCATGTCGCCTGACGAGGCCCGGCGCGATGCGGTGGTGCGCTTTGGCAACCGCACCGTGACGAAGGAACGCGTCACCGCGGCGGATGCAGCCCTTTTGATCAGCAGTATTGGGTCGGACATTCGTTACGCCCTCCGGCAGTTGATCAAGAATCCAGGATTCGCTCTGGCTGCGATCCTCTCTCTGGCGCTGGGCATCGGAGCCACCGTTTCGGTCTTTAGCGTCATCTACGGCGTGCTTCTCCATCCGTTTCCGTACGCGGACATCGACCGGCTGGCCAATCTCAGCATTAGAGACCCACGCGGCGAGATCTTCGACGCTGGATTCACAGGGCAACAGTTTCGCGAGCTGCGGAACGTGCACGGCTTCGAGGGCATCGCCACCTGGAACTCACGGCACCTGACGGTCACCGGCCACGACGTTCCTGAGAACGTCATCGCTTTCTTTGGAATCGGCGAAACGTTTTCCACTCTAGGTGTCCCGCCCTTGCTCGGCCGCAATCTCGGTCCTTCCGACTCCCCTGAGGGACAGGAGCCGCTACCGGTCGTGATGCTGCATTACCGCTTCTGGCAACGTCACTTCCACGGCGACCAGGCCGTCATCGGCAAAACTCTTGAACTGAATCATCGGCTGTACACGATCGTCGGCGTGACCCGTCCACACTTCACCTGGGGCTGGGGCGCTGACGTTTATCTGCCCGAGGAGGCCACCCAGGGAGGCGGCGTGGTTGTCAGGCTGCGTCCGGGCGTAAGCCTCGCTGCCGCAGATGCTGAATTGCAGCCGCTGCTGGAACGCTTCGCCCAGGAAAGGCCCCACAGCTTCCCGCCTAAATTCAAGGTGGACATCCGCCCGCTGACCTACGAGACCACGCACAACATGGGTGGCACTCTGTATCTGCTGTTTGCGGCGGTTGCGATGCTTCTCGCGATCGGCTGCAGCAATGTCTCCATCCTGTTGTTGGCTAGAGGCACGGCGCGGAGACATGAGTTTGCTCTGCGATCCGCTGTGGGTGCCAGCAGCTTGAGAATTGTGCGCCAGTTGCTTACCGAGTCGCTTCTGCTGGCGTTTACTGGGACAGCGCTCGGTATCTTGATGGCCTATCAGCTGCTGCGTCTGCTGGTGGCATGGATGCCGAGCCACATGTTCCCGCCGGATGTAGCCATTCGCATCAATGTGCCGGTGCTGCTCTTCACGGCAGGGCTGGCGTTGTTGAGCTCTGTATTCTTCGGACTGGTTCCTGCTTTGCAGATGGCGAAGCCCGAAATCGGCCAGGTCCTGCAGTCGAGTACCAACAGGACTGCTGGCAGCGTGTTCGGCAGGCGCCTGCATGGCACGCTTGTCGCCGCGCAAATTGCGCTCACACTTGTGCTGCTCACGGCTGCGGGTGCGGCTGTCCATCGCTTTCTGCATTTGCTGAACGTACCGCTCGGTTACAATCCCCACAATGTCGTCTCGGCCGGCATTCCTTTGCAGCAAAATACCTATACGACGTGGGAAGCGCGGGTCAACTACTTCGAGCAATTGCGCGCCAGCGTTGCCGCATTGCCAGATGTCGTCTCCGCCAGCATTGCAACCAACGCTACTCCGCCCCATAGCGGTTCGGAGCAGCGCTTTCAGTTGCGGGACAAACCTTCCTCGTCTCCTGAGGCGCAGACCGCCAGGGTCCATTTCGTCGATCCGGGCTACTTCAGCACCTTGCAGGTGCCTCTATTGCAGGGGCGGACCTGGAGCGCGGCGGAAGTCTCGCGCGGAGCTTCGCTGATGGTCGTCAATCAGACACTTGCAAGGCTCTACTACCCGAATGGCGACATTGTAGGACACTCCATCAAGGTCTCGGCACTCCAAAGCAGCCCGCCCGACTGGTTGACGGCTCCCGGCGCCGACGACTGGATGCAGGTCATCGGCGTCGTTGGCGACTCGTTGAACGACGGGTTGGATCATCCCGTCAGACCGGCTATCTTTGCCCCTTACAGCACGCTCATGCCGACGGGCACGCAGATTCTCATCCGCACACGTGTAGCGCCGGAACCCGTTCTTTACAGCATCCGGAAGCAGTTGGCAACGGTAAGTCCCGACCAGCAGACGTATGGGATCATCAGGGACCTTCAAACATGGATCAGGGATGAACCGGAGTGGGCAAGAGGCAGACTGATCTCAGCCCTGTTTGCCGGATTCTCGATCGTGGCTCTCTTTCTTTCCGGGGTTGGACTGTACAGCGTCCTCTCTTATTCGGTAGCGCAGCGGGCTAACGAATTCGGCATTCGCATGGCTCTGGGTGCAACGCGCCGGAGTGTTCTCAGGGTTGCCTTGGCTTCCGCAGGGGTGAGCGTCGGCACGGGTATCGCTGTCGGACTGGTCTTGAGCCTCGGTTTGAATGTCGTCTCCGCATGGGTGGGAATCACAACCAATCATCCACTCATTGTGCTCAGCGTTTCATTGCTGCTGCTCGTCGTTGCGGGCATGGCGTGCCTTGTACCGGCGCGCAAGGTCCTGTCCATTGATCCCATTGTTGTGCTACGGTCCGAATAATTCGTTGAGAAGCTCATTTGCGCGAATATTGCGACTGTCGCCTTCAAACTAAAGGTCGCTCTTTCCGCAATTGCTCAGATCCGGTGGCGGAGCCAAGGGTGGCATTGAGGACCTACGCAATGTGGAGGATGGAGAGGGAGACTCCCAAATTGCCAGAAGCATTGTGCAAAACTCTGTGAATATTGTGTTGATCCAATTGCGTCCACATCAAACGCGGCGGTATCCTATTCCCGCTTAATCGAAGCTGGTTTTGATCCTTCCCGGCTAGGATTAGGCGCTTCGCCGACGCCTTACGGATCGAGGAATCTTTGGTTTCTCAGGATGTTTGGGTGAAGTCGGCGGTGCGGTCGCAATGCGCCTGGAGTGATCGTAATCCAGCAGCGTTTGCGGCGTTTGAATGAGTAAGATCGTTCTCGTAAATGCTGCCTAATGGTTGAAGCCAGTGTCCGCGCCCCAATGATTGGGCACAATGTGTATTTTTGCAGCATGCTGAGAACGACCATCGGCGTTCTCTCAGACTCAGACGCTCTCGCACCATCGTTTGATCCTGAAGAGACGCACACAGAGTTCGTCTACTGGATATCTGGAGCGCTTGGAAATCGCTGCCACCCGGCTTTTCACGCGACACGATGACTGGGCTCGAGCGACTGACCATGCAGAGTTGCCCAAGCGTTCCATTCCACGGCGAAGAACCGTACGGAAAGGAGTTCCGATATGTCAACGCAAAGCGATCAGAGATCCCTCTCGGTAAAACCCGGCGAGCAACAAGCACAGTCCTCCCAACGGAAAGACATGGCGCGCAGTTCTCCCAGAGCCGGTTTCCTGCAACGGCGGGGAGAATATCCGTTCATGCTCGCGCCGCAAGAATTCTTCCGGGCTAACCCGTTCTCGCTTCTGAGAAGGATGACCGAGGAGATGGACCGTGTGTTCCAGGAAGTAGGTCTGGAGCGCGAAGGCAGTAGTGGCACCGGGTGGTCACCGGCCATCGAAGTCTCTCAGCGGGAAGGGAAGTACAACATCCATGCTGAGCTGCCCGGTCTGGAGCCGAAGGACGTGAAGGTAGAAGTGGAGAACGATGCGCTGGTGATCCAGGGCGAGCGCAGGTTCGAACAGGAAGAGAAGGAAGCGGGAATGCAACGAACGGAGCGCCAATATGGGCTCTTTTATAGAAGCATCCCCTTACCGGAAGGAGCCAAGGTGGAACAAGCGAAGGCGAAGTTCCATAACGGCGTACTGGAAGTCACGATTCCGGTTCCGGAACAGCAAAGCAACCGACGCACTATTCCTATTGAAGGAGAGAGCATCTCTTCAAAGCCACCCCAAAGTCAGGCTGCATAATCACGGACCTCACCGCGCGCGATCGAAGCGCGGTGAGGTCTATTTGATCGTGGTTTGATCGTGGAGATAGAGTGACTTTTTGTGGATTTATCGTGGTGGTTCGTTACGAGTCCTTCGACTCGGGCTGGGAAGGGGCCGCCGGGGATCCTCGGCTATGAACTGGGCGACGTGCTGGAAGTGCTCCGGCGATATGTGAGCGAAGATGAGCGCGAGGATGGGGTCGGCGGGGACCTTCCGAAGCGGTCGATGAGGGCGGTTGAGGGATTCCGCGCCACCTAGCCATTCGTAGAGGGTTGGGATTTTCTGGGCATGAGTCGGACTTTAGCGCGGCTTAGGAAAGCGGTTCGCGCCTGGCGCGAATGCCCCACCTTATCGACGATGAAGCCGTCGCGAAGATGGGGCACCCAAATTGGTTATGGGCTAGACCTGGGGCCACCCGCCAGACCCCAGCGGCTAAAAGCCGGATTGCAAGTGAAGCACTTATGGCACGGATAAATCCGTGCCCTTAAGCAAAACAGGGTTTTTCAGCAGCCTTGTAAGCTCCAGCAAGCAACCACCATAAATCGCCTGGGCAGCAACCCTCTAATCCCGGACAAATCCGCAGATGCCGACGGTGCGGGCCGGGGCTTCAGATCCCTCATCTCCGAAGCGAGGCATGGGGGCACCCGGCAAGATGGGAATTTCGACCTGGGAAGAATTACTCGATCTATGGAGATAATTGCGTCCAGCGCCGATTGGAATTACGCCTATCGTGCGCTGCCGTACGTCAATCGGTTGTAAGTCAACCGCTTGGGGCAATCTGCGCGGAGATCCCCTGGTTTGGCACGACGCTTGCGGAGTATCCGGAACCTCGTGACCGCGGCCGCGAACGTGTGCGGACGCGGAAGTGTGGGAACCAATGGAGGATATTTCATGAAGACAAGCACAACGCTCGTAACGACCCTATTCGCCTTAGCAAGCTTTCCCCTCCTGGCGCAGCAGCCACCCCCGGACAGCCAACCGAACAGACCCGCCGCCCAGCAGAACCCTCCGGGCACGGAGCCGGCTTCGCCGAATAGTCCGGCCGCGAGTCCAGAAGCACCCGCCATAGAGATGAGTCCAGTCAGCGGCGAACTTGTGAGCAAGCTCGACTCAAAGACCGCCAAGACTGGCGACAGCGTGGTGGTCCAGACCAAGGCGTCAGTAAAGACTGCCGACGGAACCGAGATTCCCAAGGGGTCGAAGCTGGTGGGCCATGTGCTCGGCGCGAAGCCGAGCGGGGCGGGGGAGAATTCCCAGGTGGCGCTCCAGTTTGACCACATCGAGTTGAAGGGCGGTCAGAGCATGCCGGTCCATTCCCAGATTCAGTCGATCGCTCCAGCGGGGGGTGCGGCATCGACGAGCGGCGGCGCCATGAGCGGGCCTCCGGCGGGCGGATCGTCTAGCCCGAGCACAAGCGGGACCAATGGCGGCAGCAGGGCGAGTGCCGCGCCGCAAGGCACAGGCGCCGACTCCGGGGCAGCCGCAGGAAACGGTGCCCCGGCGGCGGGGACCGTCGTAGCCAGAACCGGCAACATAGCCATCGCCACCACGTCAGTTCCCGGCGTTCTGCTGGCGAACAATGCGCCGGGGCAACAAGATCCCAGGATGGCTCAGGCTTCCAGCATCCTGCTCGGCGCCAAGCAAGATATCCAATTGGACGGCGGTACGCAGATGGTGCTTGGCGTTGCTGCCGCGGGCGGGGGATCGCAGTAATTCGGCGTTGGTTGCGGCAATGGGATTTTTTGCCGTTGCCTGTGAGTGAGTGAGGAGAAACCTGGCGGGAAGGATAGCGCTCGATGAGCGAAGGGCGGGGGTGTATCCAGAAGTCCATCTTCGAGTCTATCTTCGACGCTCGGTGTCTGTGTGAACACCAAAGATGGCAGTTATGCGAGCATCCTGAGATGCGATACGACTAGTTCAAGTTCCTGGTAGCGATCGACTGCGTTTCGTGCGAATTCCCCGTAACGGGGATGTGTGAGAAGCGAGGGGTTGACCAGAGAGTCGCGATCGATCACAGCGA
>WNFC01004138.1_pt1 | contig 42061 bp, 36 predicted proteins | sample 5400541 | NCBI WGS metagenome assembly WNFC01 (sample SAMN13153342, study PRJNA577476) | soil metagenome | isolation source: 120 cm saprolite under Douglas fir tree site 2 hole 2 replicate 1 | place: USA:California | collected 2015-04-18 | reverse complement strand
ACGGGGTTGGTGTGCCCGACGGCTTCCAGCGGCTGTGGATGCCGCACCGGATGGCCTACATCAAGGGGGAGAACAGGGCGGTCGGCAACGACGAGGGCGACGGGTGCCCGTTCTGCCGCATCCCGAAGCTCGACGACGAGGACGGGCTGATCGTCGCGCGCGGCGAGCACGTGTTCACCGTGCTCAACCTCTACCCCTACAACGCCGGTCACCTCATGGTCTGCCCCTACCGGCACGTGGCCGACTACACCAGTCTCGACGAGGCGGAGACCCTGGAACTCGCCGCGCACACCAAGCAGGCCATGACCGCCCTGCGCGGCACGGGCGGGGCACAGGGTTTCAACATCGGCATGAACATGGGGTCGGTCTCGGGCGCCGGGATCGCCGCCCACCTGCACCAGCACGTGGTGCCACGGTGGGGCGGGGATACCAATTTCCTGCCGGTCGTGGGGCAGACCAAGGTGCTCCCGCAACTGCTGCGCGACACCCGCAAGCTGCTCGCCGACGCCTGGTCAACCGGGCGCTGAGGCGCTGGTCACCCGGGCGCTGACGCGGCGGCCACCTTGCCGGCCAGGTGGCTCGGCAGCGGCTCGTGCCGCAGGTAGGTGCGGGTGAACGAGCCGGTCCCGTGCGACATCGACCGCAGGTCAATGGCGTACCTGGTGATCTCGAGCTCGGGGACCTCGGCCTTGACCAGGGTCCGGCCGCCAGCCACCGGCTCGGTGCCCAGTACCCGCCCGCGCCGCGACGACAGATCGGACATGACCGCCCCGACGTAGTCGTCCACGACGAGCACGGACAGCTCGTCCACCGGCTCCAGGAGCAGCACGGTCGCCTTCTCCGCCGCGTCCCGCAGGGCAGCCTTGCCCGCCTTCTGGAATGCCATGTCCGAGGAGTCGACCGAGTGCGCCTTGCCGTCGAACAGGGTGACCCTGATGTCCACCATCGGGTAGCCGGCCAGCACCCCCATCTCCATCTGGGCCCGGATGCCTTTCTCGACCGACGGGATGAACTGCCGCGGCACCACCCCGCCGACGACCTTGTCGACGAACTCCAGGCCCGCGCCGGACGGCCGGGGCTCGACCTCGATGTGGCAGATCCCGAACTCCCCGTGGCCGCCGGTCTGCTTGACGTTCCGGCCCAGGCCCCTGGCCTTCCCGCCGACCGTCTCCCGCAGCGGAACGCGCAGCTCGCCGGTCTCCACCGCGACGCCGTGACGGCTGGACAGCCGGTCGAGCATCAGGTCGGAGTGCGCCTCACCCATGCACCAGAGGACCAGCTGGCGGGTCTCGGCGTTCATCTCAAGCCGCAGCGTCGGGTCCTCGGCCACCAGCCGCCCGAGGGCGTGCGACATCTTGTCCTCGTCGGCCTTCGACTTGGCGTGGATCGCCACCGGCAGCAGCGGCTCCGGCATCGACCATGCCTCCATGAGCAGCGGCCGCTCCTTGTCCGACAGGGTGTCGCCGGTCTCGGCGCTGGACAGCTTGGCCACGGCGCAGATGTCTCCCGCGGCGCACTGCGCGACCGGTCGCTGCTGCTTGCCCAGCGGAGAGGTGAGCGCGCCGATCCGCTCGTCCTGGTCATGGTCGGCGTGGCCGCGCTCGGCCAGGCCGTGCCCGGAGACGTGTACCACGGCGTCCGGTCGCAGGGTGCCGGAAAAGACCCGGACCAGGCTGACCCGCCCGACGTAGGGGTCCGAGGTGGTCTTGACGACCTCTGCGAGCAGGGGGCCGTTCGGGTCGCTGGACAGGCCGGTAACCGGCTTGCCGTCCAGCGTGCTCACGGCGGGCAGCGGGTGCTCGGCGGGGGCCGGGAACGCCTGGGTCATCACCTCGAGCAACTCGGCCAGTCCGATGCCCAGTGGGCTGGCCACCGTCAGCACCGGGTAGAAGCTGCCCCGGGCCACCGCCTTCTCCAGGTCCTCGATGAGCACCTTGGTGTCGATGTCCTCACCGGACAGGTACCTGTCCATGAGGCTCTCGTCCTCGCTCTCCTGGATGATCCCCTCGATCAGCGAACTGCGCAGTTCCTCGACGCGGCCGGACTGCTCCGGATCAGGGTCGCGCTCGGTCCGGGTACCGCCCGCGTAGTCGTAGAACCGCCCGGAAAGCAGCCCAATGAGCCCCCGTAGCTCCCCCTGGTCGCCCGCCACTGGCACATACAGCGGTGCCACCGCGTCGCCGAACGCGTCCCGGCAGGCCCGCAGGGCTTCGTCGAAGTCGGCCCGCTGATGATCGAGTTTGGTGATCACCACCGCGCGCGGCATCCCGACCAGGGCGCATTCCTCCCACAGCATCCGGGTCAGGCCGTCCACGCCCTCGGTCGCCGGGACGGTGAACAGCGCGGCGTCGGCGGCGCGCAGGCCGGCCCGCAGGTCTCCGGTGAAGTCGGCGTAGCCGGGGGTGTCGAGCAGGTTCACCTTGACCCCGGCGTGGGTGACCGGGGCGAGGGTGAGGTTCACCGAGCGCTGCTGCCGGACCTCGACCTCGTCGAAATCACTGACCGTAGTCCCGTCCTCGACCCGGCCGGCGCGCTGGATCGCCCCAGTGTCCACCAGGAGCGCCTCTATCAGTGTTGTCTTACCTGCCCCGGAGTGGCCGACCAGCGCGACATTCCGCACGCTGCCGGGCTGGCCGGCCGGTGGTGTGCCGCCTGCGGCTGTCGATCCTCTCCTGTCGGTCATGAGTGTCGCCTCCTGCGGGTCTGTTCGGCTGCGTCACGGCCAGCCTTTACCTGCCGGCCACCGGATAACAAGCCCCCAGCCAGAATCACCCGTCCTGTCCCACCCGCCAGTAAGATCGGACGGCCATGCTGAACCTGCTGCGGCCCGCGCTGAACCGCGTGCTGACCCCGGTGGTGGAGGCGCTCGCGCGCACGCCGGTGACGCCGAACGCGATCACCGTGACCGGTGCCGTGGGCATGGCCGCGGGGGCGCTCTGGCTGTTCCCCACCGGCCACCTGTTCGCCGGCACGGTGGTCTGCACGATCTTCGTGCTGTCCGACATGCTGGACGGCGCGCTGGCGCGGGTGAAAGGGACAACCGGGGCGTGGGGTGCCTTCCTCGACTCAACCCTGGACCGGGTAGCAGACGCCGCCGTTTTCGCGGGGCTGGCGGTCTGGCTGGCCCGCGGCGGGCATCAGCCCGTGCTGGCCGGGGTGACGTTGTACTGTCTGGTGGCCGGCGTGATGGTGTCCTACGCCCGGGCCCGGGCGGAAGGGCTGGGGGTGCGTGCCGACGTCGGTGTCGCCGAGCGGACGGAGCGGCTGATCATCGTCCTGGCCTCGGCCGGCCTCACCGGCCTCGGGGTGCCGTTCGTGCTCCCGGTCGGACTGTGGGCGCTGGCCGTACTGAGCACGATCACGTTCGGGCAGCGGGTGCTCGTGGTTCGCCAGGCGGTCGGCCCGGGCAGCGGCGGGGACCGGGCTGGCGGGGACCGGGCTGGCGGGGACGGCGGCACGGGTGACTGAGGAGGGGCATGGGGTGTCCGCGCTGAAAGACCGGCTGATCGGGGCCGCGTACGGGCTGGGCTGGACGCTGGTCTGCCGGATGCCCGAGTCCTGGGCACGCTGGGTATTCGAGCTGGCCGGCGGCATCGCGTGGCGCCGCCAGGGTCCCCGGGTGCAGATCCTGGAGGCCAACCTGCGCCGGGTGGTCGGCCCCGGCCCGTCCGGACCGGAACTCCGGGCGCTGTCCCGGGCGGCCATGCTCTCCTACGCGCGGTACTGGATGGAGGTGTTCCGCCTCCCGGTGATCAGCCAGGAGCGGTTCGTCGAGAACACGCTCAGCATCGGCGAGGAGAAGACGCTGCACGCGAACCTGGCGGCAGGCCGCGGGGTGGTCATCCCCCTGCCGCACATGGGGAATATCGACGCCGCAGGCGCCTGGATCATCGCCCGCGGCGCTGGCCGCTTCACGACGGTCGCCGAGCGGCTCAAGCCTGAATCCGTGTACCTGCGGTTCCTGGCCTTCCGCGAGGCGCTCGGTTTCGAGGTGCTGCCCGCCAGCGGCGCCAACAGCAGGTTCGGCATCCTGGCCCAGCGGCTTCGCGCGGGCCATCTGGTCTGCCTCCCCGCCGACCGCGATGTCACCGGCAGCGGCATCGAGGTGGAGTTCTTCGGCGAGAAGGCCCGGATGATGGGCGGGGCCGCCGCGCTGGCCGTGCAGACGGGCGCCGCCCTGATGCCTGCCACACTGTGGTTCGAGGGGGACAACTGGGCAGTCCACATTCATCAGGAGATCCCGGTGCCGGACGGCGGAGACAAGCGGGAGCGGGTCGCGGCCATGACCCAGCAGGTCGCGCGGGTCTTCGAGGAAGGTATTGCCGCCCACCCGGCGGACTGGCACATGCTGCAACGGGTGTTCGTCGCGGATCTCGACCCCGAGCGGCTGGCCGCGGCCGACGCCGCTGGCGAGAAGGACGGGGAACACCCGTGAGAGTCGGCCTGGTCTGCCCTTATACCTGGGACGTACCCGGTGGCGTGCAGCAGCACATCAGGGACCTCGCCGAGGCGCTGACCGGGCTCGGCCACGAGGTGTCGGTGATCTCCCCGGCGGACGACGACACCCCCCTGCCGGACTACGTGGTATCGGCTGGCCGGGCGGTCCCGGTGCCGTACAACGGATCGGTGGCCAGGCTCGCGTTCGGCTTCCTGTCGGCGAGCCGGGTGCGGCGCTGGGTCAAGGAGGGCGCGTTCGACGTGCTGCACGTGCACGAGCCCGCCGCCCCGAGCCTGTCGCTGCTGGCGTGCTGGGTCGCGGACGGGCCGATCGTGGCCACCGTGCATACCGCCATGCCGAGGTCGCGGGTGATGCACGCCTCCTACCCGGTCCTGCGGACCGCGCTGGAGAAGGTCAACGGCTGGATAGCCGTGTCCGAGGCCGCGCGCACCACCATGGTGGAGCGCACCGGCGGGGACGCGGTGCTCATCCCGAACGGGGTGACAGTACGCCGGTACGAGAAGGCGAGCCCGCTCCCCGGGTGGCCCGGTGAGGGCGGCGCCCTCGGGTTTCTCGGCCGGATGGACGAGCCCCGCAAGGGGCTGGACGTGCTGCTGCGGGCGTTCGAGACGCTGGGCGGGCAGCGGCCAGGGCTGCGGCTGCTGATCGCGGGCCCGGGGGACCGCGAGGACGTCATCGAGAAGGTGCCCGCGTCGCTGCGGGAGCGGGTGATCCTGCTCGGCCAGGTCAGCGAGGACGACAAGGCGCGCGTCTATCACTCGGTCGACGTGTTCTGCGCGCCGAACACCGGCGGTGAGAGCTTCGGCATCGTCCTGGCCGAGGCCATGGCCTCGGGCGCGCCGATCGCAGCGAGTGATCTCGACGCGTTCCGGCAGGTGCTGCGCGGGGGCCGGGCGGGGGAGCTGTTCGAGACCGGCGACCCGGATGCGCTGGCCGCCGCCGCTGGGCGGCTGCTGGATGACCGGCAGCGGAGGGCTCTCCTGTCGGCGGCGGCGTCCGAGGCGGTGCGGGCCTACGACTGGCCGGTGGTGGCCAGGGACGTGGTCCAGGTCTACGAGGCCGTGGTGCCCGTCACCGGGCAGGTAGGAGTGGCCCAGTGAGCGAGCCGGAGGGGCGCAGTGAAGGGGGAATGGGGAGGTGGGCGGGGCCCCGCAGGCGAGCGGGAGACGCAGTGAGGCTGCCCGGCGACGCGGTGAGCGCGCCCCGCGGCCCAGGCGAGGCAGGTGACCGATGCTGGTAGACGTCATCCTGATCATCGCGCTGGCCGTGCTCGTCGGCGTGTACGTGTCGTGGCGCGCGGGCCGGCTCGACCGGCTGCACGCAAGGGTGGAGACCGCACGCGCCGCGCTCGATGCGGCGCTGCTGCGCCGCAGTTCCGTGGCCCTGGAGCTCGCCGCGTGCGGGGTGCTCGACCCGGCGACCAGCCTGCTGCTGGCCGAGGCCGCGCATGACGCCAGGGCGGCCGGTGAGCCGACCGAACTGGCCGAGAGCGACCTCACCCGGGCCCTGCGGGCCGTGTTCGGCCAGCCCGACTTCCGCAAGATGCTGAACGGGCAGGGCAGCGCGGATGAACTACTCGCGGAACTTGAGGCGGCGGCCCACCAGGTCTTCCTGGCTCGTAAGTTCTACAACGACGCGGTGGCCGCGACCCGCGCCGCGCGCCGGAGCTGGCTGGTTCGCATGCTGGGCCTGGCCGGAGGGGCCGCGATGCCGGAGTTCTTCGAGATCGACGACTCCCTGGTGGCCGCGGGCGGAGAGGGCTGGGGCACCGATATGCCCCATTTGACCGGCTGACGGAGCGCCTACCATAGAGGAAGCGCATCTTTGCCCGCGACCAGCAGCTCAGCCAACGTGATCAAGTGAGGTCCCCCCGTGTCAGTCAGCAGTGCCGCAGCCAGCGCCGGGAACTCCGGCACCGAGACCGGAGCCACCGCGATGGTGGGCGGGCAGACCGGGACCGCGCGCGTGAAGCGGGGCATGGCCGACATGCTCAAGGGCGGCGTGATCATGGATGTGGTGACGCCGGACCAGGCGAAGATCGCCGAGGATGCCGGCGCCGTGGCGGTGATGGCGCTGGAGCGCGTGCCCGCCGACATCCGGGCCGAGGGCGGGGTGGCCCGGATGAGTGATCCGGACATGATCGAGGAGATCATCGGCGCGGTGTCCATCCCGGTCATGGCCAAGTGCCGGATCGGTCACTTCGCCGAGGCCCAGGTGCTGCAGGCGATCGGGACCGATTACATCGACGAGTCCGAGGTGCTCACGCCCGCTGACGAGGCGCACCACGTCGACAAGTGGGCTTTCACCGTCCCGTTCGTGTGCGGCGCCACCAACCTCGGCGAGGCGCTGCGGCGGATCGCCGAGGGTGCGGCCATGATCAGGTCAAAAGGCGAGGCGGGCACCGGGAACGTGGTCGAGGCGACCAGGCACATGCGCCAGATCTCCGCCGACATCCGGCGCCTGGGCACGCTGCGTGACGAGGAACTCTACGGCGCGGCCAAGGACCTCCAGGCCCCTTACGACCTGGTATCCGAGGTCGCCCGGGCGGGCAAGCTGCCGGTGGTGCTGTTCACCGCGGGCGGCATCGCCACCCCGGCGGACGCCTCGATGATGATGCAACTGGGCGCCGAGGGACTCTTCGTCGGGTCTGGGATCTTCAAGTCGGGCGACCCGGCACGGCGCGCCGCGGCGATCGTCAAGGCAGCCACGTTCTATGACGACCCGGACGTTGTCGCCAAGGTCTCGCGCGGGCTCGGTGAGGCCATGGTCGGCATCAACCTGGACACCCTGCAGCCGGGCGAGCGTTACGCCGGCCGCGGCTGGTGATCTTCCCGGTATCCCGGGCCGGTTCGTGCCTGCGGCGGGATGCCACCTGCTTCACCCACCGTGGGGAGCGCGGAGATGTTCGAGAGGTTCACCGACCAGGCGCGCCGGGTCGTGGTGCTGGCCCAAGAAGAGTCCAGGATTCTCAACCACAATTACATCGGCACCGAGCATCTGCTGCTGGGCATGCTTCGTGAACGCGAAGGCGGGGCGGCCACCGCCCTGGAGGCCATGGGGATCGGCCTGGAGGCCGTGCGGCAGCAGGTCAAGGAGATCGTCGGCCGGGGAAAGGACATTCCGTCCGGGCATATCCCGTTCACGCCGCGGGCGAAGAAGGTGCTCGAGTTCTCCCTGCGTGAGTCACTCCAACTCGGTCACGATTACATCGGCTCCGAGCACATCCTGCTCGGCCTTATACGGGAGGGCGAAGGCCTGGCCGCGCAGATACTCGTCCAGCTGGGCGCGGATCTGCCCCGGGTTCGCGAGCAGGTGCTGCGGCAACTCGCTGACCAGCCCGCCGAGCAGCGGGAAGAAGAACGATCGTCCGTACGGACCGGAGGCTCGTCGGGGGTACTCGAAGGGATCGTGAGCCGGCTGGACGCGATCGCCGAGCGGCTGACCGCGATCGAGCGGCACCTGGGCATCGGCGGGCAGGCCAGCCCGCCGCCCGGCGAGTCCTCGGCCGAGCCGCCGGCCGAGCCGCCGGCCGAGCCGCCGGCCGAGCCGCCGGCGGAGCCCCCGGCGGCCTGATGGCCGGCGTGCAGGACGCCTGGCGGACATCGCTACCCTCGAAGAGAAACCCGTGCCACCAGGAGGATCGCCATGCCCGTCACCCCGGACGCCCCGGTCGTCGGGGTGCTGGCGCTGCAGGGGGACGTGTCCGAGCACGTGTCCGCGCTGGCCGCGGTGGGTGCCCGGCCAGTCCCGGTGCGCAGGCCGGAGGAACTTGACGCGGTCGACGGCCTGATCATTCCCGGCGGGGAGTCCACCACGATGTGGAAGCTGGCGGTCATCTTTGACCTGATGGATCCGCTGCGCAAGCGGATCAGCGGCGGGATGCCCACGTTCGGCTCCTGCGCGGGCATGATCATGCTGGCCGACCGGCTGGTCGACGGCATGAGCGGGCAGGAGACGTTCGGCGGGATCGACATGACCGTGCGGCGCAACGCCTTCGGCCGCCAGGTGGACTCGTTCGAGAGCGATATCACGCTCGCTGGCGTGCCCGGCTCCGCGTTCCGCGCGGTGTTCATCAGGGCGCCGTGGGTGGAGGAGACCGGCGGGCAGGTGGAGATCCTCGGCACGGAGCCAGCCACCGGTAGGATCGTCGCGGTCCGCCAGGGTCCCGCTATGGCCACGGCATTCCATCCCGAGCTGACCGGCGACCGGCGGGTCCACAAGCTTTTCGTTGACATGGTGAGGGAACGTTCATGAGCGGCCACTCGAAGTGGGCTACGACCAAGCACAAGAAGGCGGTCGTCGATGCCAGGCGCGGCAAGCTGTTCGCCAAGCTGATCAAGAACGTGGAGGTCGCGGCCCGGACCGGTGGCGCCGACCTGGGCGGGAATCCCACGCTCTACGACGCGGTGCAGAAGGCGAGGAAGAACTCCGTCCCCAGCGACAACATCGACCGGGCGATCCGCCGCGGCGCCGGGCTCGAGGCCGGCGGGGCCGCCTACGAGACGGTCACCTATGAGGGGTACGCCCCCGGGGGAGTCGCGGTGCTCGTGGAGTGCCTCACCGACAACAGGAACCGGGCGGCCGCCGACGTGCGGGCCGCCCTGACCCGCAACGGCGGCTCGATGGCGGACCCCGGATCGGTGTCTTACATGTTCCACCGCAAGGGTGTCGTGATCGTGCCCAAGGCGGCCGGGGTGACCGAGGACGACGTGCTCGGGGCGGTGCTGGACGCGGGCGCCGAGGAGGACAACGACCTCGGTGAGTCGTTCGAGGTGATCAGCGAGCCGGGCGACCTGGTGGCGGTGCGCACCGCCCTGCTGCAGGCGGGGATCGAATACGAGTCCGCGGAGGCCGCGTTCCTGCCCACGGTCGAGATCGAGCTGGATGAGGATCAGGCCAGACGGGTGTTCCGGCTGATCGAGGCGCTTGAGGATTCCGACGACGTCCAGGACGTGTACGCGAACTACTCCGTGTCCGATGACGTCATGGAGAAGCTCGGCTGACCGGGTCGGCCAGATGACAATCCGCGAACTGGGCCCACACGACGACCTTGGCCTGCTGCTCGACCTGAGCCGCCGTGCCTTCGGGCCGATCTCACTGGCCGACCGGGGGCGGTGGCAGGCGGACGCCGAGCCTGCCATCCGCGACCACAGGTGGCTGGGCGCCTTCGACGGCTCCCGCCTGGTCGCTGCCGCCCGCTACCACGACATGGTCCAGTGGTGGCAGGGGCGCTGCCTGCCGATGGCCGGGGTGGCCAGCGTCATGGTGGCGCCCGAGGACCGGGGCCGGGGCACAGGCCGGGCGCTGATGACGGCCCTGCTCGGCCTCATCGCCGAGCGGGGATACCCGGTGTCCGTGCTCTATCCGGCGACGATGGCCATCTACCGGTCACTGGGCTGGGAGATCGCCGGCGGCCAGGACACGGTGGTGATCCCGGCGCGGTCGCTGCGCTCGCTGGTCTCACCGGATCCCTGGCTCGCTGACCCAGGACCTGCTACCGGTGAGCGTGGTGCCGTTGCGGCTGGTGTGGCGGAGCGTACTGCCGGCGAGCGTGCTGCCGTTGCGCCTGGTGCCGCCGAGCGTGGTGCCGGCGAGCGTGGTGCCGTTGCGCCTGGTGCCGCGGAGCATGGTGCCGGCGACGCGGGGCTGCGCCGATGCGGGCCGGAGGACTCCAGCCAGGTGCTCGCCGTGATCGGCGGGGTGCATGAGGCGCTGCGCGACAGCGGCCCGAACACGCGCGACGAGGCCACCGTCCGGCGGTGGCTCGGCGACGAGGACCGGTACGCATACCTGGCGCCCGACGGGTTTCTCGCCTACCGCTGGCGCAACGGGAACGACGAGATTCTGGTGGAGCGCGCGCTGGCTTCGTCGGCGGCGACCACCCGGGCCTTGTGGGCGATCATCGCCTCACACTCATCCATAGCCGGCACGGTCCGCGGCCGCGTCGGCCCGGCCGACCCGCTGCGCTGGCTGATCAGCGAGCCTGAACTGGCCCTGGCCCGCGCCCACGAGTGGATGCTGCGGGTGGTGGACGCCGCCGCGGCGGTCGCCGGGCGCGGCTTCCCGCCTACGGCCGAGGTGACCACCCGGCTACGGCTGGCGGACGCCGCCTGCCTGGGCAACGACGGGCTGTGGACGCTTGAGGTCAGCGGGGGCAAGGGGGTGCTCACCCACGGCAAACCGGCCGCTGCGGCGATGACCGCGGGGGCGCCGCTCGTGCTCGGGGCCCGGGGATTCGCGGCGCTATATGCCGGGACCGCCGTGGCGGCGCTGCGCCGCGCGGGCCTCGCGGCCGGCGGGGACCCGGGCGGCGACGCCGCGCTTGACGGCGCTTTCGCCGCCAACTCGTTCATGCTCGACTACTTCTGACGCAGGACCGGGCCGCGACACGCCGGGCGTCCTCGCCGTGCCGCCCGGCCGGGGCCGGTAATGTCGCCACCGAATACGTGTTCGCCAGGGCGACGCCCTAGGGTGTGTCCCGTGGATCTTGGCCGTCGCGAGCGGCCGTCCGGAGGGATGCATCGCAAGGCGGAGGAGGAGCCAATAGCGGAGCTATTGGCGACGACGACAACGCCGCGAGGCGCCCTCCGGCGACTGTGCTGGCAAACACCGGTGCAGCAGGCTGAAGATCCACGGGACATGCCCTAATGACGGCCGGCCGGGATGGAGCGGGAATGCGGGTGCTCGGCGTCGATCCCGGACTGACCCGGTGCGGGCTGGGCGTGGTGGACGGTACCGCAGGCCGCCCGCCTGGCCTGGTGGCCGCGGGTGTCGTCCGCACGTCGGCCGGCGATGACATCGCGGCGCGGCTCCTCGCGCTCGAAGTCCAGATAGATTCCTGGCTGGCCGAGTACCGGCCGGACGCCGTCGCGGTGGAGCGCGTGTTCAGCCAGCACAATGTCCGTACTGTCATGGGCACGGCGCAGGCCGGCGCCGTGGCCGTACTGTGTGCGGCCCGGCGCGGGCTGCCGGTCGCCCTGCACACACCAAGCGAGGTGAAGGCGGCCGTGACCGGCAGCGGACGCGCCGACAAGGCCCAGGTGACCACGATGGTGATGCGGCTGCTGAGTATGGCGGACCCACCGAAGCCCGCGGACACGGCGGACGCCCTGGCGCTGGCGATCTGCCATCTGTGGCGTGGCGGGGCCCAGTCGCGTCTCGCGGCCGCGGCCGCGGCCGTGCGCGCTATGGATTCGGCCGCCGGGCGCGCCGCGAGTGCCACGGACTCGGCGGCCGGGCGCGCCATCATCCTCACGAGATCGGGAGACCTGCGGTGATTTCTCATCTGGACGGGCTGGTCGCCGCCATCGCGCCCGAGGGAGCCGTGATAGAGGTCGGCGGGGTCGGCCTGCTGGTGCAGTGCACTCCTGGCACTCTGGCCACGCTGCGGACCGGGGAACGGGCCCGGGTCGCGACCTCCCTGGTGGTCCGGGAGGACGCGCTGACCTTGTACGGCTTCGCGGGCGACGACGAGCGGGACGTGTTCGAACTGATCCAGACGGCCAGCGGCGTGGGGCCACGGCTGGCCCTGGCCATACTGGCCTCCTTCAGCCCGGACGGGCTGCGCCGCGCCATCGCCGCCGAGGACGTGACCGCGCTGACCCGGGTCCCGGGCATCGGCAGGAAGGGCGCGCAGCGGATCGTGCTTGAGCTCGCCGGGCGGCTCGGCTCACCCGGTGCCTCGGGTGGCGGTGTGGCCAGCGGCGCGGGCCTGGTCGGCTCCGGCGCCCGGGCGCCGCGCGCGGCGCTCTGGCGCGACCAGGTGCGGGCGGGTCTGGTGAACCTGGGCTGGCCGGCCCGGGACGCCGACCAGGCGATCGCCGCGGTCGAGGCTGAGCTGACGGAGCCGCCTGCGGGCGGCGGGGACTCACCCGCCCCGGCGGACGGCGGGGAGGTGGACGTGGCGCGGGCACTGCGGGCCGCGCTGCAGAAGCTGAGCCGCGCGTGACCGGCCCGGATCCAGCGCCTGCCAACGGCGCCCACACGGCGGCTGACGCGGCGGCCCGCGAGTCGCCTGAGCTGACCGCCGCCGAGCGGGACCGGCTGATCTCCCCGCTGGCTGACGCCGATGACCGGGTGATCGAGGGTGCGCTCAGGCCGAAGCGGCTGCACGAGCTCATCGGCCAGACCCGGGTCCGCGAGCAGCTGTCCCTCGTCCTCGAAGGCGCGCTGCGCCGCGGGCGGCCGCCCGACCACGTGCTGCTCTCCGGACCGCCGGGCCTGGGCAAGACCACCATCGCAATGATCATCTCCACGGAGCTCGGGGCGCCGCTGCGGATCACCAGCGGCCCCGCCATCGAGCGCGCCGGCGACCTCGCGGCGATCCTGTCCACGCTGAGCGACGGCGATGTGGTGTTCATCGACGAGATCCACCGCGTGGCCAGGCCCGCCGAGGAGATGCTCTACCTGGCCATGGAGGACTTCCGGGTCGATGTCGTGGTCGGCAAGGGGCCGGGCGCCACCGCCATCCCGCTGGACATCGCGCCCTTCACGCTGGTCGGGGCGACCACCCGGGCGGGGTTGCTGCCCGCACCGCTCAGGGACAGGTTCGGCTTCACCGCCCACCTGGACTTCTATGAGCCGGCCGAGCTGGAGATCATCATCCGCAGGTCGGCGGACCTGCTGGGCGTAGCCCTGGGCAGCGACGGCGCCGACGAGATCGCCGGCCGGTCCCGGGGAACCCCCCGGATCGCCAACCGGCTGCTGCGCCGGGTCCGCGACTACGCCGAGGTCCGCGCGGACGGGGTGATTACCCGTGACCTCGCCCGCGCCGCCCTCGAACTGTACGAGGTGGACGAGTCGGGCCTGGACCGCCTCGACCGGGCGGTGCTCCGAGCGCTGATCAACCGGTTCGGCGGCGGCCCGGTCGGCCTGTCTACCCTCGCCGTCGCGGTCGGCGAGGAGGCAGAAACGGTCGAGGTGGTGGCCGAGCCGTTCCTGGTGCGGGCCGGGCTCATCGCCAGGACGCCGCGGGGCCGGGTGGCCACCCCCGCCGCGTGGGAACATCTCGGTCTCACACCGCCGGAACCACCTGGCCTGTCCGTCCCGGGCAGCCTGTTCGAATGACCGATCGGGGCGGTTTCGGTCGCAGGCTTGTCACGATCAGTCGCCGGAAGCCGTAGCCTGTTGGTGCGTCGCTTGCACGCCGCTACACTGCGGCAGTCGGTCAACGACAGCCGCTTGGCCAAGGAAGCCGGCCCTCGTCGGCGCCGGCCCTGGCTGGCACGTGACCAGGCGAAGCACATCAACTGGAAGGATGCCCCGGATGGGGAACGTCAATTACCTCGCGGCCGCGGCCAAGTCATCGTCAGGGAATTACACGTTCCTCCTGGTGATCGTGGTCCTGTTCGGCCTGTTCTACTTCGTGATGATCCGGCCGCAGCGCAACAGGCAGCGTCAGGCCCAGCAAATGCAGCGGCAGGTCATGCCCGGTCAGCAGGTTCGCACCACGGCTGGGATGTACGCGACGGTGGTCTCCGCGGATGACAACGACGTGGTGCTCGAGATCGCGCCCGGCGTCCAGGCGCGTTTCCTGCGCCGGGCCGTCATGGAGGTGATTTCCGAGGACGACGGGACGGGCATGACCGGGCCGACCATGGACGACGAGTCCAGCACCCCGGGAAGCGCCGCCGAGGACGGGTACTCGAAGGACACCAAGGACTTATCGGCCGGGCACTGACGCTGGCAGCTGGCGGCCCCGACAACATGAGAATCAAAGGACAACCGAGAAGTGGCTCCCGCAAGCGGTAACGTTTCCCGGCCGGGGCGCGCACTGGCGGTGCTGGTCGCGCTGATCGTGGTGCTATTCCTGGCGATCGTAGGCTCCAACGCCTTCCAGCCGGCCAACTGGCACAAGGACCTCCAGGTGCACCTCGGCCTCGACCTCACCAGCGGCACCACGGTGGCGCTGCAGGCCCAGACGGCCAAGGGCCAGCGGCCCTCGGCATCGTCCATGCAGCAGGCCAAGCAGATCATGGAGGGTCGCGTCAACGGCGCGGGCTTCACCGGGGCGCAGGTCCAGCAGCAGGGCGCCGACCAAATCACGGTGTCGGTCCCGGGCAAGGGAGCAAGCCAGGTGGTGAACCTGCTCGGGCAGACCGCCGACCTCCTCTTCCGCCAGGTGCTACTGGTGGCGCAGAACACCAGCGTGGCCGCGCCGACGCCGTCGGCCAGTGCCTCGGCGTCCGCGACCCCGACGCCCACGGCAAGCTCGACCAAGCCCGCTACGTCACCCAAGACGTCCGCCACTGCCTCGGCGCACGCCGCGGGCGCACCGGGCGCCGGTGCCGCCGCCAGCGCCCAGGAGATGGCGAGCCGGGCCCGCGGGCTGCCCGCGGCTTCGGCCAGCCCGTCGGCCAGCGCGCCCGCGACCGCCGCGGCCAGCGCCTCGCCGACGCCCTCGGCATCTGCTACACCCGGGGTTTCCCAGGTCAGCCAGGCCTCCGGAAACGCCAGCCTGGTCAGCGCCCCCGTCAAGGCGCTGTTCAACAAGCTCAACTGCGCCGACAAGAACTGGAAGCAGCAGGTCGGCTACGCGGGGCAGCCCCCCGAGTACGACAACCCGAACATCCAGATCGTCGCGTGCGACAAGAGCGGGAATAAGTACGTGCTGGACAAGGCCAAGGTGCTCGGCACGATGATCCCTCCGGGAGGCGCCAGCGCCACCCTGATGCAATCCAGCGTGTACTGGCAGGTCAACCTGACCTTCAACGGCGCGGGCACGAAGGCGTTCGGCCAGCTCACGACGGAGCAGTTCAACAAGTACTGGAACAGCACCACCAACACCGCGACATCGCCGCTGGATGACATCGCCATCGTCCTGGACGGAAACATTGTCTCGGCGCCCCAGACGCAGGGGGCGATCACGGGCGGCTCGGCGCAGATCACCGGCGGCAACCCGGGATTTAGCCAGACCGACGCCACATCGCTGGCCAACGTGCTCAACTACGGTGCCCTGCCGCTCAGCTTCAAGGAGCTGTCAGTCCAGTCGGTCACGCCCACCCTCGGTCATGACCAGCTCACCGCGGGCCTGCTGGCCGGCGTGATCGGCCTGATCCTCGTCGTTCGGTCGTCGTGCTCGGCAAGTACCAGAACTTCACGCTGAGCCTGGCCGGGGTGGCCGGCCTCATCGTGGCCATCGGCATCACGGCGGACTCGTTCGTCATCTTCTTCGAGCGCCTCCGCGACGAGGTCCGCGACGGGCGGACGCTGCGGACCGCGGTGGAACGCGGCTGGAAACGGGCCCGGCGGACCATCCTGGTCTCCGATACCGTGTCCTTCCTCGCCGCCTCGCTGCTTTACCTGTTCTCCGTAACTGACGTCAAGGGCTTCGCCTACACCCTCGGCCTGACCACCGTCATCGACATCGTCGTGGTGTTCCTGTTCACCAAGCCCACGGTCACCCTGCTGGCCAGGACCAAGTTCTATGGCCAGGGGCACCCGCTGTCCGGCCTCGACCCAGCCCGCCTGGGCGCCCGCGCGCCATGGCGGGGCTCGACACCACGCCCGGCGGCCAGCCCGGCCAGGACCTCGGCGAAGGAGGCGTGATGTCCCGGCTCGGCAGCGTCGGCGGCAAGCTCTACCGCGGTGAGGTGTCCGTCGAGTTCGTCGCCAGGCGGCGCCTCTGGTACGCCATCTCCGGGCTGATCCTGGTGATCGCCGTCGTGGCCCTGTTCGGCCGCGGGCTTAATTTCAGCGTCGATTTCAAGGGCGGCTCCCTGTTCCGGTTCAGCGCCCCGCACGCCTCGATCGCCCAGGTGCGCAACGTGGTCACCAGCTCGGGGGGCGGCAGCCAGAACGTGATCGTCCAGCAGGTGGGCAGCGGCAGTAGAGCCACCTGGCTGGTGCAGACCGGCAAGCTGCCCTACAGTCAGTCGGCCAAGGTGGCGGCCGCCATCAGCCACGACCTTGGCGTCAGGCAGGTGAGTCCGACCTTTGTCGGGCCCACCTGGGGCAGCCAGATCTCGCAGAAGGCGCTGCAGGCACTGATCGCGTTCCTGGTCGTGATCGTCATCTACCTGTCGATAGCGTTCGAGTGGAAGATGGCCGTCGCCGCGCTGATCGCGCTGGCCCACGACATCGTGATCACGATCGGGGTCTACGCGCTGGCCGGCTTCGACGTCAGCCCGGCCACCGTTATCGGCCTGCTCACCATCCTCGGTTACTCGCTGTATGACACCGTGGTCGTCTTCGACAAGGTCCGGGAAAATACCGCCGGGCTGCTGGGCTCCTCCCGGAGCACCTACAGCCAGGCCGCCAACCTCGCGCTCAACCAGACCCTGGTCCGGTCCATCAACACCTCGCTGATCGCCTTGCTCCCCGTAGCCGGGATCCTGTTCGTCGGCGCGGGCCTGCTCGGGGCGGGCGAGCTGAAGGACCTCGCGCTGGTGCTGTTCGTCGGCATGCTGTCCGGCACGTACTCCTCGATCTTCATCGCGACCCCGGTTCTCGCCCAGCTGAAGGAGCGCGAGCCGCAGTTCAAGGCCCTCGCCAAGCGGGTGGCCCTGCGTGAGTCGGGCGGGCGGGCGGCTAAGCGCGCGGCGGCCAAGGCCACCGGCAAGCCCGGCGCAGCGGCGGCCGCCGCAGTCGATGACGGGCCCGCCGGAGAGGACGTCGTGGAGGCCAGCTACGACTCCGGCGCCGACGCCACTTCCAGCGATCTCGGCGGCCCCGGCCATTGCCGATCTGATCAAGACCAGGATCAGGGACATCGCCGATTACCCGCAGCCGGGGATCGTGTTCAAGGACATCACGCCGCTGCTCGCGGACGGCGCCGCGCTGCGCGCGGTCATCGCTGCCCTGGCAGGCGGGCATGGCCAGGTGGACAAGGTGGCCGGCATCGAGGCCCGCGGCTTCATCCTCGCCGCCTCGGTGGCCTGCCAGCTCGGTTCTGGCTTCGTACCGGTCCGCAAGGAGGGGAAGCTGCCCGCCCCGACCTACGCGCAGACCTATCAGCTGGAGTACGGGACAGCCACCATCGAGGTCCACCAGGATGCCTTCGCGCCCGGTGAGCGGGTGCTCATCGTGGACGACGTGCTGGCCACCGGCGGCACCGCCGAGGCGGCCGCGGATCTGGTCCGGCGGGCCGGCGGCGAGGTCGCCGGCATCGCGGTCATCCTGGAACTCGGCTTCCTGGACGGCAGGGCCCGGCTCGCCGGCCTGCGTGTCCGCTCACTCCTGGTGGTGTGACGGGCAGGCCCGAGCAGGCACTCCGGGCATCAGCCGCCGATAGACTGGTGTCTTGGCGGACCTGAGGAGCCCACTTGGCCGGTGACGTGGCAACGACCGGCACGACCGGAGCCGGAGTCACGCCCGCCCACCCTGCGGCGTCCGACCAGGAGGCCGCAGCCGGGGAGGACGCGGTCGTGACGCCGGACGAGGCCGTGCCCGGCGTTGCCACACAGCCCGCTGCCACGCCCCCCACTGCAACTCCCGCCGCACCCACAGATGCGACAGGGACACCGGTAGCGGCCCGCGCGGAGAGCACGGGGGCCAGTGACACCACCGGCCGGCCCGCGGCAACCGGCGGTACCCCGGGGGGCGCAGGGGTCCGCCGACGGCTGGCCCGCCTCGGCGCACCCCGCGGAGGGGGGGTGAACCCCGTGCTCGAGCCCCTGATCAAGACGGTCCGCGCCACGCATCCCAAGGCGGACATCAGGCTCATCGAGCGCGCATACGGCGTCGCCGCACAATGGCATTCCGGCCAGAAGCGCAAGAGCGGCGATCCCTACATCACGCATCCGCTCGCCGTGGCCACCATCCTGGCCGAGCTGGGGATGAATCACGAGACCCTGTGCGCGGCCCTGCTGCACGACACCATCGAGGACACCGACTACACCCTGGCCCAGTTGCGGCGCGAGTTCGGCGACGACGTCGCGGCGCTCGTCGACGGGGTCACCAAGCTGGACAAGGTCAAGTACGGGGACGCCGCCGAGGCGGAGACCGTCCGCAAGATGGTGGTCGCGATGTCCCGTGACATCAGGGTCCTCGTGATCAAGCTGGCCGACCGGCTACACAACATGCGAACCCTGCGCTACCTGCCGCGGGAGAAGCAGGAGCGCAAATCGCGGGAGGTCCTGGAGATCTTCGCGCCGCTCGCGCACCGGCTCGGCATGAACACGGTGAAATGGGAACTCGAGGACCTGGCCTTCGCGACCCTGTTCCCCAAGCGCTACGACGAGATCGCGCGGCTGGTGTCCGAACGGGCTCCCCGCCGCGACGTCTTCTTGCAGGAGGTTATCGAGGACGTCCATTCGGACCTGCACGACGCGAAGGTCAAGGCGCGGGTCACCGGGCGGCCCAAGCACTACTACTCCGTGTACCAGAAGATGATCGCGCGGAACGTGGGGTTCGACGACATCTACGATCTGGTGGGCATCCGCGTCCTCGTCGACTCGGTCCGCGACTGCTATGCGGCCCTCGGCACGGTGCACGCCCGGTGGAATCCCGTCCCGGGGCGCTTCAAGGACTACATCGCGATGCCGAAGTTCAACATGTACCAGTCGCTGCACACCACCGTGATCGGCCCGGAGGGCAAGCCGGTCGAGATGCAGATCAGGACCTGGGGCATGCACCGGCGGGCCGAGTACGGCGTGGCCGCGCACTGGAAGTACAAGGAGGAGACCGTGCCGGGCCGGGGCGGCGGGCAGAGCGGCGCGGCAGACATGGCCTGGCTCCGGCAGCTCGTCGACTGGCAGCGCGAAACCGCGGACCCAGCCGAGTTCCTGGAATCGCTCCGGTTCGACCTGGGCGCGGCCGAGGTGTACGTCTTCACCCCTCGCGGCGAGGTGATCGGGCTGCCCCAGGGGGCGACGCCGGTGGACTTCGCCTACGCCATCCACACCGAGGTGGGCCACCGGACGATCGGGGCCAGGGTAAACGGCCGCCTCGTGGCGCTGGAAAGCACGCTCGACAACGGCGACACCGTGGAGATCTTCACCTCCAAGGCCCAGGACGCGGCGCCGAGCCGGGACTGGCTCGGCTTCGTGAAGAGCGCCCGGGCCCGTAACAAAATCCGGCACTGGTTCTCCAAGGAGCGCCGGGAGGCGGCGGCCGAGACCGGCAAGACCGCCATCGCCCGGGCGATGCGCAAGCAAGGCCTGCCGCTCCAGCGGCTCGCCACCGGGGACGCACTGCTCTCGATCGCGAGGGAACTGCGGTACACGGACCTGTCAGCCCTGTACGCGGCGGTCGGCGAGGGCCACGTCAGCGCCCAGTCCGTGGCGTCCAAACTGGTCCAATCGGCGGGCGGAATCGCCGGTGCGCAGGAAGATCTCGCCGAGGCGATGCTGCCCACCCGGGACCCCCGTCCCCGGCCAGCCGGGGACTCGGGGGTGGTCGTCGAGGGTGCCTCGGACGTGTGGGCCCGGCTCTCCAAATGCTGCACGCCGGTGCCAGGCGATGAGATCACCGGCTTCGTCACCCGCGGGCACGGCGTGTCCGTGCACCGGGCGGACTGCCTCAACCTCCGGCACCTCCTCGATTCCCAGCCCGAGCGGCTCGTGGCGGTCCGCTGGTCGCCTACCGAGGGTTCGCTGTTCCTGGTGGCCATCCAGGTGGAGGCACTGGACCGGACCGGCCTACTCTCCGATGTGACCCGGTCCATCTCAGAGCAGCACGTCAACATCCTGTCGGCGTCGGTGACCACCACCAGGGACCGGGTCGCGGTAAGCCGGTTCACCTTCGAGATGGGCGACCCCAAGCACCTCGGCCACGTGCTGCGCGCCGTGCGCGCCATCGACGGCGTCTACGATGTCTACCGGATCACCAGCTAGACAGGCCCCGGTCCTAGCCAGACAGTTCGGCCAGAGTCCGTTCGGCTTCTTCAAGCCAGGAACGGCGGGCGGCGATGGCTTCCTCGGCCCGCTCCGCCGCCTGGCCGTCATCGCGCGCCTGCGCCTTGGCCAACTGCTCTTCCAGGCCGGAGATGGCGGCCCGGATCTGCTCCACCGTCCCCTTGGCCCGCGCCAGGGCCTCCGGGTTGGACCGCCGCCACTGCGCGTCTTCGGCCTTGCGCACCGCGTCCTCGACCCGGCGCAGGCCGGACTCCAGCCGCTCGTGGGCCTCCCTGGGCACCGGGCCCGCATGCTCCCAGCGTTCCTGGATGGACCGCAGCGCCGCCCGGGTGGCCCGGACGCTGGTCACCGGCACGAGTTGCCCCGCCTCCTCCAGCAGCGCCGCCTTGACCTCGGCGTGCTCGCGCAACTCGGTCTCCTTAGCCGAGAACACCTTCGACCGCTCCTGGAAGAAGGCGTCCTGGGCGGTCTTGAACCGGGTCCACAGTTCGTCCTCGTCGCCGCGGCCCGCGCGGCCCGACGCCTTCCACGACCGCATCAGTTCCCGGAAGGCTGCCGCCGTGGGACCCCAGTCGGTCGAGGTCGCCAGCGCTTCCGCCTCGGCCACCAGCTTCTCCTTGCGGGCCTTGGCGCCCTCCCGCTCCTCCTCAAGCCCGGCGAAGTAGACCTTGCGCCGCTTGGTGAACGCATTTCGGGCGGCTGACAGCCGCTTCCACAGTGCGGTCTCCACAGCGCGGTCCGCGCGCGGCGCGGCCTTCCACTCCTCCAGAAGCTGGCGCAGCCGCTCACCGCTGATCTTCCAGTGCGTTGCCTCGGAGGCGATCTGCTCGGCCTCGGCCACGATGCGCTCCTTGATGTCCTTAGCCTCGGAGCGGGCGTGTTCCCGCGCGGCGCGCACTTCCTCGCGGCGGTGGTCGACCTGGCCGGTCAGGGCCTCCAGCCGGCCGTGCAGCGAGTCGAGGTCACCGACCGCGTTCGCGGTCGACACCGCGGCCAGCAGGCGGTCGATGGTCGCGCGCGCGCTGCCCGGGGACAGGTCCGTGGCGGAGATCCGCTGCTCGAGCAGGGTGACCTCGGTCTCCAGGGACTCGAACTTGCGCCGGAAGAACGCCAGCGCCTCATCCGGACTGCCTGCCTGCCATGAGCCAACCACCCGCTCGCCGCCTACGGTACGCACGTAGACCGTACCGTCGGCATCCACCCGGCCCCACGGATCGTTGGCGGTACTCACCGCTAACCTCCTGCTCAGCCCTGATCCGGCGACGCCGCCGATCAGGTCTTCTTTATTGTGACTTTCTCAATGACGACAGGCTCCTTCGGATGACCGTCCCCGGAGCCGTTGGCGTTGTCCGAGCCCGCCTGGGCCACGCTCTGGATAATTCCCAGTCCCGTGACGACTTTGCCGAACGGCGTGTAGTTGGGGCTCAGGGTGGAGTTCTTGTACACGATGAAGAACTGACTGCCGTTGCTGTTCGGCAGCGAGGAGTGCGCCATGGCCACGGTGCCCGCCGAGTAGGTGGCCCCGGTGGTGTTCTCGTTGGCGAACCCGTAGCCAGGACCACCGGTGCCCTTGCCCGTGGGGTCCCCGCACTGCAGCACGGACAGGCTGCCGGTGGTCAGCCGGTGGCACGTCGTGCTGCTGAAGTAATTCTTCGCCGCCAGGTACACGAACGAGTTGACCGTGCAGGTCGCCTTGCTGTTCAGCAGGTCGATCACGACATTGCCGCGGTTGGTGACAATGGTCGCCTGATAGGTGGCGGTGGAGGCGGGCGTGGTCGGCGGCATGCCGACACTGCGCGCCGCGGGCGGGCTGGACGTGTAGGCGCAGTGCGTGGCTGGCTCGGCGACCTGGGTCGGGGTCGGGGTAGCGGTCGCCGTCGCGGTGGCGGTCGGCGTGGCGGTCGCCGAGGATGCGGCGGCGTTGCTGCCACCGGGCCGCAGGAAGAAGTATCCGCCCACGCCGATCCCGATGACCACCAAGCACGCCACGCCGATCACCGTCCAGAGCCGAGCGCGCCTGGCCCGATCCGCGCGCCGTTCCTGCTGGCGCTCGTAACGCGCACGGGCGAGCTTGCGCTGGCGATCCCTCTTACCCGCCACGGGTCCGGTCCTCCTAGCTAGCTGCTGCCTGCTTATCAGCGAAACTTCGCGAATGGTACCGGCCGGTGCGAGGTCGTGACGTCGCTGTTACCGGTTCGCGGCTGGCACGGGCCGATCGGTAGCCTGTACGGGCAGTACCTGCTCACCCGTCAAGCACCTGCCAGGGAGGCCGGCCGTGCTGGTAGCTGGGTTCCCGGCCGGCTCGTTCGCCGCGAACTGCTACGTCGTGGCGCCCGGGCCCGGCGAGGAATGCCTGATCATCGACCCCGGCCAGGATGCGGAAGGCGGGATCGAGGAGATCCTCACGCGGTACCGGCTCAAGCCGGTGGCGGTGCTGGCGACACACGGTCACATCGACCATGTCTGGTCCGTCGCACCGGTGTGCGGCGCAAGAAACATTCCCGCCTACATCCACCCCGCGGACCGGGCGCTGCTGGCCGACCCGGCCCGCGGCTTCCCGCTGCGGGTCGGCCAGCAGCTCCTCGGCGGCCTCACCTTCACCGAGCCCGACGAGGTCAGGGTGCTTGACGACGGCACGGTGCTGCGGCTGGCGGGCGTCGAACTCATCGTGGACCACGCACCGGGTCACACGCCCGGGTCGGTGACGCTGCGGTCTGGCCATGAGGCCATGTTCTCCGGGGACCTGCTGTTCGCCGGGTCGATCGGGCGGACCGACCTGCCGGGCGGCGACGATGCGGCCATGCTGGACAGCCTGGCCCGGGTGTGCCTGACGCTGCCGGACGAGACGAAGGTGCTGCCCGGCCACGGGCCGCGGACGACCATCGGCGAGGAACGCGCCAGCAACCCGTTCCTGACCGGCCTCGTGCCCGGGGCTCGCCCGGGCGACGCGGCGCCAGGCAGCCAGGCTCCGCGCGCCACCCGGGCCACAGGACTGTGAGACACGTGATGGGGAGGCTGGGCGGTTCATGATCCGTACCCACGAGGCGGGCGCGCTGCGCGCGCCGCAGGCCGGTGACAGCGTGGTGCTGGCGGGCTGGGTGGCCCGCAGGCGTGACCACGGCGGCGTCACCTTCATCGACCTGCGCGACGCCAGCGGTGTCGTCCAGGTCGTGTTCCGCGACGAGGGGGAGGACAGCCCGGCGCACGCCCTGCGCGCCGAGTTCTGCATCCGGGTCGCCGGTGAGGTGCGCCGCAGGCCCGCGGGCAACGAGAACCCGGAGCTGCCCACCGGTGAGATCGAGGTGGTCGCCGACGGGCTCGAAGTGCTCGCCGAGGCTGACCCGCTGCCGTTCCCCGTCGAGGGTGCCGGCGAGCTGAATGAGGACATCCGGCTGCGCTACCGCTACCTGGACATCCGGCGCGCCGAGACAGCGGCGGCGCTGCGTACCCGTTCGCAGGCGACCTACCTGGTCAGCGACGTTATGCGGGAGCATGGTTTCGTCACCGTGGAGACGCCGTACCTGACCAGGTCCACCCCGGAGGGGGCACGCGACTTCCTGGTCCCGGTACGGCTGCGCCCCGGCCACTGGTACGCCCTGCCGCAGTCGCCGCAGCTGTTCAAGCAGCTGCTCATGGTCGGCGGCCTCGAACGGTACTGGCAGCTGGCCCGCTGCTTCCGTGACGAGGACTTCCGAGCCGACCGGCAGCCGGAGTTCACCCAGGTCGATATCGAGATGAGCTTCGTCACCCGGGATGACGTCATCACGGTGGGCGAGGACATGGTGGGCCGGCTCTGGGCCGAGATCGCGGGCTACGACCTGCCCCGGCCGATTCCCCGGATGACCTACGCGGAGGCGATGGACCGGTTCGGGTCGGACAAGCCGGACCTGCGGTTCGGCTGCGAGCTGGTGGACCTGACCGGCTACTTCGCGCAGACGGCGTTCCGCGTGTTCCAGGCCCCTCACGTCGGGGCGGTGGTGATGCCCGGCGGGGCGACGCAGTCGCGCCGGGAGCTGGACGGCTGGCAGGAGTGGGCCCGCGCCCGGGGCGCGCGGGGCCTGGCGTACGTCCTGGCGGACGCCGAGGGGTCGGTGTCAGAGTCGGGCCCCGTCGCCCGGCACCTGTCCGAGGAGGAACGCGCCGGCCTGCTCGCGGCCGTCGGCGCGGGCCCGGGCGACTGCGTGTTCTTCGCGGCGGCCACGCCTGCGCAGGCCAAGTCGCTGCTCGGCGCGGCCCGGCTGGAGATTGGCCACCGCCTCGGACTCATCGACCCCGCTGCCTGGGCGTTCACCTGGGTGGTCGACGCTCCCATGTTCGAGGAGGACGGCGCGGGCGGCTGGACCGCGGTGCACCACCCGTTCACCGCCCCGCTGCCCGAGTGGGCGGACAAGTTCGCGGCCGAGCCGGGCGGGGCCCTCGCCGATGCCTACGACATGGTCTGCAACGGCACGGAGATCGGCGGCGGGTCGATCCGCATCCACCGCCCAGCCATGCAGCAGCAGGTCTTCGACGTTATCGGGCTGTCCCGTGAGGAGGCACAGTCCCAGTTCGGCTTCCTGCTTGATGCGCTGCGGTTCGGCCCGCCGCCGCACGGCGGGATCGCGTTCGGCTGGGACCGCCTGATCATGCTGCTCGCCGAGCGCGACACGATCAGGGACGTGATCGCTTTTCCCAAGGCGGCATCCGGGCTCGACCCGCTGACCGGCGCGCCGACGCCGATCACGGCGCAGCAGCGCAAGGAGGCGGGCATCGACGTGATGCCCCCCGTCACGGAAAGCGGCTCGGATGGCTGAGAACGGGAGCCCGCCCGAGTTCGACAGCCACCCGGCCGGCGGGGACATCCGGGCCGTCCGGCCCGGATAGTGTCGAGCTGTGGCCCGGACAGACGGCCAGGCAGACAGCCTCTTCGACGCGGCGGGCGAAGAGGCCGCGAGGGCTGCCGCCCCGCTGGCCGTGCGGATGCGCCCGCGCACCCTCGACGAGGTCGTCGGGCAACCGCATCTGACCGGCGAGGGAACGCCGCTGCGCAAGCTGGCCGAGCACGACGCCGGGATGTCCCTGGTGCTCTGGGGGCCCCCGGGCACCGGGAAGACCACCCTCGCACACGTCCTGAGCCTGGCCACCAAGCGAAAGTTCGCTGAGCTTTCCGCGGTCACCGCCGGCGTCAAGGACGTGCGGTCGGCGATCGAGACCGCCCGCCGCGACCTGGGCCTGACCGGTACCCAGACCGTGCTGTTCATCGACGAGGTGCACCGGTTCAACAAGGCGCAGCAGGACGCGCTGCTGCCAGCGGTGGAGAACCGCTGGGTGTCCTTCATCGGCGCCACCACCGAGAACCCGTCTTTCTCCGTGGTCGGGCCACTGCTGTCCAGGTCCCTGCTGCTCACCCTGCAGCCGCTGGGCGACGGGGACATGCGCGAGGTCATCGGCCGCGCCCTGGCCGACGAGCGCGGGCTCGGCGGTACCGTCACCCTGCAAGAGGACGCGGCCGAGCACCTGGTGCGGCTGTCGGGCGGCGACGCCCGGCGGGCGCTCACCTACCTGGAAGCCGCCGCGCTCGGCGTGCGCCGGGGCGGGTCGATCGATTCCGCCGCCCTGGAACGGGCCGTGGACCGCGCGGCGGTCCGCTATGACCGCGCCGGTGACCAGCATTACGACGTGATCAGCGCGTTCATCAAGAGCATCAGGGGCAGTGACGCCGACGCCGCGCTGCATTACCTGGCCCGGATGATCGAGGCGGGGGAGGATCCCCGGTACATCGCCCGTCGCCTGATCGTGCACGCCAGCGAGGACGTCGGGATGGCGGACCCGTCGGCTCTCGGCGTGGCCGTGGCGGCCGCGCAGGCGGTCGAGTTCGTCGGCCTGCCCGAGGCGAGGATCAACCTCGCCCAGGCCACCATCCACCTGGCGCTGGCGCCCAAGTCCAACGCGGTGGTGAAGGCTATCGGGGCGGCCGGGCAGGACGTCCGCGCCGGGCTGGCCGGCCCAGTGCCCGCGCACCTGCGCGATGCCCACTACCCGGGCGCCGCGCGCCTCGGCCATGGCCAGGACTACCAGTACCCGCATGATGTCGAGGAGGGCATCGTCGCGCAGCAGTACGCGCCGGATCAGGTGGTCGGGCGCCGGTACTATGAGCCAACCCGCCGCGGCGCCGAGGCACGTTTCACCGACCGGGCCGAGCGGATCAGGGCCATTCTGGACGGGGCCCGGAATCAGGTGCGGGACCGGCCGCCGGACCAGGGAGACAGCTGACCGCAGGTCAGGCTCGCGGCGCGGGCCCGCAGAAGGAATCCCCGGGATTCATCCCGGGCGGATACCAAGCGATAAGGTCGGCTGGTGCAGGAGAAACCATGCTAACCGCGGTCTGGGTCGCGGTGATCATCGCCGCGGCATTCTGGGTCATCGGCGTGTGCGCCGCGGTCTACCTGCTGATCAAGCTGGCCGGGCTGGTGTCCCAGACCTCCAGCGCGGTCGCGGATCTGCGGGAACGGGGCGAGCTCGCCATCGACCGGGCCAACGCGGCGGTCGACAGGGCTGGGGAGCAGATCGTCAAGACCGATGCGATCACCGCCAGCATGGACGAGGTCACGGCCAACATGGCCGAGCTGACCGACCGGGTGACGTCCCTCGCGCCGCTGGCCCGGGTGATCGCGAGCGGCGCTGGCACGCCGCTGGCCAGAGTCTCCGCCTTGGTGTACGGCCTGCGTCGGGCCACTCAGCTGCGCCGCGACGACCACGGCAGCGCCGGTCGCAGCGCCAGCGCTGGCCGCACCGGGAGCGCGGGGCGCCGGGCCTACACCCGGCCCGCGGCCAGGGCCCTGGAGCGCAGCCTCGCCTCGCCGCAGCGGGAGGAGGCCAGGCGGTGATACGCAGGCTGTTCTGGCTGACCCTCGGCGCCGTCCTGGGCGTGACCGGCTACCGGCGGGCGACCCGGCTCGTGCGCTCGATCGTGCCGGGACCCAGAGCCCGGGAGCTGACCCGTTTCGTCGGCGACGTGCGCGAGGGCATGGAGCTTTATATGGAGCGACATCCCAGGCAGGCACCGCCTACCCTCGGAAGCCAGCAGGTTCGCCCGGCGCTGACTGAGCGACGATGGCCAGGCCACGAATTGCCGGAGCGCAGATTGCCGGAGCGCAGATCGACCGAGAATGGGGAGGATGGCAGCTGATGGAGTCGGCAGAGATCGCCCGCCGCTTCCTGACGTATTTCGAGCAGCGAGGCCACACGGTCGTGCCCTCGGCCAGCCTGATCGCCGAGGACCCCACGCTGCTGCTCGTCAACGCCGGGATGCAGCCATTCAAGCCGTACTTCCTTGGCCAGCAGTCGCCGCCGTTCAGGCGCGCCACCACCTGCCAGAAGTGCGTCAGGACGCCCGACATCGAGGAAGTGGGCAAGACCACCCGGCATGGGACGTTCTTCCAGATGCTGGGGAACTTCTCGTTCGGTGACTACTTCAAGGACCAGGCGATCCCTTTCGCCTGGGAATTGCTCACCCGGTCGGAAAACGATGGCGGTTTCGGTTTTGCCGAGGACCGGCTGTGGCCCACGGTGTTCCACGACGACGACGAGGCGTTCCGGCTGTGGCGGGACATGGTGGGCGTGCCCGAGAGCCGGATCCAGCGGGCGGGAAGGCGGCCCGATCGCGGATGAGGACCGCTACCTGGAGGTCTGGAACCTCGTCTTCATGCAGTACATCCGGGGCGAAGGTGCAGGCAAGGAGGGATGGCCGATCCTCGGCGACCTTCCCGCGCGCAACATCGATACCGGCATGGGCCTGGAGCGGATGGCGGCCATCCTGCAGGGCGTCGACAACATCTACGAGATCGACACCATGTGGAAGGTGCTTGACCGCGCGGCGGAACTGACCGAGCAGCGGTACGGCAAGGATCACCGGGCGGACGTGTCGCTGCGGGTGGTAGCCGATCATGTCCGCACGTCAGTGATGCTGGTCTCCGATGGCGTGCTGCCGAGCAACGAGTCGCGTGGCTACGTGCTCCGCCGTATCCTGCGCCGCAGCATCCGCAACCTCCGGCTGCTGGCTGGCGGCCAGCGCGGCGGCGGCGACGAGCGGTTCCTGCACGAACTGGCCACCGTGGCGATCGACGCCATGGCGGAGCAGTTCCCTGAGCTGCGCACCGACGCGCCACGCATCCTGGGGGTCATCGACGCGGAAGAGGCGGCGTTCCTGTCCACGCTGCGCACCGGGTCGGCGATCTTCGACGCCGCGGTCGGCGAGGTCAAGCGGCGCGGATCCGCGACGCTGCCGGGGGACCAGGCATTCCAGCTGCACGACACCTACGGGTTCCCCATCGATCTCACCCTGGAGATGGCCAGCGAGCAGGGGCTGGCCGTCGACGAGGAGGGGTTCCGCAGGCTCATGGCCGAGCAGCGGCAGCGGGCCAAACAGGACTCGATCGAGAAGAAGACGGGAAACGCCGACATCTCCGCGTTCGCCGCGCTGCTGGAACGGTCCGGGCCGGTCACCTTCATCGGGTACGACCAGATCACCGGCGACGCCACGGTGACCGGGCTGCTGGTGAACGGCGCGCAGGTCGCCGCGGCCGGTGCGGGCACCCAGGCCGAGGTCGTCCTCGACCGCACCCCGTTCTACGCCGAGGGCGGCGGCCAGCTGGCCGACGCCGGCGTGATCCGGGTATCGGGCGCGACCGGAGGTTCGGGGGCCGAGTTCGAGGTCCGTGACGTGCAGTCGCCGGTGCCAGGGCTGGTGGTGCATCGGGGAGTGGTCACCGCTGGCGAGATAACGGTCGGCGCGCCCGCGCACGCGGAGATCGACGTCGAGCGGCGGCGGGCCATCTCCCGTTCGCACACGGCCACGCACCTCGTGCACCGGGCGTTCCGCGGCGCCCTGGGCGAGTCCGCGGCGCAGGCCGGCTCGGAGAACTCGCCCGGCCGGCTGCGGTTCGACTTCACCGCGGCGGGCGCGGTCCCGCCGTCGGTGCTGCGTGACGCGGAGGATGAGGTGAATCATGTCCTCATCAACGACCTGGATGTCCGGGCGTTCGTCACCCCGATCGAAGAGGCGCGGGCGATGGGCGCGGTGGCGCTCTTCGGCGAGAAGTACGGTGACCAGGTCCGCGTGGTCGAGGTTGGTGACTACTCCCGCGAGCTGTGCGGGGGCACCCACGTCGCGCGGTCCGGCCAGCTGGGCCTGGTCAAGATCCTCGGCGAGTCGTCGATCGGCTCTGGAGTACGCCGGGTGGAGGCGCTGGTCGGCACGGACGCGTTCCGGTTCCTGGCCACGGAGAGCGTCCTGGTCAGCCAGCTCACCGAGCAGCTCAAGGTTCGCCGGGACAAGTTGCCGGAACGCGTCGCGGCGCTGGTGACCCGGCTCAGGGATGCCGAGCGGGACCTTGACCGGCTCCGCTCGGCCCAGCTGCTCGGCGCGGCGGAGGGCCTGGCCCGTGACGCCGAGGACGTGGGCGGCGCGGCGTTCGTCGCGCACCGGGTCCCCGATGGGACCGCGGCCGACGGGATCCGCAAGCTGGCGCTGGACATCCGCGGCCGGCTGCCCGCTCAGCGGCCCGTCGTCGTTATGGTCGCAGGCCTGCCCGCCGACCGGCCCACAGTCGTGATCACCGTCAACGAGGCGGCACGCCGGCTCGGCCTGGCGGCTGGTGCCCTGGTCCGGACCGCGGCGGGCATCCTGGGCGGAGGCGGTGGCGGCCGAGATGATGTCGCCCAAGGCGGCGGAGCGCCGCTCGGCGACAATACAACGCGAGCGATTGACGATGCTTTTGGTGCGGTTCGGGCGGTTGTGAGGGACATGACCCGACCCGGTAGCGTACCGTGAGACCGTGCTGCAGCCATACCGTTGCGCCGACGAGATCCGGGGCCGGCGGGACTCTCGATTGAGGGTCGGCGTCAGGCTCGCCATCGACCTGGGATCGGCCAGGATCGGTGTGGCGACGAGTGATCCCGACGGGCTCCTGGCCAGTCCGCTGACCACTGTCCCTCATGGCCGGGGCGACCTGGACAACTTGGTCAGGCTCGCCATCGAGCACAAGGCGATCGAGGTGATCGTCGGGCTGCCTACCGGGCTGTCGGGCCGCGAGGGTGCCGCCGCCGCCGATGCCAGGACGTTTGCGGGCACGCTGGCCAGTCGGCTCGCGCCCGTTCCGGTGCGCTTGGTTGATGAACGTTTCACCACCGTGATCGCGCATGAGGTGCTGCGCCGCAGTGGCCGGGGATCACGGGACCGGCGGGCGGTGGTGGACAAGACGGCGGCGGCCCTGCTGCTGCAGGGAGCGCTCGACGGGGAGCGGCTGACCGGCAGCCCGGCCGGGGACATCGCGGAATCCGGCCACGGAGCCCCCGGGTGAGCCGCCACGCGCGGAGGCGGGCAGCAGACGAGCACGATGGGCAGGGAGCCGGGGACCAGGGGCCGTCGGCCGATGCCGACCCGGTCTCCGCCAACTACGGCACTCAGGGCCGCTGGCCGCAGGATGACCTGACCGGCCAGGAACCCGGCGCGGCTGCTGGTTTCCCTGGCGCCGCTCCCGGTCGGCGACACGCCAGGCCGGATGCCTGGGCGGCTGACCAAGGCCTGGGGGCGGAGGAGCCCTGGCCGCCGCCTGCGCCGAGCCAGGCGGCTGAGCGGGGCTGGGCGGCTGAGCAGACTGATCCGACGGCGGAGCCGTTCCGGTGGACCCCGGACCGCGCCAGCGCGACACCGGATCCCTACGCGTGGGTGCCCGATCACGGCGGGGATGCGCCCGGTTACGGTGCCGGGGGGGCTGACTACCGCAGTGGCGCGGGCGATGACGTGGGCGGCCCCACAAGCTACGAGACCGGGGCGGCCGGCTATGGCGGCCGGACGGCTGACTACCGCAGTGGGGCGGCTGACTTCAGCGGTGGGGCGAGCGACTACCGCAGCGCGAGCGATTACCTCAAGGCGCCACCTGATTACGAGAATGAGGTGCCTGACTACGGCAGCGGGCCCGATTACGGCAGCGCCCCTGATTACGGCAGCAGCGGGCCTGATTACGGCAGCGGGCCCGATTACGGCAGCGCCCCTGATTACGGCAGCAGCGGGCCTGATTACGGCAGCAGCGGGCCTGATTACGGCAGCGGGCCTGATTACGGCGGTGGCGTATCCGGCCGCGGCCACGGCCAGGGCCACGGCACGCCGCTGACGCTAGGCGCACCCTGGGGCGACGACACCGGCTCCGGCCCGCTTCCTCCGCTGCCGCCCCCATCCCTGCCAGGGCCCGGGCACCCGTCTGGCCCGCTTCCTCCGCTGCCGCCTTCGGAGCTCGCCTGGCGGCAGTCCCTGGCTGATCCTCTTCTCACGGAGCCGGAGCCGGAGCCTGACCTGCAGGCTGGTGGTGGCTACGGCGATGAGACCTATCTGGATAGTGCCGCCACCGCGCATCCGGGGTACCAGCCATATGGAGATGACCCCGGGGATCGGCGCGCCAGTGGTGCCCAGGAGGCGCGTGGGTATTCTGAGGCCGGGGGCTGGTACGGGGACGTGGACGAATCCCAGGCCTGGGCGGAGGAAGAGGAAACCTTCGTACCCGGGCTCGACGACAGCAAGAGCAGCCGGCGCCGCTCAGGCCGCGGCTCCGGCAATGCGTCGTCCCGCAAGCGCCGCGCCCGTGGCCGGAGGGCATTCCTGGTGGCCGGGCTGGTCATCGTCCTGATCCTGGTCGCCATCGGCGGTGTCGGCTACAGCTATCTGCGTAAGTACGTCATCCCGCCCGATTTCTCCGGCCCCGGCACGGGCTCGATCGTCGTGCAGATCAAGCCGGGCGAAACCGCCACCACGGTGGGACAGCGCCTGGCCGGTCTCGGAGTGGTAGACAGCGCGCGCGCGTTCTCCCTCGCGGCGAAGGACAGCTCGCAGGGCCGGTCGCTTGAGCCTGGCTACTACCGGCTGCGCAGGCACATGAAGGCGTCCCTGGCGTTCGCGCTGCTGCTTAAGCCGTCCTCGCGGGTGCAGACCAGGATTGCGATCCCGGAGGGCTACCGGCTGTCGCAGATCATCGCCACGCTCGGCAAGCAGACCGGGAATCTCAAGGGGTATCAGCAGGCGGTGGCGAACCCCGCCTCGCTAGGCCTCCCGGCTTTCGCCAAGGGTAACCCCGAGGGGTACCTCTTCCCGGCGACCTACAACATCCAGCCGCAAACCTCACCGCTCGACGTGCTCCGCAGCATGGTGCTGCGGTTCGATCAGGAGGCCGCCAGCGTGAGGCTGCCGTCCGCGGCGGCCCGGGCGCAACTCACCGAGAGCGATGTCATCACCGTGGCCAGCCTCATCCAGGCGGAGGGCAAGCGGCCCCAGGATCTCCCGAAGATCGCCCGGGTGATCTACAACCGGCTGAACCAGAGTCCCCCCATGCCGCTGCAGCTCGACACGACAGTGCTGTACGCGCTGCACTCCACCGCCGCCGACGTGACGATCGCGCAGACACAGGTCAACTCGCCCTACAACACCTACCTGCACACCGGCTTGCCGCCCGGGCCGATCGACAGCCCCGGAGACGCCGCCATCCAGGCCGCGCTGCACCCGGCGGCGGGGAACTGGACCTACTTCCTGACCGTGGACCCGAAGACGGGGCTGACCCTCTTCACCAACAGCTTCACCCAGTTCCAGCAGTTCCAGGCCCAGCTTGCGAAGAACCGCGGGACTGGGTGAGCGCCCGAGCCAAGAAGGCCGCGGTCCTCGGCTCGCCGATCGCCCATTCCCTGTCGCCGGCCCTGCATCGTGCCGCCTACCAGGCGCTCGGCCTTGACGGCTGGTGCTATGCGGCGATCGAGTGCGACGAGGCACGCCTGCCCGGCCTGCTCGATGAGTGCGGGCCGGACTGGGCGGGCCTGTCGCTCACCATGCCGCTCAAGCGGGCCGTGCTGGGCCTGCTCGATCACGCGGAGCCGCTCGCCCTCGAGGTGGGCGCCGCCAACACGGTTGTGTTCGCCGGAGGCGCCCGGCACGGGCACAACACCGACGTGCCGGGCATGATCTCGGCGCTGACCGAGGCGGGGCTGCCGGAACCAGGATCCTCGCCGCTCCCGGGGAGCGTGCTGATCCTGGGCGCAGGGGCGACCGCCTGTTCCGCCCTCGCCGCCGTGCGCGGCCTCGGCACACGCGAGGTCACGGTGGCCGTCCGCGACACGCACCGGGCGGCCGGCCTGCGAGCAGCCGCCAGCAGACTGGGCATGGCCGTGGCGCTGATCCCATTCGACACGCCAGAGGACGCGGCCCCAGATTTGCTCATTTCCACCGTGCCGGCTGGCGCCGCCGACATTCATTCCGAACGAATCCTCGCCGGTACTCTCGTCCCCCGGTTCGTGCTCGATGTGGTGTATCACCCATGGCCAACGCCGCTGGCCATCGCTGCGCAGCAGTCCGGGGCCGCCGTCGCGGGCGGATTCGGCCTGCTGCTGCATCAAGCGGCCGAGCAGGTTTCGCTGATGACAGGCCTGGCGGCGCCCGTTGAGGCGATGCGGGCGGCGGGGCTCGCGGCGCTTAACACCTGAGAACGCCGGGGTGTGGCGGCCAGGGGGCAGCCCGGCATCCTGGGAATACCATGCGTCGCCGGATTGCTGTTAGTCTTACGAAACGACCAGCCCGGCATGCCCGTGCTGGGCGTGCAAGCGGAGGACCACCTCCCACCTAGCCGGCCATAAGGCTGGCAGGTCGGCTTTCCGGTCTCAGGACCGGCGGGTCAGGCTGGGCGCAGCGGCACGAATCGGGTAATGGCCGATCGGGTGCCGCAGCAGCCTGGCGCCGTGCCCCCTGGCGCCGGGTCCGCGTGACCCAGCCCGGGTGGCCGTGGCATTGGTGGCTCCGCGTGCATGCCATGCGGGGCCTTTTCTGTGCGCGGCGGCTAGCCGCCGATGGAATGGCCCGGCAGGGATGGTTCAGTACATCCCCCGGGTAAAGAGGCCCGGAGGGAATGAGGCCCAAGGAGGTCACATCAGCGCCGAACCCCGTATCAACGAGCGCATCCGGGTTCCCGAAGTAAGGCTTGTCGGTCCTAACGGCGAGCAGGTCGGGATCGTCGCGATCAATGACGCGCTCCGGCTGGCCCAAGAAGCGGACCTCGACCTGGTGGAGGTGGCGCCTACGGCGCGGCCCCCAGTCGCCAAGCTCATGGACTACGGCAAGTTCAAGTACGAGTCCGCGCTCAAGGCCAGAGAATCACGTAAGAACCAGGCACAGACGGTCATCAAGGAGATCAAACTCCGGCCGAAGATCGACCCGCATGACTACGGCACCAAGAAGGGCCACGTCGAGCGGTTCCTCCGGCAGGGGGACAAGGTCAAAGTAACGATCATGTTCAGGGGACGCGAGCAGTCCAGGCCTGAGCTTGGGTTCCGGCTGCTGCAGCGGCTGGCCGGCGATGTCGAGGAACTCGGCTTCGTGGAGGCCACGCCCAAGCAGGACGGCCGAAACATGATCATGGTGATCGGCCCGCACCGGAGAAAGAGCGAGACGAAGGCAGAACGCGCAGCGCCTCGCGAGGGCCCGGCCCCGGCCGAGCACCCCGCACCACGGGTGCGCCGGCCTCCGGCGCCGTCCGCCGCCGAGGTGCGCGACGCGGCCGAGAAGACTGAATCGGAGGCGCAGGCAGGAGCCTGACCGCTGAAGCAATAGCGTCGTGCGCGCGGAGGCGCGAGTTGCGCGCGCCGAGGATGTCATGCCAAAGGCGCGCAGAGAACGTCGTGCCGAAGGCGCGCCAAGAACACCGTGCCGCAGGCACGCTATGAACGTCGTGCCGAAGGCACGCTATGAACGGAGACGACGGCGACCATGCCGAAGATGAAGACGCACAGTGGTGCCGCGAAGCGGTTCCGGGTGACCGGCACCGGCAAGGTGATGCGCCGCCGCGCCAACCGTAACCACCTGCTTGAGCACAAGGCGAGCAAGCGGACCCGGCGCCTGTCCAGCGATCTGACGCTGGCCAGCGCGGATGTCAGGAAGATCAAGAAGTTGCTGGGGAAGTAGCCCACCCGCCTCAAGGGAGTCGAAGAAATGGCACGCGTGAAGCGGGCGCTCCACTCGATGACGTACGCCTACCGGGACCGCAAGGACCGGAAGGGCGCGTTCCGGAGGCTGTGGATCCAGCGCATCAATGCAGCGGCCCGGGCCGACGGCATGACCTACAACAGGTTCATCCAGGGCCTCAAGACCGCGGGTGTTGAGGTGGACCGCCGGATGCTCGCCGAACTCGCCGTCGCGGACCCGGCCGCGTTCTCCGCTCTGGTGGAGGTCGCCAAGGGTGCCCTCGCGGAGGCGGGCACGGACCAGGCCCCGACCAGTACCGCGGCGGCCTGACGCCGCCCCGGTCAGGCGACGGGGGCCGGGCATGACGGCGGCGGCCGGCCCCGAGCTCACCAGCATCCGTTCCCCCCGGGTCAAGTCTGCTCGGCAACTCGCCAAGCGAGCGTTCCGGCAGCGGGCCCGGTCATTCCTGGCCGAGGGCCCGCAGGCAGCCGGCGAGGCGCTGGCCATCCCTGGCGTGGTCACGGAGTTGTTCATCACCGCGCCCGCGCAGGCCCGCTACGGCGAGATCGTCCTGCTGGCCGCCGGGCAGGAGGTGCGCGTGCACCTGGTCAGCGGCGAAGTCATGGCCGAACTCGCGCAGACAGTCACCCCGCAGGGCATCCTGGCGGTCTGCCGGTTCGTGGATGTCCCGCTCAGCCAGGTCACCGCGGCGGCCCCGCCGCTCGCGGTCGTCCTGGCGAACGTGCGTGACCCAGGGAATGCAGGCACGGTCCTGCGGACCGCGGACGCCGCCGGTGCCCAGGGCGTGATCTTCTCCGAGACGTCGGTGGACCCCTACAACAGCAAGTGCGTGCGCGCGTCGGCCGGCAGCCTGTTCCACGTCCCAGTGGTGATGAGTGTGCCGCTGCCCGCGGCGGTCGCCGCCCTGCGCGACGCTGGCCTGCGGGTGCTGGCCGCCGACGGCAGCGCCAAGCGCTCGCTCGACGACCTTGATGCCGGTGGCTGGCTGCGGCAGCCGACCGCCTGGCTGTTCGGCAACGAGGCCTGGGGGATGCCCGGCGATGTGCTCGCGCTCGCGGACGAGGCGGTCGCCGTGCCCATCTACGGCCGGGCGGAGAGCCTCAACCTGGCGGCGGCCGCCGCGGTCTGCCTGTACGCGTCTGCGCGCGCGCAGTGCTAGCCCGGGGAACCTGCTAGCCCGGGGGACAACCCCCGGACCCCCAGGCATTTGGCACTAGCCCGTGCTAGCCCGGGGGACAACCCCCGGAGCCTCCGGGCATCAGTGCTCGGTAAGAGGGGGCTGCCGCGCAGGGGTCCGGGCGCGCTAGAGTCTGATCACGTTGCGTCATTCACGCTGAACACAATCGATGAAGCCGGACGGAGGCAGGCGGTCAAGTGGACGGGCTGAGCCCCCGCCGGGCAGCGGCAGCAGCCCTGGCCAGCGTGCCGGCCGGGGCGGTCGTCGCTTCCGGCGGCCTGGTCTGCGCCGACGAGTTGCCTGACGGGGTGATCGTCGCCGACCACGCCGCACGGATCGCGATATTCAACAAGGCGGCCGCGCGGCTCACCGGCATCGACGCGCTCAACGCCTTGGGCCGGGATGTCAGGCAGGTGCTGCCGTTGCGCGACACGGACGGACGCAGCTGGTGGACCTTGGTCGACCCGTACTGCGGGCTGTCCACCCGGACCAGGCATCCGGAGACATCGCTCTACCTGGCGAACGGCACCGAGCTTCTCGTCACGGTGGGCTATGTGCGCGGGCCCCGGGGCCGTGATTTCGGCGCCCGGCGGCTCGGTGACCCAGGCGCCGTGCAGCGCATTGTGATCACCCTGCGCGGAGCCCAGCAGCGTGCGCGTCTTGAGCGCCGCCGGGCCGACCTGGTGTCCACCGTCGCCCACGAACTGCGCTCGCCGCTGACCAGCGTCAAAGGCTTCACCGCGACGCTGCTGGCCAAGTGGACGCGATTCACCGACGACCAGAAACGGGTCATGCTGGAGACGGTCAACGCCGACGCTGACCGGGTGACCAGGCTGATCACCGAGCTGCTGGACGTGTCCAGGATCGAGGCGGGCCGGATCGAGATCCACCGCGAGCTAGTGGACATCCCGCACCGCGCTGAAAAGATCGTCGCCGGGCGGGTCGCGGCCGGCGACTCCCCGGACCGGTTCCGGATCGAGGCCGCGACGGACCTGCCTGAGACCTGGCTGGACGCGGACAAGGTGGACCAGATCCTCGGCAACCTCGTCGAGAACGCGGTACGTCACGGCGCTGGTACCGTGACGGTTGTGGTGCAACCGGTCGAGACTGTCAGCGCCCGGGCCCGGATCCGCCCGGACGGGGCAGCGGCGACCCCCGGGGCCGCTGGTGCCGGTGCCGTCGTGGTGGCCGTGCGTGACGAGGGCGATGGCGTCGCCCCGGAACTCGTGCCGCGGATCTTCCGGCAGTTCTGGCGCGCGAAGCGCCGTGGCGGTGCAGGTCTCGGCCTGTACATCGTCAAGGGCCTGGTCGAGGCGCACGGTGGGACGATCACGGTGCAGCGGGCCCCCGGCGGCGGCGCCGAGTTCCGATTTACCATGCCCGCCGGCGCGCCTGACTTCGGGTAACCGGTCGGCGCCGGGGGCCACCGCCCCTGGCACAGCCGGGAGACCGGAAGCCTGCCCCGGCGGGCGGCCCACGAGGCGGCCAGCCAGCGGGAGGGGACTCGCTGGGCACCAATCGTTCGGCATGATGGTGGGCCGCAGCCTCCGCAGACCGTTCCTCTTTCATCTTGCCCGCAGGAAAGCAGAGCCAATGTCCGCACCGAACAAGCACTACGACCCCGTGGAGGTGGCGACGCTGTCTCCCGATGAGGTGTCCCGCTTGGCCAGCGAGGCGCTCGCCGCCATCGCCGCCGCCCAGACACTCGATGAGCTGAAGGCCGCGCGGCTCGCGCACGCGGGCGACCGCTCGCCGCTCGCCCTGGCCAACGCCGAGATCGGCGCGCTGCCCCCGGAGGCCCGCGCCGAGGCGGGCAAGCGGGTCGGCGCGGCGCGGCGCGAGGTCGGCGAGGCGCTCGCGGCGCGCCAGGCCGAACTGGAAGCGGAACGCGACCAGCGTGTCCTCATCGAGGAGGCGGTGGACGTCACCTTGCCGTGGGACCGGGTGCCGCCCGGCGCCAGGCACCCGGTGACCACGGTCGGCGAGCGGCTGGCCGACGTCTTCGTCGCCATGGGCTACGAAATCGCCGAGGGTCCCGAGGTCGAGGCGGAATGGTACAACTTCGACGCGCTCAACTTCCCGCCCGACCATCCGGCGCGGGACATGCAGGACACCTTGTTCGTGGCCGCCCCGGACGGTACCGCGTCCTCGGGCGTGGTGCTGCGCACGCACACCTCGCCGGTCCAGATCCGGGCCATGCTCACCCGTCCGCTGCCGCTGTATGTGGTCAGCCCGGGCCGGTGCTTCCGCAGCGACGCGCTGGACGCCACGCACAGCCCGGTGTTCCACCAGATCGAGTGCCTCGCCGTGGATGAGGGCCTGACCATGGCCGACCTGCGGGGCGCTATCCGCGCGTTCGTGGACGCGATGTTCGGTGAGGGGCTGCGCACCCGGCTGCGGCCCGACTTCTTCCCGTTCACCGAGCCGTCCGCGGATGTGTCCATGGAATGCCATGTCTGCCGGGGCGCATCGACGCGGCCGGGCGGGGAGCCGTGCCGGGTGTGCCGGTCCCAGGGCTGGATCGAGCTGGCCGGCTGCGGCATGGTCAACCCGCGGGTCCTGGTCGCCTGCGGGATCGACCCCGACCGCTACAGCGGCTTCGCGTTCGGCCTCGGCGTCGAGCGGACCCTGATGCTCAGGCACGGGGTGACCGACATCAGGGACACCCTGGAGGGCGACGTCCGGTTCAGCCGCGCACTCGGGAGGGAGGCCTGATGCGAGTTCCACTGTCCTGGCTGCTGACCGCCGCGGGGCTCGATGAGGGAACCCCTGATACCGCGCCGGACGAAATCGCCCGGCGGCTCACCGCTGCGGGCCTTGAGGTCGAGAGCGTCGAGCAGGTCGGCCACGACATCCGCGGCGTGCTGGTGGCCGAGGTCACCGGCATCGACGAGCTGACCGGGTTCAGGAAGCCGGTCAGGTACTGCCAGGTGTCCACCGGGGAGGGCGAGCCGCGCGGAGTGATCTGCGGTGCGGTCAACTTCGTGGTGGGGGACCGGGTGCCGCTGGCGGTGCCCGGCGCCAGCCTTCCAGGCGGCATCCTGGTGCTCCCCCCCGACGCGCCGCTCGGCGCTGACTTCGTGGCCTACGCGGGGCTGGCCGACCACGTGCTCGACATCGCGGTGACCCCGGACCGTGGCTACGCCCTGTCCATCCGCGGCGTGGCCAGGGAACTGGCCACCGCCTACGGGACCAGCTTCGCTGACCCGGCCGGCGCCGGGCTTCCCGAGGACGTCGCGGCCGTCTCTCCTGAGATCTACCCGGCGAGCATCGAGGACCCGTCGGCGTGCGACCGGTTCGTCCTGCGCGAGGTGCGCGGGTTCGATCCGAATGCGCCCACCCCGCTGTGGATGCGGGTGCGGCTGGCCCGGTCCGGGATGCGCCGCGTGTCGCTGGCCGTGGACGTGACTAACTACCTGATGCTGGAGCTGGGCCAGCCCCTGCACGCGTTCGACCGGTCCCGCCTGACCGGGCCGATCGTGGTCCGCCGGGCGCGGCCCGGGGAGCGCCTGGAAACGCTGGACCACGTTGTCCGTGAGCTCGACCCGGATGACATCCTCATCACCGACTCCTCCGGTCCCATCTCGATGGCGGGCACCATGGGCGGCCTGGCCACCGAGATCTCGGCCGACTCCCGCGACCTGGTCATCGAGGCGGCGCACTTCGACCAGCGCGGCACGGCCCGGATGAGCCGGCGGCACAAGCTGTTCAGCGAGGCGTCCTACCGGTTCGAACGCGGGGTGGACAGGGAACTGCCGATCCCGGCGTCGGCCAAGGCCGTCTCCCTGCTGGCTTCGCTCGGCGGCGGGACCGCCGTGCCCGGCTGCACGCACGCGTTCGTCGAGGTGCCGCAGGTGACGATCACCATGGCGGCCGACTACCCGGACCAGGTGGCGGGCCGTGTCTACGGCCGCGACACGGTCGTGCGCAGGCTGCGGGACGTGGGATGCGTGGTGACAGTCCCCCCAGCGAGCGCGGTTACCGGGCAGCACGACCACGGCAAGCACGAAGGCGGCCCGCCGCTGCTGACGGTAATCCCGCCATCCTGGCGGCCGGACCTGCTGTACCCGAGGGACCTCACCGAAGAGGTCATCCGGCTGGAAGGGTATGAGAACATCCCGGTCCGGATGCCCCGGGCGGCGGTGGGCCGCGGGCTGACCGCGCGGCAGCGGCTGCGCCGCGCCACCGGCGGGGTACTGGCCGACACGGGCTACGTCGAGGTGCTCAGCCCGCCGTTCGCTTCCGCTGCCGACCACGACCGGCTGCTGCTCGCGGACGACGACCCGAGGCGGCGGGCACTCGTGGTCGCCAACCCGCTCAGCGACGATGAGCCGCTGCTGCGCACCACCCTGCTGCCTGGCCTGCTGCGCGTCCTGGCCCGCAACGCCGGGCGCGGCTTCAGCGACGTCGCGCTGTTCGAGATGGGCCTGGTCTTCCGGCCGCGCCCAGGAAGCCCCGGGGTGGCGCCCATCCTGCGGGTGGACCGCGGGCCGACCGTGCAGGAGATCGCCATCCTGGAGGCGGCGCTGCCGGATCAGCCACTGCGGCTAGCGGCCGTCCTGGCTGGTGACCGTGAACTGCCGGGCTGGTGGGGCGCGGGCCGGTCGGCCGGCTGGCCGGACATCATCGAGGCGGCCAGGGAGGTGCTGCGAGTCAGCCGGGTCCCGTTCGAGGTGCGCGCCGACCAGCACGAGCCCTGGCATCCTGGCCGGTGCGCGGCCGTCTTCGTGCAGGCCGGCGGGGGCCGGGAATGGCTGGCCGGACACGCGGGCGAGCTGCATCCCCGGGTGACAGCGGCGTTCGACCTGGCCCCGCGCACCTGTGCCATGGAAGTCGACATGTCGGTGATTGAGACGGCCGCCGTGTCGCTGGGGCCGGCCCAGGCGCCGCGGATCTCCCCGTACCCCGTGGCCACCCAGGATGTCGCGCTGGTCGTGCCGGCCGACGTGGCTGCCGCTGACGTCGAGGCCGCCCTGGTCGCCGGGGTGGCAGGCAGTGATCAGCCCGACCTGCTGGAGGAAGTCCGGCTGTTCGACGTGTACACGGGTGCGCAGGCCGGCGAGGGACGCAAGTCGCTGGCCTACACGCTGCGGTTCCGCGCGCCGGACCGGACGCTCACTGTCGAGGAGACCACCGCCGTCCGGGATGCCGCGGTCACCGAGGCCGCCCGCCGGGTCGGCGCTGTCCTGCGCGGCGGGTCCTGAGGGCCGGCCCTGAGAGCTGGGCTCAGGTCAGGTGGCCTGGTCCTGCGGTGGCCCGGCGCGCCGCAGGCCACCAGGTCCGATGGCCGTACCAGGTCCCAGTCACGCTCATGACTGCCATGGTGCCTCCTGTTCGTCATGACTGTCACCCTGGCGCACGCCACCGACACTTTGCCTTGACAGGGACAAGCGTGCAGGAATCGGATGTCCGTAGTACGGACACCGGAGGTCCCCATGAGAGACTATGACGTCGCCGTCCAGATCCTTGAGGCCGAACTCGGGCAGGTGGAACAGGTATATCGCGGGCTGACCGAGAGCGACTGGCGCACCCCGACCCTGCTCCGGCCGGTGGATGAGAAGCTACCGCCGTGGACCCTGTTCGAACTGGCGGGCCACTTCGATATCTCGATCGGGCTCGCCCGGATGCTCATCGCCAGC